>Ga0115851_100070_pt1 | contig 28745 bp, 26 predicted proteins | sample InSIn2gowninarea_FD_83865 | JGI IMG/M metagenome (GOLD analysis project Ga0115851, IMG submission 83865)
GTTATTTTTAACAAGCTTGACGGGGATAACATATGCTTGTGAGGCGTCATTTCGACGGTATCTGATGTCATGAGATTTTAGCGAGCCTGACAAAGGAAGAACTCAGCGTCTTTTCATGTTTAGAGAGTTTGAAAAGAAAGCAGAAAAGAAAACTCCAGGGGTGTCCTTTTTCGTAAAGTTGTGTCTCGCGAGCCCGAAAAAGTATAAAACAATGCTCGAAAGAACTGCCCGATCATTACGATCAAGGAGTACTTTTCATATGCAGTGACATCGACCTGAAAAAGTAAAAAAGTGATCGATATCACGTCATTTCGTAGCCATTAACGAGCCTGAAACGACAAAGACTCGACAATCTTTTTCTTTTTACACGGTCGGAAAAGAGTTTAAAGACGACCGCCTCTTATTTCCGTTTTAACGATTCAAGAGGGAACTCGGCAATCTTTTCGTCTTTAAACGGTCGGAAAAGAGCTGAAAGTAGACCTCCATTTTATTCTCTTTAACGAGTCAAAAAGGCAAAAATACTCGGCAATCTTTTCATCTTTTATGAGTCAGAAAAGAGCTTAAAGGAGACTCGTCCTAGAGGAATGAGTGGTATAAAGGGTAGCAACTGGTTCCGGTGATGGTGGAACTGCTCAAAACATGTAATGGTCAAGAGGCTAGCTAATAAAACCACTCATCGCTGCGGTTCCTCAGGAAAGGATAAACAACCAAGTGAAAGCATATGATCGGCCAAAGAGATGGTAACAATGGAATGAAACAACCAAGGCTCATCTAGCAGAACTTAGTGGATAAACGACAATCACAAGATGTAAATCATGTATGGGTTCATTTTTACACAAGCTTGAACCATGGAGAACTCTGCTTGGATTTGGTTTCATGTTTACACAAGCTTGAAACGAAAAACTATGCTTGTTATAAGTTCGCATGCCCCCAGCATAATAACACAAACCGAGGTACATGCCCCCCAAGCTTCATTGCATTCAACAAGGTGGATGGAATGAAGGTTCACTCTCAAGATTTGTGAAAGACTCGACTTGTATTTTACGAGATCTTAATCAAAGACTCGATTTGGAAAGGGAGTTGTTTCATTTTTTAATGAGGTTGACATAGCAAAAGAACTATCCTCATAACCTTTATTTCATTTTTTAACGAGCTTGACACAAGATCACGAACTATGCTCGAACCAGACCCAGTTTCATTTTTTAAGGAGCTTGACATAGGACAGTGAACTATGCTCCGACACACGTTGTTTCGTTTTTTCATGAGGTCGCCACAAGATCAAAACTATCCTCGGACACCTAGTTTCATTTTTTAAGGAGCTTGACACAGGAAAACGAACTATGCTCCATCTAGACCCAGTTTCATTTTTTAAGGAGCTTGACCAGAATATGGAATGTTGCCAGTTATTTTTAACAAGCTTGACGGGGATAGCATATGCTTGTGAGGCTTCATTTCGACGGAATCTGATGTCATCAAATTTTAACGATCCTGACAAAGGAAAAGCTCAGCGTCTTTTCATGTTTAGAGAGTTTGAAAAGACAGCAGAAAAGAAAACTCTAGGGGGGTCCTTTTTCATAAAGTTGTGTCTCGCGAGCCCGAAAAAGTATAAAACAATGCTCGAAAGAACCGCCCGATCATTACGATCGAGGAGTACTTTTCATGTTTAGTGACATCGACCTGAAAAAGTAAAAAAGCGATCGATATCACGTCGTTTCGTAACCATTAACGAGCCTGAAAAGATAAGGGCCCGACAATCTTTTCATTTTTTAAACAGTTGGAAAAGAGTTTAAAGACGATCGCCTCTGGTCCCGGTTCCAGCAGGAGGAGAATCATACTTTCAAAAGGTCAAGAGATTGCTGCAAGGAGTAAGGAGATTCTTGTAACCAAAGAGAGAGAGGCTTGTTTCCCATCCCAACAAGCTTTGCAAGACATGTGTACCTGATCACCCAGCTAAAGGAGGATTTGACGTCAGAACTATGGTTGTATTCTTCTTTGTTGATTATTAATAATAGATGACTATCATTATGGTTCCACTCTTGTCGTTTATGGTAATGATGTTTGAGTTATATCTTTTCTGACCGATATATAGTTGCATCTATTGGTTTCCATGCTTGTACTCGTGTCGTTCTTTGCATGTGTAGGTGTCCATTCACAGAGATCATGGGGATTGTGACCGGCCGAAGCAAAGGATCGACTCTTCTGCAACACTAGCATTGGAATCCAAATAAGCTCTCATCGCTTACCTATAGTTTGCAACTAGGAACCTACGTGTTAGCATTGTTTGATTGTTGCTAGACCCGATCTGGGCTAGTAGGGATCGCCTCTGTCCGCAGAGGGGATTTACCTCCAAAACTTTTTGACCCACAATAGGTTTAAAAAGTCATTTCATGAATATTTTATGAATATATTTGTGTCGAAAGTGGATTTTACACTATTTTTTGTGCAGCGATAGGATTTTGTGTGGCTTAGGCGACGAAACGAGTTATATTTTGCACTTTTTTCGGACTCGGTAAATACATGAAAAAGTCGATTTCAGGTCTACTTTCAGCTCTTTTCCGACCATTTAAAGACGAAAAGATTGTCGGGCCCTTGTCATTTCAGGCTCATTAATGGTTACGAAACGATGTGATATCGATCGCTTTTTTACTTTCTCAGGTCAACATCACTAAACATGAAAAGTACTCCGCGATCGTAATGATCAGGTGGTTCTTTCGAGCATTGTTTTATACTTTTTCGGGCTCGCGAGACACAACTTTACGAAAAAGGACACCCCTGGAGTTTTCTTTTCTGCTGTCTTTTCAAACTCTCTAAACATGAAAAGACGCCGAGTTTTTCCTTTGTCAGGCTCGTTAAAATCTGATGACATCGGATTCTGTCGGAATGACACTTAACAAGCATATGCTATCCCTGTCAAGCTTGTTAAAAATAACTGGGGTACTCGTCAGAAATGGTGGGGGAAATGGAACCATAATTATTGTCATGTCGGCAATATGTCGCTCTTGAACATGGCACTTGTTTGCATTCGTGTCTGGGTAGGGACATCTCATCTTGTTTTTCACTTGCCTCCGTGGGTTTGGGTGATCGTGTTTGACCTCTCATCTGCTCATTGCCTCATCACCATAACCTTTAATCCCTTGATGTCAAATACTGCCAAATCCACTGTCGTGCCCCCGATATGTTCAAGAGAAGTTGACCTCTGCAGAATAACAACCTCCCTCTGCTATCTCACATGATTCTGATTCACCACAACATTCTTCCTCTGTCTCGTGTCGATGATGTGGGAAACACTATGGCCCACCTTCGATCAAGGTCACTTCCTGTCGACTTCAGCTCACTATCCAGGAAGCTGATCTAGAGACTCCTTTCCGGTACCTTGGAGCCTGCATGCCTCAATGGCAGGTTCTTCGTGTTCGACGTGAGGTTTTCATCATTGGCCTCCGATCAAATAATTCTGCGGGTGTTCGACGCCAGCTCACTGATTCGCACGCCGTAGATTGTACCTATGGTACCTTGAGGACCATTGTCATTATTGGTGGTACCTCTCATGTCTGTTAACAACTTTCATCATTGGCTGGTAATCAGACGATGTTCATGCATGTTCGACTCCAACTCCTCTATTCGCATGCTTGAACTTGTACTTTTGTTCGGGTCAAGATGGAGCGCAAGACCCTGGATTTTTTCTATTACAATCCAGGCTATGATTTTATGGATTATCATGATTATTACATGACTCATTCACTGGATGGTTGCGACCATGCCTGAGTCTATTCATTGATCCTCACTGGATGGCTGCGCCCATACCTTGAATCTAGATTATTATGTACTCTGTTATGGATGGCTGCGCCCACACCACATATATCATGTACTTGAGATATCAGTTGTACTTCTCTATGCAGGTTCTCCAGCGACAGCGTTTTCAGTTGCGCATGTTCTTGTAAATCATTTCACCCCTCTCTCTCTCGAGCCTCATGCTTTAGGGGGCATCTGTTACACAGTAATTTGTCACCATTTGTCACTGTCCCTGTTACCCCTCTCCCGCACTTTGGAGGACTCATTCCAGGACCTGTGAGAAGTGACACAACTTGAAAACACTTGCATTAGATTCCCCTAAGTATGGACTTTATATGTCCTGAAGACATCTCCTGCAAAAAAACCCCTAAAAAGCCCCCTTTTTCCATTGGCGCGGTTTCCCAATGTACTGCTCGCGCCAATGGGGGAAATCCAACAAAGAGGGCGCGCCAGTTGGCGCTCTGTCCCAGTGTCGTACCCGCGCCAACCAAATTTAGTAAATTTTTTGACAAACTGGCACGGGAAAGTTCTTTCCAACTCATGAACTCTATCCGTGAACGCTTTCCGAGGGTAAATCCAACTCGATCGATGGCAGAGCCAACTCGATCGATGTTGTCGTTGATCTTATCTCCTGCAAGGATGAAGCCAATCCCATCTCCTTCCCCTATCTACAAAAATCTTGTTCTGTGGCCTTTGACAAGCTAATGGGAGTGAAGGATAGTGATAGCTCTGGTCCCGGTTCCAGCAGGAGGAGAATCATACTTTCAGAAGGTCAAGACATTGCTGCAAGGAGTAAGGAGATTCTTGTAACCAAAGAGAGAGAGGTTTGTTTCCCATCCCAGCAAGCTTTGCAAGACATGTGTACCTGATCACCCAGCCAAAGGAGGATTTGACGTCAGAACTATGGTTGTATTCTTCTTTGTTGATTATCAATAATAGATGACTATCATTATGGTTCCACTCTTGTCATTTATGGTAATGATGTTTGAGTTATATCTTTTCTGACCAATATATAGTTGCATCTATTGGTTTCCATGCTTGTACTCATGTCGTTCTTTGCATGTGCAGGTGTCCATTCACGGAGATCGTGGGGATTGTGACCGGCCGGAGCAAAGGATCGACTCTTCTCCAACACTAGCGTTGGAGTCCAAGTAAGCTCTCATCGCTTACCTATAGTTTGCAACTAGGAACCTGCGTGTTAGCATTGTTTGATTGTTGCTAGACCCGATCTGGGCTAGTAGGGATCGCCTCTGTCCGCAGAGGGGATTTACCTACACAACAATGGGTACCAAATGAATATTTTGTAAAAAAAGGGTTTTTTTAATTAGAAAGATGCATTGGGAGCAGAGTTCAACAAAAGAATTTTGGGAGGTTTTAATCAATATCTAGTGAGATTAGAGGTATTCTTTAATATCACATGAATGCAATAACTATGACACAAGTTAACTAGGTGGATATCCCATGGCAGTAGGAAGAAAAGTAGGATTGTTAGGTCCCTATAATACAAATGTAACCCCCTTATTGTTACTGATGTGCCCCATAGAATCCCACTCTTGTTATTTTTTTGCCCTTACATTATTATTCTTATGTAGGTTTTGATTATATTGTAACTCCTTAGATTCCTATGTATATCAAGGAGGTATTTTACTTTGATCATCCAAGATTTTTTCATTTATTTGCTATAAAAGGAGGTTTGCCCCTCGAAGAGGCTTACTTTGAAGTCATTGATCTATTTCTTCTTCCATTTTGTGATCTCCACATTTCGAGGAGCAGAGCGCGATTAGCGTAAGGTTATAAGAGTCAAAGGGGCTTTAGGGCAGGTCAAAGCCCCTTATTTTATAAAGGGATGTGATTATCTAGAGAATTTTGAACCCCACCCATGGTATTGTAAGGGTAAAAGGATATATATAGGGATGTTTTAGCAAGTCTAAAGAGTTAGCTAAGGTGAATGTAATGTTTTGAGTTTATAATTAGGAGATCTTTCTATATTTAGGCAAAGGAGAAGGCTTCTACAGCTGTGTGCACAGAGACCTTGGTAAGCTTGTAGTTGTGTGCGCAGGCCCCTAAAGCTGTGTGCACAAGATCAAAAAGATTGTATTTGTGAAGACTTGAACCAATAAAGAAGAATTTGAGACAAATCTATGTTTTCCCTTATGTTCGCATAGTTTCTATGTTTTAGCCTGTTTATGGTTCATTTTTTTACATTTCTTCTACAATTGCATCGTGAAGGTTCAAATATTATTTTATATGATGAATAATACATGTTAGACTATTTATGTGCAACTCACAAGTCTATTAAGTAGGAAAATGTTTTACAACTGTAACAATAAAGTCAACGGTTCATGAAGGTCAGATTAAGCCCTAAACTGATAAAAACCTTACAACCACACTGCATATTCCCTTTGTATGTAGAAATCTTATTCTAACATCCCCCAATATTGCCTTAGGTGAGACTATGGTCTGTGCTACGCAAATCGTTACCGAAAGGGCCGGTAGTATAGGGTTTTGTTAGTTAGTGCAAATAACTCTAAACCTGGGTCTAAGCTCCTGATGCTAACAAATGGTTATGTTTCTGATACCGGGATCTATTTGAGGGATGTGTTATGTGGCAACTAACTCGAAAAGCATCCAAAATTGGGTAGATCGGAAGTTGCACGAATTTTCAAAACAACACGAGAAAAAGATTCAGAGTAGATCGTGACAAATTTATTAAGGGCAAGTACAACCCATTATTGGGCAAATCAAGAAGCAAAGAAGAAAGGAGAAACCCTAGTACACCTAGAAGTGTAGCGTAGTCAGAAACTGAAGGAACTTATGGGATTCCTCACCCGTCCACTCCACCTCCACCTTTGCCTCCTCCTCATACACCTACACTGCCACCTCCACCTCCACCTCCACTTCCACTATTTGACATAGCTAAGACAGTGAAGATGCCTATATTTAAGGCTTAGGGATCAGAGAATCCTGATCAATTTTGGTTTGTTGCAAAAGCTGTGCTGAAATCGTAGCAGATTAATGATGACGATATGAAGAAAGCACAACTTGTCACAATGTTGCAGTACAGAGATTTTTCATGGTATATCAAGTACAGTATGACGAATCTAGTAGCTTCATAGATGTGACAAAGAATGCACTAAACGCAGAGTTTAAGAAGCCCAAGTTTCAGTCAAAGTGTATTACAAAAATAAAATAAATTAAGAAAGCCATCAATGAGACTGCGTAGGATGTAGATCAAAGGTTAGAATGTTTGATGGGATAAGCCAACTTGCAGATCTCTGACGAACTGCATAAAGAGTGGTATATAGTTTCGCTATTGCCACACCTCATATTACCACTATAACAACAAAAGATTGGGATGCTGGTGGAAGCATTAGAAATCACAATGGAATTAGAAGCTTCACCGATACAAGATACTCACATAGGGGTTCAATAGATACAGTCCCAGTTGGAAATCTTGCATATGGAGTTTCAAGACTTGAAGAAAGGAACTTAGGACGTTCGGTCTGAGATGCACTCAGATGTATGGTGCCTAAAGTGTAAAAAGGAAAGTCACTAGAAGGACCAATGTCTTGTCTATCCTGATTATTTGGTTGGCGAAGGTCCCAATCCTTTGAAGTTGGAGCCTAGTGTTGGACCAAGTAACAGACTGAGCATATGGTGTAGTATTTTCTGAGTTATGGGAAACACCCGACTGATCACTATTATTTATTAAAGAAATATGTGCAAACATCATAGAAATTATTTTTTAAGTTTTGCCGATTAGTAGGACATGATGAGAGTCATTGTCATAACTATGACTTGATGGTAGATCGAACCTCAGCATATAGGATGAAAGATGAAGGCCACATGCATGAAGATAATGGTTCACCTACGGTTCATGGATGATTTCAAGGTCAAGGAGGAGGCGTTGGATGAGGTTGGGGTCAGATCATATACTATAATTGTGGTGAAGCTGGAAATATGCATGAGATTGTCAGAATCCCACTCACCCTTCATGTCAGTATCATAGACAGTTTGACCACGTGATAGAGGATTGTCATGTTTTAATGGCTAAGATGCAAGAAAACAAGAATCAATAGCCTGCGTATAATTTACAAATGATGAAATCCAAACCACAAAAGGATGTTCCAAGCATTAATATAGTGACATGAAGTGGTGTGGCTACTAGAAAAGATAAAGCAGGATGTAAAAAGCCTGTGGAAGATACATGGGTTAGGAATGTAGGAGAGAGGAATACTGGGTTCAATCTACAGAAGGAAAAGGAAACTTTCATAGAGGAAAAGAATAGTTTCATGGACCTAGGAGCTTCGACATCAAGGACACAGATGCAGCTAGTACCCTGAAAGAACACACCTGAAGTAGTTACTGCAACAGAGAAACCTGATTTGACTATTACAAAGTATTTTTTGCAGACATGTATGAAGTTTCTAAGGGACCAAAAAGTAGTGGGAGGGTTGCAAGAATTGATCGATAACTTTGTCAGTAAAGAGAAGCCACAGTGTGAGCAACGCGCAGTAAACAAGGTCAACAAAATTAAGAAAAGAATTCACCAGGAAATTTGATTAACTACGCAGATTAGTGAATTTGAAATGGATCAAGTAATTCTGGACTTGGGATCAGATTTGAATGTCTTAGCAAAGCAGACTTGGGAGAGAATGGGACAACCAAAGCTACAATGGTTAGCAATTTAGCTATGCATGGTCAATCAGTAGAATATTATCCCGATGGGTCGATTGTAGGGCGTTGTTGTAGACATTGAAGGAGAATGCATAATGGCGGATTTTGAAGTTATTGAGATTGTGGATGACAATAATATGTATCTGGTATTACTCAAAATTGATTGGTATTTTGATATGGATGCCATAATCAATCTAAAAAGGAGAAGTATTGTATTTGAAAATAATGGTACCAAGGTTGTTGTTCCTTTAGATCCCTCTGAAGGAGCGCGATATACATAACCCATCCATGAAGAATACGGTGATGAATACATTGACCACATCTATAAGTTAACTGTGTGAGACAAGGATTAGATCAACCCCACAGCAGATGGATGGATAGGTTGGGATAAGGATAGCTCATGTCATTCAAACTTGAACTAAGAATTGAAGAACTAGCAGAACCGGTTGCATGAAGTGTCTACGCTACATTGTAATCGATTGGAAAAATATCTTTGCTGCATATCAACCGAGGTACGTAATTTTCCATATTATGATGGGATAGGTGATTTCAGCTTATTTATGGATAAATTTTAAAGGGATGTACTAGAAGAATAGCAATTCCAGGCCTTGGATGTAGCTTTAAGGGCTACACCTGCGCGTTGGTGGGGCACCCATAAGGATAATATGAGATTGGAGGGAGTACTGAAGGTTAATGAGGCTCAGGTTTGGTCATGCAAACACAACGATCATAGAAAAGTACAATGGAAAGGATGATCCTTGATATCATTTATCTTGTTGGACTAAGGCATGGGGTGAAGAACCTCGACAAGAATGGGTACATGTATTTCTTCACACTTTGGATTTGATACCAATGAATTGGTATCTTGAAACGGAGCTGCGCCATGGTACCACTGATTGGAATGATATAAAGGAAAATTTTATATTAACCTTTAGTTTTGAGGATGTTTTTTAGTGTATAGATGATGCCCTTCAAGAAATTAGAGCAACATTTTTCAGACACCTAATGAGCCAACGACTCGGGTACAACCCGACTGGAATGCGCAGTTGCAGCACACATTGGAATGCTATAATATTATTACTGAGGAAGGCAAGGAAGATCTGTGCAACATTAATAATCATGAGTCAGAAGGACAATGTGAAGTAGAAGGACCCATTGTTGAAATACCCGATGTAACACAACCTGTTAAGACGAAGCAAGTCAACATAGGCTGAGAGGTGGAGCCCAAGTTCGCGCGCATAGGAGATTACTAGGATGAGGATACAATATGAAAGGTCGTTGAGATACTACATGAGTACCCATAGTTACTCCCAATGAAGTTCACAGAGTGAAAAGGCATCATGGGAGACCTGGGCATCATGAAGATCACTCTGAATCCAGATGCGAAGCCTATAAAACAATGACCGTATAGGCTCAAACCAAAATACAAGGAGAAGGTGAAGGAGGAACTTAAGAAGATTGTCACAGTCAACATAATTGAACCTTTAGAAGAATATAACTAGGTGAGTCCAATGGTAGTATAGGAGAAAAATACCAAGGGAGAAATAAGGATATTTGTCGATTTAAGGAAGTTGAATAATGCATGTGTACATGACCCATTCCCAACACCATTCATGGCTGAAGTGTTGGAAAATGTAGGAGGACAAGAGGCTTACTCCTTTACAAATGGGTTTTCTGGGTACCATCAGATTAAGGTAGCACTGGAAGATAGGAGTAAGACTACCTTCGCTACTGAATGGGGATACTTTCACTATATAGTCATGTCATTTGGGTTTACGAATGCACCGACGATATTTTCCAGAGTTCTTGTGGCAACTTTTAAAGAATTCATTCACAAGTTTCTAGAGGTTTACTTTGATGACTAGACAATCTTTGGATTGTTAAAGAAGCATTTCTTGAGCCTATGCTTGATGTTGGATATTTGCAGGAAGTACCAAATCTCACTAAACCTGAGGAAGTGTATTTTTTATGTACCTTATGGAATTTTACTAGGACATGTTATATGTAAGCAACAATTGATGGTATATCCTGCAAAAAGCATTGTGATTATTAATTTGGATCCACTGAATAATGTGAAGCAGCTACACGCAACTCTTGGAAACACTAGATATTATCAAAAATTCATTAAGGCGTACACGCAAATCACTTCACTAATGGAGAAATTACTAAAGAAAGATGCCACCTTCTATTGGGATGATGAGTGTCAGAAGAGCCTTGACATATTAAAGAAGAAAATGGTCATTGCGCTGATCCTGGTGTTTCTAGATTGGAAGAAGGAGTTCCACATTCATGTGGATGCATCATGTACAGCTTTGGGAGTTGTCTTAACACAACCAGGAGAGGGGGATCTTAATCACCCCATTGCATTTTTGAGCCACAAATTGTCTAAGGCAGAGAGGAATTATTCCACCATGGAATGGGAAGGCTTGGCTATGGTATACACACTGCAAAAGTTTAGGCATTACTTATTGGGGTGCACTTCAAGATTTTCACAAACCATTCTACAATGAAATAATTTTTGAACAAGCCTGTGTTGGGGGGGAAGATTTTCCAATGGCTATTATTGTTCTAAGAATATGTTTTTCAAGTAATAGTCAAGCCAGGACATTTGTCTAGAATTTATACTGGCAAAGAATGGACCAACATTGAAGAAGGATTTCCTAATGCACAACTCTTCATAGTAAGGGTTTTTTATGAACACTTTGCAGATATTATTTACTTTTTGACTACTAGAGTAGCCCTTGCGGAGTATACAATGCAATAGAAGAAAGAACTAGTAGTCAGAGCGACAAATTTTTCTTTGATTGTTGGGCATCTGTATAAAATGGGCCCTGATGAATTATTGTGCATATATGTCCCTGAGCATGAAAGACACAGTATTTTGGTAGAAGTGCATGGTGGTGTCACGGGAGGGCACTACGCAGGAAAAGAAACCACACAGAAAATTTTGAGGGCAGGATTATGGTGGCCCACGATGCACAAGGATCCTAAGGACTATTGTAGTGCTTGTGATGCTTTCCAGAGGACCAGAAGACCATTGTAGAGAGATGAATTGCCACTGAATCCACAAGTTACTTTGTAGGCTTTTGATAAGTGGGTGATTGATTTTGTGGGTTTGATCAATCCTCTAGGTAAGAAGACCAGTGCGTGATATATTATTACGGTGACAAATTATCTCACCAGGTGGGCTGAGGCATAACCGGTAAAGGATTTTGGCATAGACATTGATGCGCACTTCATCTTGGAGTATATATTGTCAAGGTTTGGGTGCCCAAAGATTCTGATGAGCGGCAGAGGAATGCACTTCCTCAAAAACACTATTGAAGAATTAATAGAAGAATTTCAGGTACATCACCAAAATAGAATGCCTTATCACCCTTAGGCGAATGGCACATTTGAGGCTTTTAATAAAATTTTGGAGAACTCTCTAGCGAAGGTGTGCAATGTCAACAAGAATTATAGGGATGTGCGCATACCCACAGTGTTATGGGAATACAATAATACTTGTAAGAAGTTGATAGGGTAGACTCCGTTTAGAGTGGTGTATGGATAGGAAGTTGTAATGTCAATAGAATATATAGTACCGAGTCTTAGAGTCGTACTAGTCATGAAAAAGGAAGACAATGATATTATGGATGAAATATTGGAACAATTACTTGCGCTAGAAGAAAATCGCTTTCTTGCAGGATTTCATCAACAAGTAGAGAAATCCCGAGAAAAGGCATGGCACAATCAACATATTAAGCAACAAAATTCTAAGAATGGAGACTTCGTTTTGTTATACGATAGTAAGTTCTTGCAGTTCCCTAGTAAGTTCAAGATGCATTGGCTAGGCCTATACGTTATCAAGGATATCTCAGATTGTGGTGTAATTCATGTCGTGAAGCTGAATGGAGAATTATTTGTTGGGAGAGTAAACGGGAGTAGGTTGAAAATCCACAGGGACGATTTTGTCCCTAGGGCTGCACAATGACTATATGAATGTAGGATAGTCTTAGTGCTATAGGAAGTCAGATGGAAGCACAACACTATAAAGTACTATGCCAATGAAGGACCTTGCCAAAGAAAGAGGGTTGCGCATCATTTGGGAGGATGGCACAGGTGGAGGAAGTTATGATGAAGAAGGGGTAGCTATGTTGTAGGGAAGGCTCCAAAGTACTTCATCCATAATATGATCGTTGGGGTTTCTATAGTTGATTTGATGGGGAAATTTACATTAAAAGGAGCGGGGGAAACACATTTAAGGAGCATATCTAGGAAAATATGTTGCCAAATTCACATTTATGAGGAGGATCTAGAGGCGATTGAGTGGTTTGAATTTGAAAAGGGTTATAAATATGGCACCTCACTCCACATTCAGACACTTTGTTTGTTGACAATTCGTTATGTTCCTTTTCGCCTAAGTGTGATTCGAGCATTCTGCTACATGTCTGGTTAGAGTTGGTAGGAGCTTGAGCAAGAGTTTTTGAGTCAAGGGCTAGAATCCATCATGATTGCTTCACAGCCAATGCATACTACTACACCAACATCACCAAGAAATAAGCCTACTGCCGCAACAATGGTGACCAAGAAGCATAAGAAGCCCTAAGGGACCCCAATTTGGCAATCATCGAGGAAAATCCCCCCAGAGCAATGAAGTAAGGAGAGAATGGATACAAAGAAGAAACCAATGGAGCCCCAAGATTTGGATGAGGAAGAAATAGCTAATGGATTTTAGGATATTATCACAGATGAGGTAGAACCAATCTCCAGGTTTCCACTCTATATACCATCGAGGAAGCCAACTTTGAAGGTGACAAAGGACCTAGATTTTATTAAATACAAGATATTTACACCCCTATTACTAGAAGAAGTAATGATTGAAGGATAGTTGTTGTCCAGGGTGCCACAACTGTGCATGGAGGACTGGGATTTCAATGATCACAACAAGTATCCCCAATTCAAGCCTAGTAAGTAACTCCAATCGGTTTATTACATAGAAGTTGGAGTAACAAGGGTTGAGCTGATGAAGTGGGTAGCAAGGATTCAACATGTTGGGTTGCTAAATATGATTTATGTTCCACACTTTAGGCGCAACAACATAAACACAATTTGTGTGTGCCAACTATTGGCATTGGTACATGATGGGTTTTTGTGGCTCAAAATGCTAATCTTGATTAACGATATGTTAATCTGAAGGATTACTACATTGCCTTACCAAGGAGCGAAAACTGACAACACATTTGTCAGAAAGTCTCAGGAGAAAAAGCTAGCCAATTAGATGAAGAATGACTTTGGCTTAGTCAAGATGTCCTGGGTCTATGTTATTGGTTTTATTAATGATGAGGATGTGCATTTTTCTGCATCCATTTTGGTTAGTAAGATCACAAGGAAGTATCGATTGGACAAAGTTTCGGCCTAAGTTGTATCCTTGGTTGTGCAGTGTAGTAAGGGGTCTAGTTTAACTTAGTCAGGTATCCATGTCAGGAGTTTTTGGATGACTGTCATGAAGCATATGAATAAGGGAAGCCATTCGACTACGCATGGCTATTTCTCTTCATCACATTGGAAGAATCAAGAATGTCGGAGGAGTCGGAGTTCCCCAATGTGGACCGTGATGTGCATGAGGCTGCACAGTATGCCTCATTGTGGGCATATAAAGAACTGACCCAGGTTACAGAGAAAAAAATGTTATGGGTTCTATTTGAGATGGATCTACACAGAGTCATTAACCAAAGGCCACAGCTATCACCTTCATTATTTCAATAATATAGCGACATTGCCGTCTTTAAAGCAGATTTTCACAGTGTCTTTATGCAGACCAAGAAATATTTGGAGGAGGTATGGCATGGGATACCATACTTAGTTTGTGAAGAAGAAATCTTGATGGTCATCAGTAAGTGGTCGAGTAGTTGACTTACCCCAGCTGTAACAATGACAGAGAAGGTGAGCACAAGTAAGACCACTACAAGTATGCAGACCAAAAAATCAGCAACCAAGAAGGATACAAAGAAGGTGCCTCTGACAGGCACAATTGACCTTGAGGAAAAGACTGCGCAGGAAACTGAGCACGCAGTTTAGAAGGAGACCAACAAGGAGGATCAAGGTGGCAAAGACCTTGTTGTGGAAATGGATGACTTTGATTCCCCATTTATAATAAGGAAGCGACAAAATAAGAGTGTTGGTGATGTGTAGAAGAAACAGAAGTCAGATAAATCCACCAATGTGGAACGATTGGTCCTCACTGAGGGGGACTTTATCTAAATTGGCAATACCATCTGAGATCTGATGGAGAAGATGTGGGAGAGCATTTAAGATCAATAAAAGGTAGTATTGACAAAGGTCCAGTAGGGCCTTAAAGAATTGTAGGTTCAGATGAGCATGATCCATGTGAGTGTGGTTCAAGTGAGCGTGAATGAAGAAAGCATAGTATCTTCGAAAAAATATCTTACCACGAAGCTCTAGGAAGTACATTTGTTAGAAGGTTCACTAAACATTGAGGCTACAAAAGAAAGGGTGAGCACACAAAAATTAAATAATCTGAGCCTCAATCTCGTGGTGCTCCCCCTTCAGACATTGCACGAGCTACATCACAGATGAGCTCAAGGTATGGGAGTAGTGAGTTCTGTTGGTCATCAACGAAGTCAAAATCAACAACCAATAGATGTTTGAAGAAAATAATAAAGCGACAGAGTATCACGAGGAGGTAGTTGCGCACAGCCAACAACTGGAAGAAGTCATAACAAATGTATGCAGTGAGCTTCCAGAGCTCCAGATCCTTGCAAGGGAAAATTTAGGAGAAAAACTTCAGATGACAACAACAGTCAAAGAATCGAAGGCAAAGGTGGGAAAGGTTAGATTTGAACTAAATATATAGATTATAGAACTTCAGATGAAGTTACATCATACGATGCCACTAGAAGTTCGAGAGCAGCACAAAGCTACCATAAAATCTGATATGGCATAGATAGTGACAACAGTCCAGTATTGTAGTCAACTTTTTGAAGATACAATGAAAGTGTGGGCCTCCCTGCAGGAGGACCCACATGTGTAGAAGATAGAAGTGGAAATTAGAGACAGGCACCTACAATTCAATGAGTTTAAAGCAACAATGCAGACCTTAGCACTTGTACAACGGTTTGCCCATATTTAGGAAGGAACAGTTATGTAGGGAAAAATTGATGAGTTGCAGAGGAAGGCACATATCATCTCCACATGGACATAGCCTTGGGTAGAAGAGGCCTACCAGCTCTCATAGGAGGTAGAGGGAAAATTGAAGAGCATGCAACAAACACAGAGGACAATCAACGTCTTAGCAGAAGGACCAATAACAGTGAAGCTCGTGGACAAAGTTTGACAAGATGCAGAGAAATGCACAACTACACTTCATCGCTTAAAGTCTGCATATAGAGGCTTGAAAGCAAAGATCGAGGATGTACCAGCTGATTGAGTCGAGGACGAGCCACATTGTTGTGTTGGGGGCCTGTTGGGTAGTGGTCCCCCAGGTCTAAGCTTTGTCCTATTCATTTAAAATCTCCACATTTTGAGGAGCAGAGCACAATTAGCGCAGGGTTATAAGAGTCAAAGGGGATTTAGGGCAGGTCAAAGCCCCTTATTTTGTAAAGAGATTGGATTATCTAGATCATTTTGAGCTCCACCCATGGTTTGCAGAACATGGTATTGTAGGGTTAAAAGGATATATATATATATATATATAGGGATATTTTAGCAAGTCTAAATAGTTAGGTAAGGTGAATGTAATGTTTTGAGTCTTTAATTAGGAGATCTTTCTATATTCACGTGAAGGGGAAGGATCCTACAATTGTGTGCATGAAGTCCTTGGTAAGAATGTGGTTGTGTGCGCAGGCCCCTACCGCTGTGTGCACAGGGTTACAAAGGTTGTATCTATTAAGACTTGAACTAATAAAAGAGAATTTGAACTAGATGTGTGTATTTTCTTATATTCATGTAGTTTCTATGTTTTAGCCTATTTATGGTTTGTTTTTGTACATTTCTTCTGTAATTTCATTGCGAAGGTTCAAATATTGTTTTATATGATGAATAATACATGTTAGACTAGTTATGCGTAGCTCGCAAGTCTTAAGTAGGAAAACACTTTACGACTGTAACAATAAGGTTAATGGTTCGCGAAGGTCCAATTAAGCCCTAAACTAATAGAAATGTTACAAACACAATGTATAATCCCTCTGGATGAAGAAAACTAGTTCAAGCATCCCCCAATATTGCCTCATGTGAGACTATGGTCTGCTCTACGCATATCATTACTGAAAGGGCTAGTAGTATAGAGTTTTTTTGGTTAGCACAACTAACTCTGAACCTGGGTCTAAGCCCCTGAAGCCAACATAAGGGCACATCGATAACAATAGTGGTCTTCTATGGGGCACAATAATAACAATAAGGGGACTACACTAACAATAACAATGAGGAGGATATACTAGTATTACAGGGACCTAACATGCATTGAGGAAAACACCTTTTTGTAAGGAGAGGGACAGGTTAGGTCCCTATAAAACTAGTGCAGCCCCCTTATTGTTATTGTTGTGCCCTTACATTATTATTGTTATGTTGGCTCTAATTATATTGTGTCCCCTTATACTCCTATATATATCTATATATATATATATATATATATATATATATATATATATATATATATATATATAAGTGATGTATTGTAATTTGAATAATAAAATATTTATTTATTTATGTTATATAAAAAGAGATTTTCCCTCAAAGAGGCTTATTTTGAAGTCATTCATCTATTTCTTCTTCCATTTTGAGATCTGGTTACATAACCAGGATTGGAAGGATCCATAGGATCATCAATTCTACCCCCATTTCCACCATCACCTCCAACTTTTACTAATGCTCCCATGAGAGGAACCCCTTCCTCCAAGATATTTTCATTCATAGAATTCTTGAATCTTTGAGACCCTTTAAAACTTATCAATTAACCCATACTTTGTAATGTAGCTCAGCCACCCATGCTTATGAAGATCCACCTAAGAACATAATGATTATTTTTATGGTTTTCATCTAATAGCATCATAGAAGGATTTGTTTTACTTAACTGCTTTTAACAAACCCATAAAGGACTTATAGTGATCCTTAACCCTTAGCATTGAATAAAAACTAGGTATTTAAAGATTATAAATGTATAAGTAGATACACAAGACAAATAAGATGAAATATGTGAAATATATCCTTATATTAGAAGAAATAAAGCAATGTTCATATGCCTCTTAAGGTAGGGCCACTTCTCACTATTTATAGCTCCAATTACAACAATACTTAACAAAAAACGTCCTTAGAGTCATATCACTTTAAACATATTCTCAATAGAAAAACCATAACAACTTGTGTTCCCATCATGAATGAATATCATCTACCTAGTGGGCCTTATTTAATAAAAATTACCCTTTTACATTAAATAATTGTCTAATACTATATAACGGACCTCATTAAAAGAATAAATTCTATACATTAATTGATTATTTCCTAAGTAACCAAAAGTAATAAGGTTAGGGTTGGACCATAACATTTCATCCCCTTCAAAAGTAACATTTTCTTCAATGCCAAAGATGGGTAAATTGCTACATAATCACTTCCTCTTCCCATGTGGCATCTTCTAGTTGCATATATTTCAACTAGATTAGAACCTCTTGGAAAATGTACTAGTATAATTGACACTCTCTAGTATCCAATATTTCTTCCAAATAAGGGACAAAAAGATTTATAAATCAATTTGAACATTGTCATCTTCTTTTTCACATAAAAAATATTGCAAAGTAAGAAAAAGGAAAATAATTTCCTTATTTTGGTGCAAAAAATAAATACAAAGCAAGTTTTGATGTATTTAACCCCAAAGTTTATTGAATAATTACATAAAATCTAGTGCAAAACCAAGGAACACAAGAGAAAATAGATAAAAACTAAGAAATATTCCTTATTAATGATAATAAAAGAAAAAGTGAGCTATTTCACTTGTCTCTCTAAAGGGAAACTTCCTAGAACAAAACACCAAATACAATAACAATTCTTAACAAAATGTTATATATCCTTCTATTTAATATATAGATATCAAAAGAGAATATTAACTACCTATGGGTTGAATTTAATGAGATCCCACTAACTAATTTTGGTTTTATTAATGAAAGTAACCCTTTTTAGAATGGGTGAATATTAACTAACTATTTAGTAAGACTTATCAAAGAATATGGCCTCATGTTACAAAAAAACATCCTAAAGGGTTAGGGTAGAAGTTTAACATGTAATATGTAAATATTGTACATTGAAAATAATAACCAAAATACATCACCAAATGGGAATGACAAGGATAAGAACATGGGGGTTATGATTCCATAAGAAAGGAATGGAAGAGGGCTTAAGGGGCTAAAAAGGGTCTAAATTCAAATAATAATATTTTATTATAAGCCAATGTCCATGCCTTAAGTTATGCTGAAGTCAAATCAACCTTGGGATGAGTTCCAAGGTAGTTACATGAGCTTCTTAGTGAGCCACGTGGTTAATCATGGACATGGAAATATAAACCATATTTTTGGTTGTTTACGATCATTCTCTTAGTGAATTGTCCCTATTTCAAAGGGAATCCATACTAAAGAGCTATGCTACCATGCTTGTAACAAAGCGTTGAATGTCTATTATGTGAATTATGTGGGAAATTACCCACATGCATCAGTAAGCACTATGCTACCATGCTTGTAACAAAGTGTTGAATGTCTGTTATGTGAATTATGTGGGAAATTACCCACATGCATCAGTAAACACTATTATTCAGAGTGTCATTACAAATAAGAGTTCTTGGAGCCCCCACCTAAGAGATTTCATACCAAATTTATTACGCCGTAAGGCGTTCCCATTTGAAATGAATTGCCCCAGCCGCCGCCGTGTTCTATTGTTGACCGTCGATTTATGGTGTTAGACGATTGAATGAACTGTGATCGTTGATCTAAAACTGTTCAACTAAATGGTGAAAGGTTAATGAGGAAGCGAAACTAAACGGTTAATGAGAAAGCGGAAGCGGGACGGGAGCACCGCCAACTTCGCAGCTGATAAGGAATTTGATCTTGTTGAAGCTCCGCATTTTTTAATAATTCTTTTGTGCCAATGGCCTGTGTATCACTGTTTGGAAGAGACGTGCACAGTAGCTATTAGAATAATCATTCTGTTTGTGCCGTTGGGATACACCGTCGGAATATTTCCACCGACGAGGTGTGCTGCCCCTCATGCCAATTCTTTGTGCATAACAGGGAATTGCTCGTCAGCAGAGCCATATCTAGCTGCACATCACGTTTTTCTCGCCCACACAGCTGCAGTGGAGAAATATAGGGAGAAATATCAGGTCAGGAATCTTTTCATGCACTTACAATAACGCCAAATATTGTGAATATAGTTTGTCAAATTTGAATTAGAGCGGAGCATTTGTGTGCAGAAAATTCAAGGAGTATCTATAGGGTTAGTTATGAGCGCGCCGTGGTACGAACCCTTGGAAGATTCTCCAGAAGAGAGATCAGCTGTTGACAGAATTTTATCCTTCAATCTCTGATGGTGAGTGCCATGACTTTGAGTTATACCCTCGTCTGTGTAAAATTAATGTATTCCTTATGATAGCAAAGGCTAATGGGAATAGATTGTGGTTTTTTTAGAGTTCATTAGGAATTTTCACAGTAGAATATGAATTTTGTCGAGCTTTCGAATCCTAATATGAATTATTTTTCAAATCCCAAAGTAGAATATGAATTTTGTAGAGATTTAGAATCCAAAAAAATTCCACCATCAGGACCAACCTGGACCAAATTCATATTCTATATTCTACTGTGGAAACGTCCACAAAAATTCATATTCTACCGTGGAAAATCCGAATGATCTCTCTCAAAAAGGCTAATGGGATTTCATATTAATTGTTGAAATTAATTTCTACACGGTTTGCAGGTTTTTGGATCCAATTGTTTTTGGAGATTATCCACAAGAAATGCATGAAAGATTAGGATCGCGCTTACCCTCCATATCCTCAGAACTATCTGCGAAACTTCGGGGATCGTTCGACTATATGGGTATTAATCACTATACAACCTTATATGCAACAAGCACTCCTCCCCTTTCCCCCGACAACATGCAATATTTATATCCAGACTCCAGGGTTTATTTGACTGGAGAGTGCCACGGAGTCTCCATCGGAGAACGGGTATGAATATCCAGTCCTTGACCTCTTTAAAAAAAAATTGTGATTTTTGCAGTACAGTTTGGCCAATGGCTCATGCAATTCCTCCATTTTTATATGATTCCCAGATAGCGATGGATGGTTTGTTTGTGGTACCTCATGGAATTCAGAAAATCGTGGAGTATGTAAAAGAATTCTATGACAACCTGATTATTATTATCACAGAGAACGGTAAAAAATTTATGTAAATATCTCAGAGGATTTATTTTTCTATAAGAACTGAGCCGAAGGTTGTCAAACCCTAGTATGTACTTATCTTATCTCTCTGTTTTTCCTTCTAGGCTATCCAAAGTCTGAGGAATCCTCGTCGACTCTGCAAGAAAATCTAAACGATGTGAGGAGAATAAGGTTTCATGGAGATTGTTTGAGTTATCTTACTGCAGCAATCAAGTAAGATCAAATTTTCACGATTTTCATTATCTTGCTATTGGCCTTTACTAAATTTCATTTGTTTAACTGATTAAACTGATGACCATTTATGTGTGTGTTAACACATAAATGGCTCAGATGTTCGAGGGTACTTTGTGTGGTCTCTTCTGGATAATTTTGAGTGGGCATTTGGGTATACCATTAGATTTGGTCTTTATCACGTGGATTTCATTTCTGATCAAAAGAGATATCCCAAGCTCTCGGCTCAATGGTTGAGGCAATTTCTTCAGCACGACGATCAGGGAAGTGTTAGAAGCAGCAGCATTTAGACTACGTTGTCTATTTGCTAATCAAAGCGCACACTTTCCTGCAACTCTACCCAAAATCCTGCAAGAAAATATGTTGTGTTTGGATCTATCCACCGTGACACACATTACAAAGAAATCATCGATCTATTCCAAAATGCAGAAAACCCCATTCAGATGTTCGAGGGAATTGCAGAGTAAGAACATTGAAAAAAAACAAAAAAGTTGCACGATATGCGACATGTGTCTATCTAAATCGTTGTACTATCCTATATCTTTGTAAGGCGTTCCCATTTGAAATGAATTTCCCCAGCCGCCACCGTGTTCTATTGTTGACCGTTGATTTATTGTGTTAGACGATTGAATGAACTGTGATCGTTGATCTAAAACTGTTCAACTGAACGGTGAAAGGTTAATGAGGAAGCGAAACTAAACGGTTAATGAGAAAGCGAAAGCAGGACGAACGCACCGCCAGCTTCGCATCTGATAAGGAATTTGATCTTGTTGAAGCTCTGCATTTTTTAATAATTCTTTTGTGCCAATGGCCTGTGTATCACTATTTGGAAGAGACGTGCATAGTAGCTCTTAGAATAATCATTCTGTTTGTGCCGTTGGGATACACCATCGGAATATTTCCACTGACGAGGTGTGCTGCCCCTCACGCCAATTCTTTTTGCATAACAGGGAATTCCTCGTCAGCAGAGCCATATCTAGCTGCACATCACGTTTTGCTCACCCACACAGCTGCAGTGGAGAAATATAGGGAGAAATATTAGGTCAGGAATCTTTTCACGCACTTACAATAACGCCAAATATTGTGAATATAGTTTGTCAAATTTGAATCAGAGCGGAGCATTTGTGTGCAGAAAATTCAAGGAGGATCTATAGGGTTAGTTATGAGCGCGCCATGGTACGAACCCTTGGAAGATTCTCCAGAAGAGAGATCAGCCGTTGACAGAATTTTATCCTTCAATCTCCGATGGTGAGTGCCATGACTTTGAGTTATACCCTCGTCTGTGTAAAATTAATGTATCCCTTGTGATAGCAAAGGCTAATGGGAATAGATTGTGGTTTTTCTTAGAGATCATTAGGAATTTTCACAGTAGAATATGAATTTTGTCGAGCTTTCGAATCCTAATATGAATTATTTTTCAAATCCCAAAGTAGAATATGAATTTTGTAGAGATTTAGAATCCAAAAAAATTCCACCATCAGGACCAACCTGGACCAAATTCATATTCTATATTCTACTGTGGAAACGTCCACAAAAATTCATATTCTACCGTGGAAAATCCGAATGATCTCTCTCAAAAAGGCTAATGGGATTTCATATTAATTGTTGAAATTAATTTCTACACGGTTTGCAGGTTTTTGGATCCAATTGTTTTTGGAGATTATCCACAAGAAATGCGTGAAAGATTAGGATCGCGCTTACCCTCCATATCCTCGGAACTATCTGCGAAACTTCGAGGATCGTTCGACTATATGGGTATTAATCACTCACTGTACAACCTTATATGCAACAAGCACTCCTCCCCTTTCCCCTGACAACACACAATATTTATATCCAGACTCCAGGGTTTATCTAACTGGAGAGCGCCACGGAGTCTCCATCGGAGAACGGGCATGAATATCCAGTCCTTGACCTCTTTAAAAGAAAATTGTGATTTTTGCAGTACAGTTTGGCCAATGGCTCATGCAATTCCTCCATTTTTATATGATTCCCAGACAGCGATGGATGGTTTGTTTGTGGTACCTCATGGAATTCAGAAAATCGTGGAGTATGTAAAAGAATTCTATGATAACCCGATTATTATTATCACAGAGAACGGTAAAAAATTTATGTAAATATCTCAGAGGATTTATTTTTCTATAAGAACTGAGCCGAAGGTTGTCAAACCCTAGTATGTACTTATCTTATCTCTCTGTTTTGCCTTCTAGGCTATCCAGAGTCTGAGGAATCCTCATCGACTCTGCAAGAAAATCTAAACAATGTGAGGAGAATAAGGTTTCATGGAGATTGTTTGAGTTATCTTACTGCAGCAATCAAGTAAGATCAAATTTTCACGATTTTCATTATCTTGCTATTGGCCTTTACTGAATTTCATTTGTTTAACTGATTAAACTGATGACCATTTATGCGTGTGTTAACACAGAAATGGCTCAGATGTTCGAGGGTACTTTGTGTGGTCTCTTCTGGATAATTTTGAGTGGGCATTTGGGTATACCATTAGATTTGGTCTTTATCACGTGGATTTCATTTCTGATCAAAAGAGGTATCCCAAGCTCTCGGGTCAATGGTTGAGGCAATTTCTTCAGCACGACGATCAGGGAAGTGTTAGAAGCAGCAGCATTTAGACTGCGTTGTCTATTTGCTAATCAAAGCGCACACTTTCTTGCAACTCTACCCAAAATCTTGCAAGCAAATATGTTGTGTTTGGATCTATCCACCGTGACACACATTACAAAGAAATCATCGATCTATTCCAAAATGTAGAAAACCCCATTCAGATGTTCGAGGGAATTGCAGAGTAAGAACATTGAAAAAAAACAAAAAAGTTGCATGATATGCGACATGTGTCTATCTAAATCGTTGTACTATCCTATATCTTTTTAAAAATTACTATGCATATATTAAAGAGCTCATAATTACGCCGTAAGGCGTTCCCATTTGAAATGAATTGCCCCAGCCGCCGCCGTGTTCTATTGTTGACCGTCGATTTATGGTGTTAGACGATTGAATGAACTGTGATCGTTGATCTTATACTGTTCAACTGAACGGTGAACGGTTAATGAGGAAGCGAAACTAAATGGTTAATGAGAAAGCAGAAGCGGGACGGACGCACCGCCAGCTTCGCAGCTGATAAGGAATTTGATCTTGTTGAAGTTCCGCATTTTTTAATAATTCTTTTGTGCCAATGACTTGTGTATCACTGTTTGGAAGAGACGTGCACAGTAGCTCTTAGAATAATCATTGAATCACCCACCACTGTTGCCTAGCAGGCCCCTTGAGCTTCAGGAAGCTGGAGGCCTTTGAAGAGGGCTTGAGCCTTCACTTGTTTGTTCATGAAAATACCAACCTGCCGTAATATCGACTCTCTTGATTTCATCTGAAGTCAATGAAGGCTCCCTGCCCCTGCCATTCCAGGTTTCTTTTAAAGGTGCCATCAAGGAAAAGGGTTGTTATACCTTGATCCAGCATCCAGGGTTTCACGTCTTAGAGAGACACATCTTGAGAAATAGGTGGATGGTCCATACTGTCTTCCCAAGCTTAATGCACTTGCCATTGCGTGGGATACTTGATAGGTGTTTCCAAAGGAAACGGGCCAAGGACTCGCAGAATGGCAAGACAGGGGATCCTTTTATCACCGACTTTGTTTGAAATAGTTATGGCGAAGTCCATCTTTCCACCAGGCCGCTTTGTTGGACAAATATTTCAACAACAGTTTGGCTTCCATGGCTTGGTTAGATATCATTGGATCTCTTATTGCCAAGCCCCACTACTCTCAAATGGGGCTCGAACCATAATCCAATTGATTAAATTGAATATTTTGTTGTCCGCTATCTCCTTTCTACAGGAACCACCTTATCTCTCTCCCAAGGATATAGGTAACCTACCGGTGCCAAGAGGGCTGAAATCAGGAAAAGTGACAATACATCTTATCTGGATTATCATATTGATATTTACTGTGACTAGATTGATTCATTATCCTTTTGGTTGTACTTACCCATGGGTGTTATTTTTCTCTTATTACATTCCTGAAAGATTTGCGGAAGATCTCAAAGCGCTCTACTTTGTTTAATCCGTCTGTAATGATTGTTTTCCATGCTAGAAAAGGATATGATTTTTTGCTCCATTCAGTTTGCAAAAATATGCTTGAGCTATTTTGACATATTTAATGTTAATTTTAAGATATAGGAATCGTATTGGGTTTTTCCCTCATGGTACAGAAATGGAAAGAAGATGAAGTGGACAACAATAATTAGAATTATTCTTAGAAATTAGTTAATGGTTGGTATTGAAATAAAAATAGTTATTGTTTTAAAAAATGTGATTTTATAATAAATTAATAACAATGAAATAATAACTCTCTTGTTTATATTCAGCCTGTAGGCTATTCAATTCCATATCATTCCATTATTATTTACAACTCATTTAATTGTCAATCTCATGCTATGATATTGGCTTTATCCCCAATCCAACATGTACTGCAGATTTACCTTGATCTTCACTTGTGTTATTGTATGTTTTTGCAATTTCTTGGAAAGATTTAATGCATTTGGTCTTTTATCGACTCCTTTGTAATGGTGAGATTGTAGTATGTAATAATTGTTCTCCTGTAGCTTTCGTATTTTGGATATGGGGCATTATATCTCGAGAAACACAGATAGACTAACACTCTCTTTATTTTCCTGTAAATAAAACAGAGAGTTTCAGGTGCTTGAATCAGGGGCGGAACACTATAATGCTAAAGAGGTTCAAATTTGAAAATTGTTGAATGCCTTTCCTCCATAACAACCGAACAACTCTAGCATAACAAGTGAAACAACTCTTTAACAAAATGGAGAGGGGAGGTGCAATTAAAACAACTCTTTCAAAAAATGGAAGCTCTCTCAAATCGGGCAATGATGACTCCCAGGACTGCCTTTTGAGTTCTTTAATTTCCTTCGAACTCTCTTCTCCTTTTAGCAAACATTTCAAGGGCAAAGATAATTGCATTTCTAGCCTTCCCATTTTTTGTTCCTTTCTTGTGGTGGTTTTCCCAACAATTTCCACCATAAGTAGCGTTGTTGTGGATGAAGTTTACTATTTTCTTATAAATGACATTTTGCTCCTTCCTTTGAACGTTTCGAACAGCTTTAGGTACCATTGTTTCCTTTAGAAATGACGGTTCCATGTTTAATTCGTTGTTTCGTTATGATGTCCTCTCTTTAACCGTGGTAACCTACGTTGCGTTGTATTTGGTATAATGGTGTCTCCTAAAAATTGTACCTATCTCAGTTGTATCGACTCTGAAGGTCTGGGAAGTATTTGATTTGCTTGAAATTTCTGCTATATTTCAGTCTCACTCTCTCAAGCAACAATTGTCTTGAAAACAAGTTCGCAATTCTTTTGGCAGCTTTATACGGTTCAGTTTACAATCCCCTGCCACACTTCTCAGAGTACCAAGATAATTTATATGTTCTCTTTTTTGTTTTAACTGTCTTCTGTGTCTGTTGATGTATGACTAAATATAATAATATAGTTGAACTACTCATATTTTAATGTTCTCATGTAGTTTTTACTACACGATAGAGTTGAGGTCTCTCGGGTTTCCCCGTAATCTTACCCTTGGTAGTCTACCGACATCTTTGAGGTCTGTTCATAGGTTCCAACCAAATCATGTTACAAACCACACATGATCAGAGTGACATGTGGACTAGCTCAAGAGGAAACCAGAGCAGGGTACTTCCTAACTGTTATTCTACCCTGGATTCAGAGGAGCAGCCAGGATTTTATCCATAGTTTCTTTCCTTCCAACTTTAGATGGGATCTCACCTCAACCTTCTGCCTTGGTGGTCAATCAACATCTTTGACGCCTGTTTGGGGTTGTGCCAATTAGGTTACAGATCATACATAATCAGACCAAGTTATGGACCAGCTCCAAACACATCAAGAGTATGGCGCCTTCCACCCATTAGGGGTAAATCAGCTCCAGATTGATCCAGAGTATGACACCTTCCACCTATTAGACTAGGCCATACATAATCAGAGCGAGTTATGGACTAGCTCCAGACAGATACTTTGCAGATCCAAAGTATGGCACCTTCCACCCATTAGGGGTAAACCAGCTCCAGACAGATCCAGAGTATGGCACCTTCCACCCATTAGGGGTAAACCAGCTCCAGACTGATCCAGAGTATGGCACCTTCCACCCATTAGGGGTAAACCAGCTCCAGACAGATCCAGAGTAAGTTGCACTGTTGGAGAGGTGAAAGGTGCTCCCATTTAATAGACAATAACCCAAGCTTAACGTAGAGCCCAAATTTTTTTTCCCGTTTCGATGCCTTGAGACGTGAAGATTCAAGAAATTTGATCATTTTGATGCCTTGAGACATGAAGGAATTTGATCTTGTTGAAGCTCCGCATTTTTTAATAATTATTTTGTGCCAATGGGCTTTGTATCACTATTTGGAAGAGACGTGCAGAGTAGCTCTTAGAATAATCATTGAATCACCCACCACTGTTGCCTAGCAGGCCCCTTGAGCTTCAGGAAGCTGGAGGCCTTTGAAGAGGGCTTGAGCCTTCACTTGTTTGTTCATGAAAATACCAACCTGCCATAATATCGACTCTCTTGATTTCATCTGAAGTCAATGAAGGCTCCCTGCCCCTGCCATTCCAGGTTTCTTTTAAAGGTGCCATCAAGGAAAAGGGTTGTTATACCTTGATCCAGCATCCATGGTTTCACGTCTTAGAGAGACACATCTTGAGAAATAGGTGGATGGTCCATACTGTCTTCCCAAGCTTAATGCACTTGCCATTGCGTGGGATACATGATAGGTGTTTCTAAAGGAAACGGGCCAAGGACTCGCAGAATGGTGAGACAGGGGATCCTTTTATCACCGACTTTGTTTGAAATAGTTATGGCGAAGTCCATCTTTCCACCAGGCCGCTTTGTCGGACAAATATTTCAACATCAGTTTGGCTTCCATGGCTTGGTTAGATATCATTGGATCTCTTATTGCCAAGCCCCACTACTCTCAAATGGGGCTCGAACCATAATCCAATTGATTAAATTGAATATTTTGTTGTCCGCTGTCTCCTTTCTACAGGAACCACCTTATCTCTCTCCCAAGGATATAGGTAACCTACCGGTGCCAAGAGGGCTGAAATCAGGAAAAGTGACAATACATCTTACCTGGATTATCATATTGATATTTACTGTGACTAGATTGATTCATTATCCTTTTGGCTGTACTTACCCATGGGTGTTATTTTGCAAATGCTACCTAAATGTGATGTACTTGTCATTAATATGCCTCTTTCTGACAAAACTAGGTGCGCCTTATCACAATTTCATAAATAATCTCTCCCATTATTCACTCAAACATCAATAGCACCTATATATTTTGTACAACTTGTGAACAAAAACCTCATTATTGTTTCTCTTGCCCTTTCCTTTTGGTTATAGTAGGGGAATGTTTAACAAGGAAGGTGTTCTCTACCAAGCCTAGCTTCTCTCTCAGAATCTTAACATCCCCTTTGCAAAGGGTTTCATTAGAATGACAACAACTCGCATTTAAAGCATTTCTCCACCCCTCCTAATTAGAAATACAATTTTGGGTTCTCTACTAATTTTCTCCACACCCATTTAATCTAACAA
>Ga0115851_100071_pt1 | contig 28661 bp, 21 predicted proteins | sample InSIn2gowninarea_FD_83865 | JGI IMG/M metagenome (GOLD analysis project Ga0115851, IMG submission 83865)
GTGGTCGAGCACCTAAAGGTTAGGGTTTACTTATTGCCCCTCTCAAATAAGTAACCAAAACAGTCGAGCCTGCTTACGCATCCTTATCAGTCGAGCCCCCTAAAGGGTCCTTAACAGTCGAGCCCCTCCGGTCCTTGCCCCCGGAGGGACAAGCGGCTTCGCACCTTAATGAAACTAAGTAGCCTTGTCGGATGCTCGCTCGGACCGATCCGCAAGAAAAGCTCAGGTAGGCTGGCCATGAAGTTTTCCTGGGCTCCTCGTTAGTTAATAAATTCTATTACCTTCCTTCTCCTTCCCGTGGTCACTTTATACCTTCCTAATTGTATTAATGAAGAGGGATGGATGCCCGGAACTAATGTCCTTTGTTGGCTTGGCGAACTATATATCTAGATCCCTTACCGGGGGTGAAGGCATAGCTTATGGAACGAAAAACTACCTGATCTATAGGAGATGGTATCGTGGTCTCATCTCTACAGTCTCCTGTTTGGATACGAAGATACTTCGCATTGGCGAAAATTGAAACGATCCGTTGAGTCACTTATATATCTATCAAGTTCTTATGCGAAATACCTGATAGAGTTTCTTTCGCTCGTTATCACTTCGGTTATAAGCCCCGGAGATGCCTGGATATCTTCATATGCAATAAACTAGGTTATCCCAGTTGCAAGAAGATAATCCCACAACGCCCATCGGAGTCTCGGCGTAAGTCATTTCGGAAACGGAAAACGAAACAGAACGAAGTTTTCTTTATTCAATTTTTGATCTTTAGGTTATCCCTTCCTCAATCCGGTCTTTCCGTTTCCGGCCTGTTCACGTAGTGCCTGCACTTTTGCTTTGATGGAAATGAAGACGTCTAAGGTACGTTAGTGACTCGACTGATAAGGACCCTTTAGGGGGCTCGACTGATAAGGACCCTTTAGGGGGCTCGACCATTTTTTGACTTATTTGAGGGGCAAATAAGTAAATTGAAGAGGAGAGGAAAGAGCAGCCTTTTCACTACGAGAAGGAAGGACAATTAGCGCCAATACATTTTGTTTTCTATGTTTTATATACATAATGAACCCCGATGCGGTAAACCGTTTCACCCCTTGCTATTCATTATCAATTGCTTGAGGGCATGGAAGGTGGTCTTACTTCTTGCTGGATCGGATGAGACGAGGGGGTGAGGTACGAACCCGCTCGCCTCCCTGAAGGGAGGGCGAGGGTCAACTTACATAAGGGACCGGGTGGGGGAAAGCCAATTTTGACAGGTAGGGGCGCTTCCAATTACACTTTTTGGAGGGAGTGGAAAACATACCCTTAGTTAGTTATTGGGGTAGGGATATGGCCAGGCAGGCAGGCAGCTCGGATTATCGCATTAAGCTGGACGGTTAGGGCACTTCTTGCTTGATCGGACGGACGAGGATCAACTTCAATTGAGTGGGGTAACGGGGGAAAGCCATTTGGACGAGGTCCGATCGTTTCGAATAAACCATTGGGAGTGGGGACTATACCCCTATTTCTTTTTAGATCTTTTCTCTCTCCATATTTCTCAAAGCGTATCTGGGGGTTGGTTCATCCCGGCCCGAAAAGAGGCACGATAGTGCTGCTACGACAAAGCCTCATTCCTTCCTGGCTGAAGCACTAGGTGAAAAGATGAAGTAGGAGAAGATATCTAGGTGAGTAAGGTGGGTACTACGTGAGGTGATGGTGCGCTGTATGTGATACTGGATGTAGGCTGGGTGAATCTCGTCCCGAGAAGAGGATAGTGCAGTAGCAACTAAGCTATTCATGAAGCAAGTGGTCTAGGGAAAAGGTCTAGTGATTCAGGTGGGTAGGTAGTTAAGAAACACATAAGTTAAGGAGCTACGCGGGTAAGAAGGTTGGTTTTATGCCATCCATACGATATTCCTGGTGGAATGAATGGGGGGGCATCGTGTATCACTCCATCGTCCTAGGGTGAAGGCAAGTAATAGAAGGGTAAGACGATCATCCATCCCATCCATCTGTTGCTTCTAAGGTAAGGGATCATAGCATTCCCAACCGACTTACTACGTGCATTAATGGTATCGGGCTAAAGGTCTAGTTGCTGTATTCTACTGATATTCCTTCCTGGCTTCATTCACTGCCACTGGGTTGGGCAGCACTCCATCAACTAGGGGGAGTAATCAATAAGGGTAAGGTTGGTGGATCCAGTCTGGTAAGTCTCTAGCAGTCCCCACTTGATTAAGCAATTCATTCAGCAGCAAGTGTATAGGGCAAGTGCAGGTATAGGTGGTATTCAGGTGGGTAAGGTGGGTATCCGGATAGCAGGCACATGAATTATAGGGCTTCTAAAAGTCAATACGACTGGTCTAACTAAGCTCAGTGCGTACCCAAGCGCGTAAGATATTATAAGTAAGGCAGTATGGAATCCAAGGGTAGTTCCCCACGCACGAGAATTCTACGACAGGTAATCAAAATGCTTTTTTCAAAGGTCGGAGGATTCTCCCTCTACAGAATAATCAGATACCTCAACCTCTATCGCTACAGAACCATGGGAAGGAATGTTATTACCTGGGCTAGATAGAAGGAATGACAATGCGCGTTACATACGTTAATTCACTTTTGGAGGATCCGCATAGCCGCCCATAAAAAGCACCAGTCATAGCCGATAGCCGATCATAGCCAGCCGGGTCATCGCCAGAAGGTCATTGTCCGGTCATACAAGGAAGTCATAGTCAGACAGTCATTGCCGATAGCCAATCATTGTGCCAACCGGTCATTCCAGAGGGTCCATTGTAAGGTCATAAACAGGCAGAGCTAGAATATCATTGCTAGAAGCTCTACTCAGAACAAACTCTTTGCTACAAGCTCTAGTCAGTGCCAGTCGATCATAGCTTATAGGAGATCAGTCATTGCTGGGCTGGGTGGGATCAGGGGCTGGGCTGCATCGTTGGGCTGCTCGGTTGGGTGGGCTTGGATAAGAAAGAGGCTTGGCTACCCAGCTGCTTGGCTTGGATAAGTAAGAGGCTCGGATACTTACTGTGGTGCAATATTCAACTGCTGGGCTATTCAACTGGGCTAATCGAATGGGAATGGGATGGCTGCTTCGCTATTCGAATGGATCGACTGGGTGGGATAAGAGGCTGGGATACCGGGCGAAAGGGCTGGGAGAAAGAAGGGGCTAGAGGGGCCTAGGAAAAGAGCTAATATGACTAGCAGTAAAGAGATTCATTGACATTCAGGGATGCGAAGCAGGCTCGACCAAAGGCCCGGTAGGGACTCACTATTCATATGGTGAGGGAGAGGATGCGGAAGCAGGCCCTTTTTTTGACTTATTTGCCCCTCAAATAAGTCAAAAAAAAAGAAGTAAATTGAATGTGGCTTTTTTAGTTACTTATTTGAGAGGGGCCACCAAATAAGTCAATTAAGGTCCGGAGGGCTTGCGCTTCTGAGGGCAAGGGCCTTTCCTTCCTACCAACAGACAGACAGGTGGATGCTATGCTTACAGGCATCGGATTTCTTAACTTATCATGATATGACAAGGTATCTATTCCTCCATGATGAAAAGAATATCCAGTGAGGGGAGAGCAAGGGGTTAAGTACCACCAATACCAGACATAGGCGCTCAAGCTGTAAGGGATGCAGAGGTAAAGCCAAAAGCAGTCAACCCCACAGATCCACAAGCAGCAGTAGTTTCAGCTGACTCATTTTACCCAGTTCTATTTGCATCTCCATATGGTGATCAAAGCACAAGGTATACCCCCTGTCGTCGCACTCTCTACATCATGCCATCACATTACACCTTGCCACCTAATCCCGTACACATTACACCTACTACCAGCTCGCTAAGCGTCCATCCCTGACCTTGCAACATCACTAGTTTCACCCGGAGCACCCCTTCCCGTTCTTCCACCACTATCTCGCTCGGTTCCTAATCCAGTAGCCGTACCTGCAGTATCAAAACAAGTAAAGGCATCACCCGCGGAGGAATAGGCGGGTCGAGAGCTAGTAGAAGTTCAGGTACCAGAGCCAGTTGACCAAGCTTATGAACTTGAACCCGCATCTATGCCAATTTACCGAGTAACAGATCCAGTCGTTGTTGATTCACCACCTGTAGTTTCATATCCTCTTTATTCAGATAGAGGGCCACCATCTTCAAAGGATCCCCTCTACCCTGATGATCCAATGGTTCAAACAGGAATCTAAAAGCAGCACTTACGCACCTATGTATGCCATCTGTAGTGAATCTAGTCCCGTCGAAGCAACCTATTGCCGAGCCATAACTACTAGTTAGTAACTATAAGATAGATCTTGCCTTGCTCATTCACTGAGTCCTACGTGCTCTCTCTCACCCCTAAGTGTTCTCGCACCTGCGCGTCCCATGTTCCTACCCCATACGCGACGCGCCTACCACTGGGCATTGAGTTAGATTTAGTGCTGTGCTTGGATCATGACACGGTCAATTATTCACTTGTAAAGTAGCCCGCTTGTTCATCGCATAAGGTAAAGCCCCAGAGCCTATTCCAATTCCAGTTCCCACTAAAGAATAAGCAACAGATCCCATTGTAGTTTACCAAGTAGCAAAGGCAGCATCCGCGGGAGAGGTAGCTGGAACAAAGCACACAGCACCAATTGAAGTTTCTCCAGCGGTGGTAGAGGCGGAGCTAGAAGCAGTAGTTACGGTTCCAGGCTTTGCGCTAGTTAGTCACTTTAAGCCAAGACCTTGAGTCTCTTTCCTAATCAAAGTGGTACCAAGATATGCTGCTGGCTATGATGCGGGTCAACCTAGGTGGTAAATTGGTTAAGGTGTAATATATAAGATGAAAGCCGCCTTGTATATTAGGAATCTCTATAAAGATAACCAACCCAACTACCTGACCGGAAATCTACTCCCTGACCGCGCATATATTATTTCAGCGGCCCATCGGGACTGAAGCAACTGGTTCATTGCATATATTTCAGTAGGTAGACCGATCCACGCTTGGTGCAGGTGTAATATCGATAGATGGCGACACTAGGTGGCAGGTGCGTTGCGATGGCTAGTGCTTGGCATGGGCGCTCGGAACCGAGGGATACCAATCGGGCCCTCTCAAATAAGTAAAAAAGAAGATGGTTGATCTAAGGATAGAGGAAGATACCGCGAGGACACGTATTACAAAAGGTGCCACACAGGGCACGTATTCCGAGTGTTTTAAGTGGTCACCAATTAGAAATAGTGATTGATTCAACTGATGGGCCATAGTAGGGGAGGTAGGTAAGGCCCGGACACTGAATTACCCCATTCTTGATTCAACCCATAGTAGTGTTTGCTTTCCTGGGTTTTCCAAGGTCTCATACTGGGGGTCGAGGAGATATAGATACAATATTAGTTTTCAGTCTCGGTTTCAGTCAATCAATCGCTCACTTGGACCCACATGTCTACCTGCCCTTCCAGGTATCTATCTGTTTCAAACCCCGCCACATAGCATAGATTCTTCCTTCGTCCTCCCGACACGGAAATATAGCTGCTAGCAAACAAAAACGGAGTTAGGGGGGGGCAATCCACGGTGTCATTTGGTGATTGTATATGATCATTTGGTGGGCTAAGGCGAGTAAGAAAGCAATAACCAACCGGGGTGGTGGGTCTAGCATCAAAGCAAGCCAGCTCCGTAAAGTTATTTCATCGTCGTAAGGTCGCAAAATAGATCGAAGTCAGGTGACAAGAAGAGAGATACGGGTGGTAGCAAGATTCGAGTATCAATCGAGGTCGTCGATATCAGGTCAGGTCGAAGTTCGATGAAGGCAGGTCGTCAGATCTAAGGTCTTGGCAGTCGTTAGTTGGCAAGGTCTATATCTAAGCGGTAAATTGGCAAGGTCAAAGAAAGCAGCAGTCAGGCAGTATCAGGCAGGCGGCAAGGTGATCAGCAGGCAGCAAGGTCTATCAGGCAGTCAGTTTGAAGTGGGCAAGTGGCTTTCGAAAGGAGTAAAGGAAGCCCCAAGGGGAAGAGCCCTTGTAATCCGGCATGCAATCCGTAGCTGTCAAGTTGCTCCTGTCAAGTTGATATATAAGATATCAACCAGTGGGTTAGGATAGAATAAACCCAATGCCAGTTTTTTTTCACATCCCAAAGCAAGAAAGATCCTTTACCCTTAGAGAAAATAAGTATTCCTCTAAAGTAGACCTTTTCCTTCCCTTAGATATGTTTTTCTCTCCATGAATCAATCTGTGTGAGTAACAATACTTGATCGGAATCAATTCAGTGTTTAGTGATTCTCCCTGGCCTAGTGGAATAAATCCTAATCTCCCTATAATCCATCATGAAGACTGATCTCCCTAGCCCAACTACCCGGATCATGGAATAACCATCCCGATCTATTACACGAATCCGGATCATGGAAAAGAGGATCATGGAAGATAAGAACCTAAGCCTAACTACCCGGATCATGATAGGAGGCCTACCTGTTGAACTCCTTCCCGGCCACCCTAAAGGGATTCTTTCTTCCTCGAAGCTAGTGCCGTAGTAGCTGATACCATTACTTTCTTAGAAAACAGCATGGATGATGACCGAATTCACCTTCGGGGCCCCAGGAAAAGGAGACCCCTAGCGACAGCGAACTAAGTCAGTCGTATTAATACGTCTATGATACGAACGACTACGGCGGATGAGTGAATGGGAGCAGGTCATATTACGTATGTAATAACGATTCATTGGAGAACCTAGGGCTAGAGCAGTAAATGGGATATACCGTCCGTGATCCACCCTGGATATCCTCTGATCGGGAAACCGTGTCAAAGCCGTTCTTAGGTTGGGGTTGAGTTAGTGAGCCATTCCGAGGCAGGGTTAGTTAGCCAAAGACGAGCGAAGTGCAGAGAGCGACAGCGGACTGAGTAGTTCTGGGGTTGGGGCAGAGTTAGTGAGCCGTGTGATAGGAACGGAGTGCACGACCGATAGGGAGAGGTTGAAGCGAGCTCCTTAAGGCCTTGGAGGACCGAACCCGCGTATGTGGCAAAAGACGGGGATGAATCCGTGGCTGCTAGGGGTGAAAGGCCAATCAAGATCGGATATGGTTCACCTATCTGATGGGAGCTAATAGGGTAAGGGATGGCAGACAGATAGTTCGTTCAAGCCCTATTCATTCGAGCAGGTGGATAATTGCAGATTGGTAAGATTGTTTGAATAGATGGAACTAATAGGGTAAGGGGGATGGCAGACAGATAGGGGCCCCCTACCCCAGGGTGTGGATGAGCAAACTGGATAGATGGATGGCACTAATCAAGTGCAGATAGGGCTGATAGGGTGAGGAATGGCAACTAATCAAGCATCTGTGTGAAAACATGTACTTGCTACGTGATGGTTCTACTACGCTATGTGTGGGGCAGTAAGGGAAGGATAAGGGAACACCACTACACTAGGGCATATGGCAGACAGTGAGTGACGTTTCTAGACATAAGGTAAGGTATCAACTCATCCCATTCGTTGCTTCTAAGGTAAGGGCTCATAACGTTCTCTCCTAACTACGTGCATTCCTGGTCTAGGGCTCCCTTGCAGGTGAGTGGGTAGAAACAAGGTAAGGTATATAGGTCCCCTACTTCTATTCCTCGTCTCCTTCCTTCCCTTTCTGATATATTGATCATTCGGCCTTACTCTTGACTTTCTTTACCGCTTCATCAGGATATGAATGCCCAACAACCCATGAAGACCTTATCTTAGAAGCACCAGACATGGCATAGTATGTTAGATATTAAGTGCAATAGTAGAACTGGCGGGGATGCAGACTCCGCATCTAGATATGTACCTGGCTCAGATGCTGCTGATCAAACTTTCACTGCCCGTAGTTGCCTAGCTTCGTTATTAAGCCCACGAATGCGATGTGAGCAAAGCAAACAGTAATTATTCAGGGTTTAGGACCGGTTCTGCTACGCGGTCAAACTAATGGCAAGGGATCTCAATATGATGCTGGTAGCTCTGGATCCGTATAACCTGAACCTGGTCCTGTCGCTGCGGTGGAGATTGAATCAAAACCAATGCTCTCTTTGCTCCCTTCGCCTCTGATTTAAGGTCAACCACTCGGTCAAATGCAACCACGGTGCCTCCACCCTAGCTTCTCCTGTCTCCACCTCTACTATTGTTAGCCATGCTACCCTCCCCGCTTTAGGGTTTCGATATGGAAGGTACACTAGGCGAGGTGCAGCCTTTGCCTCTGTATCATCTGGAACTTCATCTTTACATGGTTACACTACTACCTCCACCTTTGTTTTTGTTTCTACCTATCATGCCTATGATGAATCTACTCGCTATCATAACCTGGTCAATTCCTTCGGTTCAATAGTCTCGGGTGATTATCGGCCATAACCTGTCAATTTCCTAAGTAAATGGAGTCTCGCTCCCAGTGAACGAAGCCCACAGGTGGTAAGGTTGGTGCCCGCCTGGTTATTGAATAGTGATGAATCGGATAGGCACTAATATATAGTGTGGAAGCGCTATTTCTTTCTATGGGGAAAACCATGTATTGAACCGCAGCTCAAGCATCCGGGTCATGGTTGTTCATCATCTCGGTGAACTGGACCTGTATCTCCAATGAAGAGTTCTGCTGCTACTGGATCTACTGTAGAATTTGTTACTCTTCCTCGCGGCGTGCACGCATCTATACCATATCTCGTTTCCGGAACAATCTCCATGAATTCAATTGATCAACTTCTCTGGAGTTGACACCTCACTTTCACTTTAGCAAGTCACCACTATAGGGAGGCCGGGATGTTACGGGGCTCTGCAGAGCAGCAGATTGAGTCGTTCCGGATTTCTTCGAGTAGGCGGTTGAAATGTTTTTCATAAGAGGGGCCTGTGCAACGAGAAATGGGAACCAACTATTTGTCGCACTCTCAATAAAGAAATAGACTATATAACTAAAACACTCGTTTTTCCCTTCCCCGGGCCCCTCCAGAAGAAGTATAAATCCTTTCCCTTTCCCCTGATCCAGTGAGTGATAAACCAACCATTTCCTCCGTCCGTGAAATCTTTCTCTCCACCCCCTAATAAAGCATTTCATAGAGGGCGAAGCCTTAATTCCGAGATGAAAGAAGAAGAAGGCCCTCCCATCTTAAGAATAATGGGCATTTCTGGAGCAAATCCAACGAATTCGTTGCTGAGGTTTGTCTATATAATAATGGGGAATGATGGGAGAGGAGGAATAAATGAAAGAGGAGGAAGTATTCTTGAATGAGGACTAGCCTTTTGATCTGTCCCCTGCCCAACTTCGAATGGTGTCTGATAATATCATGGTAGAGGTTAGGAGGAAGAATGAGCTGGGGCCAATCTAGGAATATAAAAATAGTTGCAGTCACTAACTTCTCCTTCAATGTATCAAAATCTTTTTGAAAGTCTGGTGTCCGAGCATCCCTCTTGAGCAGCTTCTCTAATGGTGTGGTGATTCTAGCATAGTTCCTTATGAATTTCTAGTAATACCCAATATGCCCCAGTGTCACGTGTAGCATTTTCATAGAAGTGGGAGGAGGTAAGTCCACTATAACTGCTATCTTGGCTTGATCTACCAACAAATATTCCTTACATACTACATGCCCCAACAAAAATCAAAAAGGTGTACAGAAAATGAACTTCTTTCAATTTCATCAAATATGTAACTGTCTACATCTATATAACATAAGTCTAAGTACCTAAATATGCTCCTTCAAGAGGCTGAATACTGTCTAATAATCCAGGTAGAAAAAGAGAGAGATTGCAGGATCAATAGCATATATATATAGTATAGGGGGCCAAGGAAATATTCCAGTGTGTGGCCGGGTGAAGAACAAGACTTTCCTACCTAGCCAAATAGCGGGCGTGTTACCTGTAGTTTTGTTCCGGGCGGGTTTACGCTATGGTTGGCCCGGCACTCTTTCTCTATAGCGGAGCACCTTACTGAGCAATATGTTTTCTCTTTATTATATCTAGTTACCGAAATCAGTAGAGTCAATACGTTCATAATATCGTATACAATAAAATAGAGATCTCATTATATATATATATGTCATTACGCACTACTACTTCGTATTTCACGAACGTAAAGTAAGGGGCATTATCCCTCGGTATGCATGCCAGCTCTCGGTAAGCATAGGACTGCCCTCGTATTGTCTCCCCTCGGTATAAATTCCCCATGTCTTGGGCCCTCGACTGTATTGGTGGGTATGGACAGCATTGGGACTGGTTTCGGCATAATCAAATATGCTAATTGGAATCTGCCCTGGAAAGCAAACTCCTTATTATGCAGCGAACAAAAAGGAAACCTAGCTTTCTTCCCCATCTCTATTGCCTGGCTTTCTTCTATAATGAGCCTACCTACCCTCGCACCTGACCGGACCTAACCTGCTCGCTCTTTGAAGGGTCACTGAAATAGCTACCTTTTCACTCTTGAAATTACCACTGTTTGGCGTAGAATCTACCATCCCGATAGGCCAGGTTCATGAAGTAGAAATTACCATCCCCGGCCACCTCCCCCTTCTTCATTAGCCATCCCAGCGAGTAAGACCAGCCAGCAACAACCCGTCCTCATACGCCACCCTTTATTACTTCAATTACCACCCCACATGGTTTATTAGGGGAATTTGCCATCCCCATATGCCACCAATCCACTCTACAATTTGCCCACTTCCTTACCGGGCTTTAGACCCAATTGTAGATCTTAATAAGCACCTCTTCCCTCTCGGAGTTCTTTCCCACTTTACTCTCGGAATTAAGAACAACTTGACTCTCTGAAATTGGACTCACTCCCTATCGGAGTTCATACTCAATTCACTCTCGGAGTTTATATCCACCTCCCTACCCTACCCTACCTATGCTGGTGATGCTACTGAATGAAACTCGCAGCATAGCCAATTGCAGAGGTTGGGGCATCTCGATCTGCTCGTTAATGTCTTTTCTAATTCACTTGGACTAAAACTAGCTTATCTTCCTGAGACTCCTGCTTTTGCCTCTGCATATGGGTCTGAGATTGCTGCTCGATCTGTTTCCGGTGGATACTTACTCCCAAATGGGAACTGGTAGGAATGCTTGTCCCATAGCTCATCGGGCGCAGTGGCTTCTCATCGTTCATGGATGAGTTCATCGGTCTTGGTAGCAATTAGCCTGCATGCTTCAATGTATTGGATTCTTGACTCATATCATTGCTAGTATCATTACTATGATGCGTGTATAGGTAATTCTTACAGGGTCGGGGGGAATCGCTTTACGAGTTTGGTTTTTCCTTATCCGAACTTGCCCCCAAAAAATGGATACTACGGACCCGTCCATCATGCTACGGTAAAGTCTAAAGTGAAAGGGACCACCTGCAAAATGATGGCCACAACTAAATTGTGATCTCTGGTAATGGGTCTCCCCTACTACGCTTCGATTCAGGGGCAATAAATTGATGTGCGCATAATCTAATTGATCATATCCCACGATCGCCGGGGCAGAATTCTTATTACCGGAATATTCCTCTTCAATTTACTTATTGGGTGGGGGGGCTTATGGTCGAGCCCCCTAAAGGGTCCTTATCAGTCGAGCCCCCTGTCGGGTCCTTGAAAATTAGGGTAAGATCGCGTAATTCTTCCGGTTATGAAGTGAAATGGACAAAAGTAAGAAGGGAAGGGGGCGAGCACATGACCAAATGAAGATTTATATAAGGTAGAGGCCTATTCAACAGCAGGAGGAAAGGCAGAGCCAGTTAATAGATTAGGTAAGCCTCTAGTTCTCCTTCTCGTAGTAGTTTTTGCCCCTGCGTTCCTGGCCTACAGTTACCTGCCTTTATGTTGTAGTTTACCTCTTATCTACCCGCCCCTCCCGTCCTTGTCTCCCTGTTCTTTCCGTCCTTTTCAACCATTTCGTCCCATCTCTTGACAAACTTTTCAACCGCGATCCCAATCTAATTGACCAAACTAGCCAGCAATAATCGCGTATATAACCCCAATCGTTATCTCTCAGAAATCAGTGCGTTACGCGCGATCTCCGCCTGTCTCACGCCCACGAGGAGGTTTTAGCTTTATTGTGCTGCCTCCCGCTCCCCTGTAACATATCTACCGTGCATCCCAACTTCTGTACGGCTCCTACCCCTACCTTTGCTCTTGGTGATGTTTCCACCCAAAAGAATGCCTCTGTGTGAGGTCCATTACAACCAAATGTATAAGAGAGAGAGATTCGCTGGTCCGATCTTTATGTAACAGCTACAAAATTGATCCACGCTAAACTATTTACCCACCCACCCCAATCCCCGAGGCCCCCCCACCCAATAAGTAAATTGAGTAGGAAAAAAGAATAGGATGAAAAAAAGGAGGAGTAGGAATAGAATTCTGATTGAGAGCTAGCACCCAGATAGATAGATCACCTTGCCAAAACTAAACCCTAGGAAAGCCTCTCTCCTCCCCACTACGACCTCCTGAAAACTCAAAAGCCCAATCAGCAATAACTCCACCTGAATACAACAGACCATACCTCAGTAGCAGACGACAATCTATTTATGATCACCTCAGACTTAGAGATACTCTAACCTCAAACTATGTCTTACTAAGCACTCCAACCAACAACTATGTCTTACACTCCACCAACTTAGAACTATGTATTACAAATAAAGAAAGATGGATCTCAGCAGACTAGTAGACTTAGGAACAACCAAATCAAGAAGGATCTCTAACAACAATTACGTAGCCCTATGAGCCCGCAGCACCATGAATAATGGGGTCACCTCCCAATGAGCAAAGGGTTCTCTCCCTCTAGATTACTTGGCCAGCAGCAGGGGAAGCGTAAAGATGTGCACGTTACCGATAACAACACCAAGTTACGGCGGCTACAAAAGCTCTACACCACCACAAGAGCATCGGAATTAGGGGAACATTTCAGCTTCATAGCCCTGGTGTAGCCTCCTGCTAAATAAGCCTGCTTAATTTCGCACCACCAATTCTTTCTCCGGAATAATCGATTTATCAATCTTAATCCCTAAACATACATACCTAATCTAAAAAGAAATCCTATCCTAATGGTATGGTGTTTTGATATTTGCTGCCTTTTGATATTTGCTGCCTATAGATGTATTCTATGTCTTGAGATGTAATAATTGGTAGCTAGAAGATGTCATTATGGGTTGAGTTGATGCTATTATAATGATAATACTCAGGGGTATTATTGTTGTTCTTTATAGTGAATGAACTACTTGCTATTCTTTCTCTTTTTAGTATAGGAAGTCTCTTTAGGAGAATGCTAAGTATAATAAGAGCAAATTAGATATTTAAGGGTGCAGCATATGCCTGCCTATAGAAAGCAATTAAAGAGCACTGTCGAAGAGTGAAAGAACATGACCTAAGGATGAAACAACGAGTCATGCAGGTGAATAAAATGACGACAATGATTGAGTTTAGGGTGACCTATCTTCATAGGAAGGTGCAGCATCCTTACCTTAGCTTATGAAAGAGGGTAGGTCTACTGCCGCTATCAATATATGACCTGCAGGTGTAGATCGGGTTCCTCCTTCCACTCAGTGGTTAGCTCCGCAGGACACCTCTTAATGACCAAGAAGGATACCTTATCAAGATTATGCATCTTCGCCCTTCTCTTTCATGAACCCATATCTCTAACCCTGGCTCTATAGACGGTCCCGGGCTTGGCAGGCCACCTCATGGTCAGGGTTTTCCCTTCTCTTTCATGACCAAGAAGTCTGAGTCACCGCTCCTTCTTTATTGAAACGGGATTCCTATTCCGTAGTTGCGCCCTACTCTCCAAAGACGTCAGCTCGTACTCGAGCCCATACGAGGTATGCTTGTCTTACTCAAGCGAGTCACTTATCCGTATTCTTTCTCTCATCCCACAGATCGGTCTTCCATCCTTCATCTAATAACCTTATTCTTATATCGTATGAGGGTAACTTCTTGCAGCTAGCAAGGACTCTTATGAGCGAATGCAGAAGGAGGAATAAGGCATACTACTATCAGACTGAAAGCTAAGCACTTATAGTTGTCAGTAGTCCGTACGGAAAGAAAGAACTGATAGCGAGTAGTGAAGTAGGCAAGAAAGCAAGCACGGAATTACGAGTGGTTCTGATCCGGGATGAAAGAAGCCATAGAGTAAGGTAGGCAAGAAAGCACCAAGCAAGCCAAGCGAGGAAGCTTATAGCGTCTTCATGATAGTAGTTGCTAATGAATGCGTCTAGTCTTGTGGTCTGGTAGGCCGCCTTGAAGTGCAGCCTCGCGGAACGAGCCTCCACAGGGGTTTAGAAGTAGGCAAGGGCTCGGTAGCAGTTTTTCGAGAACTTGATCATATGAACGAGACACCTATTAGTAGGCGAGATAAGATGTTCCGGTTATCATGAACTTTCATAGTGGATCGAGCCGAAATCGTGAGCAAGTCGATGACCGAGCACTTTCATATGAGCGAGACCCAGCAACTAATTGATCGAGCGGATATGATCGAGAGCCGACCTTTCATATGAGCGAGCTGCCAACTCATTTCATAATGGATAGATGGATGGATGGACGACAGGACGTTATAGGGGCTACGCACCTTTGATTGTATGGTAGGTGTAGCGCTCTTTCATGATGCATCTGTGTGTTTCCGTGGGGTGTAGTGGATGCCTATTAGCTAATGGTGTAATTTGTTTTTTGCATCAATGTATTAAAGTATAAATAGATGGCAGTAGGTTTTACTCCATGCATTCATCCACTTCTTCCCGGTCGTTGGTAACTAGCCCCTCCAGTTCTTTTTTTGGTTTTGAACACCTGATCCGGCTGCGCTAGTTTCTTTTGGATGGTTTGACTCTACTTGGAATCGATGCTTTACTTGTGATTGTGATTTCTTTTCCAAATCTATACAAGCTATAATTTGTTAAACCCATCAGCGAAGGCAGAGACATTGAATGATCCAGTTGGCATTGAAGCAGCTATGATAGACGCACTTGACTTTGGTTAGGCAGAAAAGCTCGGGGAGCATAGGCATAATGACGGTACTATAAGTGGATATGGGCCTGAAACCACATGAAGGGAAGCTACGGGATATGGCCCTGGAATGGGTTCTCTACCAGGATCTAGGTTGAGTTGCTCTAGGAACTTACTTTTCTTTGTCAATCCTAGACTTCACTAGCTTGGCAATAGATAAAGACAAGGGTTCAGGCATCTCGATTGATGAAGGTTGGGATTGGCTCCATTATATTCTTATAGTAACAGCGCGCCCATAGACACCTTTGGTAGCCCACCTGTAATCCTACTATAGTCCACTCTACACGAGGACCTTTGCTGGCTGGTATACAGCTAAGTGCCCCTCTGGCTTAAATGTAGCGGAATCAATTGCTATTTGCTTTTCTGCTTCATCAAATTAGTGATGTGAGCTACTTGGTCAATTACGTGAATGTACTTTCCATCCGAATTGACCTGCATTACTTACTTATAGCTCACTGTTCTAAGCGGGAGTTTGGTTTTAGAATTCATAGACTCTGTAGTGTAATTGTTGGCTTGTTTCTTGACCCTAGAGCTGGTAGAACCAGTGGGCACATTATGAAATTTTCCGGTATATCCCAGCAGGGTATGTGGCAATTCTCTGAATTAGACGATATTTCGTGGATAAATCATCATAAATTGGTGAAGGCCGGGTGACCTAGGATGGCACACTGTGGCATACCCTTACTTTGGTCAATTTATTGCCCTCGGTAATTCATTACTTCGTTATCGTCTATAGGAATTGTGCTAACTTGCTACATGACGATGCATCATAGAATCAGCTGCTATCCATTTTCATAATATTAAGAGCGATTCAATGAGCAGTGCAGAACGAACAACGAATCAAACTGGGGTCCGTAGGGTAATAAGGTATTGGCCCAATGATCCACCGGTATTAACCCTAGCAACACACGGAAAAGGAACCAAAAGGGCCAACTCTAAACGGTTGGAAGGAAGGGGAATAACCAGCAATCAGCTAAGGAAGCAAAGCCATAAGCATCAGTAGCATCAGCTGCACCACCACCTTTGAGTGGTTTCATCAGTCAGTGGTTTCTTGTGTGAAAGATGCACGAGCAGCTGCATATCCATACCCAGGAGTAGACCTACCATACTTAGCTATTGATTCTTCAGTTGGTTATGCAATAGATCCAGCACTCTTATTAAATATAGAAATACATCCAACAAGCCAGTTAGCTATCCTTCGCGGGGCCGGGTCTACAAGGTGGGATGTGTGATAGCGAAATGCCAAGCCATTGACTAGTTAGAAAGAGTCCGATAAGCAATTCTTCTTTTGGTGTCATAAGAGGGTAAGCACTAAAGAAGTAAAGGCAGTGTTAATTCTCTATAGTATCTGAATTGGTAGGATTCGCCTCATATGATTCAGATTAATCGAAGATATCAATAGAAAGGTAAAGATCCTTCCATAGTCCTCGGAATCCTTGCATGATTACCTCTTTATATATATATATAAGATTTGCCCGCAGAATAAGTGTGTGCTAAAGGTACGTAGTCGCTTGTCCGCATCGGGCAAGGACCGGTAGGGGCTTGCTCGACAAAAGGCCCGTTAGGGTGAGGGTGAGCCTGCCGAACTCTCGACTAAAGGCCCGAAGGGACTCGGCCGAGGAGGTCGAGGAGAGGTAACGTGTGAGGGTGAGCTTGCCGAACTCTCGACAAAGCATCAGACGAACAACTCTCTTTTGGGCCCTCACCAAATAAGCACCCCATGAGCCTGCCGAACTCTCGACAAAGGCCGCCATCGATTTATCTCTCTATTTCCTCAAAAATAGAGGTCCGGAGGGACTCGACTGAGGTTACGAGGTCGAGGGTGAGCCTGCCGAACTCTCGACAACAGGCCCGAAGGGACGGAGTCACTCACTATGAATATGGTGAGGGATTTATTGCTCACCTTCCCTCAAAAGGTGAGGTCCGGAGGGCCCTATATTATTTAGGGGTCACTCACTATGAATATGGTGAGGGATTTATCGCTCACCTTCCCCAAAGAAGTGAGGGACTCGACTGAGGTTACGAGGTCGAGGGACTCGGCCGAGGTTACGAGGTCGAGGAGAGGTTACGAACGATGGCGGCTCCCGACCAAAGAAGGGGGAGGGGCCCCAAAAGAGAGGTCCGACAGGGGCTCGACTGATAAGGATGCGCAAGCAGGCTCGACTGTTAAGGCCGCCATCACCCTTTAGGGGGCTCGACCATAAGCCCCCCCACCCAATAAGTAAATTGAAGAGGAACTTGAAGAACAACAGGCCGCCATCTGAATAGTGAGTGACTCCGTCCCTTTCTTCAGCAGCCTATTTGCATTACTTAAGTGCCACGATCCTTCCTATCCACCTGTCGTGTTCACCACCTCTTATTTACTTTCTCACTTACAAAACTTATATATTCTACGGGACAGGCTTGGAAATAACACACACTTACTGGATTAATACTTTTTTGTTTATGGGCCTTTATATACGTGCTTCTTTCAAGTTATATCTCTGGGGCCAGTATTTTGGAATCCTATTGAGTGAGACACTTCTTATTGGCTTTATTTAGAACCCCCGACCTTTCTTTGGACAAAGAATTGAAGTTACGACAAGGTCGAGGTCATCCATACGCACGCGTATCCTCAAAGTTGAACATAGCCGTCAAATGTTCGGAAAGCAGAGACCAGGGCAGTTGGACAAGGTTTATACATACATCCAGAAGGTTTCGGACCAGGCCTTCCATCCCCAGACGGTTTTCTCCTAGCTGTTGAATGTTCGGAGAGGAATTTCTTTTGCCACCCTCATGTTTTGAGAGAAGAGAAAGATCCGTATCCTTACAGTTTGCTACTACCTACCCATCAAATGTTCAGAGAGGAATGACATATAATCGTACCCAAAGAAAGGGAGACACACACAGAATAAGAACTCCCAACAGCACAAGCAGACGCATCACACGTGGGCCCATCGGAACGGAATCGGGTCATCCATCATATCAAGGTCAAGCACGTTCAGATTCGTCAAGATAAGGCTCAATCGTGATCGAAATGGGAGCAATGTGGGTAAGTAAGCAGCAAGCAAGCCGTACCACGCGTTTCAATCGGGTAAATTCAGTACAGAAGGGTGACATATAAAGATGATAGAGAGTGCGTGGCAAGTGGGGAAATTCAGTACAACAAGGTGGGAGGAACGACCAAAGAATATATATGAGAATATATAAGATATATTCAATAATAGCTGTGGCCCTTTTAGAATTTACCAATAAAGGCACGTGAGATGCGCTTCGTATATGGTGAGTCATAAGTTAGTTGCTGCGGGGAGGAAAGAAGGGCGGCGCCTATCACTTAGTATTGACTGCAGATATAGATGGGCAGAGCAGCACCGCGCAGCTAGAGCGAAAGTAGAGTAAGCAGCACATTGGTTACGGTAGCAGCAGCAAAGCCCGCATTTGATCGGGATAAAGAGCCATCATATGTTTACCGAGTTCGGAGAGCAAAGGTTAAACACTTGATCCTTTTTAAGCAAATTCTGAATATATCTGACCATCCTAACAAAGTCAGGGAGGAACTTCCGAACAAAGTGAATCTTTCCCATAAAGGACTGAATGCCCTTCTTTGAGGAAGGGGCGGGGAGGTTCTGAATAGCCCGAACTCGATGCTACAGGATCTATGCTTATACCAGAATCAGACACAATATGTCCAAGTCATTTCCTTGAAAAGACAGCTTGAAGTATCAAATTTCGATTCCGTGCCTTGCCCGATCAAGCACTGCGTTCCTCTTTCTTTTGTTAGGCCAGTGGGGACCGTAGGTGCAAGTTCATGTTCAGGGTTTCAATAGGGTGGAAAAACCCCGATTACTGCTATGGTGACGAGGTTTTTATGGGGTGGCTATCTAGGGGATATGTCAGATAATAGAACATATAGTACTGCTACGAGGATAAGACAGTAAGAGAGCATTTAACAATAGGAAATACCCGGGGAGATAACTCCCAATTACTGCTATTTTGATGGAGCAGTTATGGAGGGGAATAAGCGTTACGCAGAGGGGAGGGACACCGGTGTTAAGAATAGGTTAGGTGCCTTTACTGCGATAAAATACCAATAGCCAGAAAGGTTCCTCCTCTTAATAAGTGGACTTAATACACATTGGTCGGCGGGACTGTAAGAGTGAAATAAATATAGGGCCGGCACAGGACCTTACTTTAGGTTAAGGCCCAGTCAGAACTGCCTTCTAGAGCCTTCTCTTTCGTTCGACCTCAGCTGAACTTATTGTTCATTTCATTCGCCATTATCTCCGTTTCAGCATTCAACGTGTAATTTAGGACCTATAATAGATCCAGCCAAGGGAGAACACCAATATATAGTTTCCGGGCAGGCCATTAATTACGAAGTGAAACCTTCCAAGTATTGCACCTTGAAAAGAGACTTAGAAGAGTAGAGGCTTTCACTAACTCTAGAGAAATCACTAAGATTTCACTTCTCTTTCTTTAGAATAATGGGACACATTAGGAAGGATTCTATTTCCATTCCATTAAAGAAGTTGTTCCGTAGAGCGATCCACGTTATAAGTGTCTCATTTAAAGAACGACACTGCATGCACTGCTTCGCTAACGCGAAGAACTACTGCTTAGCCGCCTTGGCTAAATAGAAGTTATATATAGAACTGAGACCTAATAGTTGGACTATGCTTCTTAGCTAAAGCTAAGAGCTGGAACTACTGCTTATGAATTAAAGCTTAGCCATAGTCGTTTACTACAGCTTTAACTACAGCTTATGAACAGAGATTGAACTTAACTACTAGTCGTTATAGTCTATGCAGTCATTATCGCACTACAGAGAGGCACTAATTAGAAGTCTCATTTCAGCAGATTGAACAGCTAATTAGAAAGAGAGAAGGCTATTACCTTTCACAAAGAATGGAGACCAGAAAGGAAGCTTTCACTGAACAACTGATGAAACTATTTGAGAACTATAGAGAGTGCTGAAATAGAAAAGGAAATTGAAATAGATCTCTTTCCGGCTTCTTCACTACAGCTGAAGTGATATTGAAATAAGAACTTAAGACGCTTGTACGGCTAAGAGAACAACAAGTTGCACTACGGAAGCTTCTATTACTGATTTCACTAAAGGCAAGTCTATGGCAAGTAATGGCTTTCACTCTATTGAATAAAATGGAACAACTATGCACTGCTGCTGAGCTAAAGCGAAGAGAATCACTGGCAAGTATGGAACTTACTACTTCAAAAGGCTTTCTAAAGGTGGCACACTCTCTAGTTAGGGCAAGTTACTAAGGCTGAAGCTAGTCCAGTCTAGAGGCCATGGGACAGCTAAGACTAGAGCTAGTCTATTTAGGCTAATTTCCATGGAGCTTCAGGCACGGAACTATGGCTTTCACTCTACTAGTAAAGTGTCGGAACTAGAGTTTTCTTACTGCCTTTCTCGATCAATTTCATTGAACTGATTCTAACTGAAGTCTGTATTTACTGGATTGAAAAGAATTGAATGTCTTTCATGGATTTCACAGAGAACCTTGTTTCCCATATATTCACTACAACTAGTTGCATAAGCCTTGGCCTTAGCTGAACTAAGCTATGATATCTCGATGAATTTGAAAGAAAAGAAAACCCTTGAAACTACTTTGTTCTTGCCTTCAATTCTCTAGAGTCAAACTCTCTTAGGTTGTGTCCGTGCCCCGCCTTTAGCCCCGCCTTACGGTGGTCTACATCCATACGGACTTCTAGTTCAAGCGTAATAGAAGCCGGTAGGGTAAGTGATTAGCCTTAGATGGAGGTGAAGGATCAAGGTGAGAGGGCCTAGGTTAGAGCGTAGAGAGTTTAGAGGTATATCGTATCGGTAGAGAGTCTAGGTATATAATATAGGTTTCGGTATCTGCATTTGTGCAACCACCTATTCCAGTCAATTCCCTTCCGTCTTTCTTTTGCACTACCCAATCCGGTATCTGCTGTTTTCTTTCTTTCTTTAAATCACTCCTCATCGGTGCGCCACCTCACACTCTTGGGATGGGGAATTCAGTGTATATCAACTTGCTATATCTGGACTTTACTGAACGTCTTTCTGTAATGGATTGAAAGGATTGAATGGATGTAACTGAACGTATAGAGAGCTAGAGAGAAGTAGAGCTGTATATTAGGTTAGAGTATAGATAGGATAGAGGTTAGAGATAGAGGTATAGCTAGGGCTAGATAGAGGCTGTATGGCTGAGGTATGAGGGTAAGGCTGTAGGGATTAGGATGGAGGGATGAGGGGAGAGTTTAAGAAGTATTGAGGATGAGTTTGTTTAAGTATGAGGTTACCAAGGATCAAGGGCAGTGTATCGGTCCAGGTCCGGTCATTGGTAACACGTCATGCCAGGGAGGGTTGTAAGGGTAATTGGTGCACCTCACTCAAACACACTCTCGGGTCTGAACTGAGGTATGTAATGAATGTATATAGACTTCACGTAGACTGAACTGAACGTTTGTCTTTCATGGATGGAACTGGATTGACTTAATTGACTGGATTGAGCAGAACGGGTATGCTTGGAACTCCTTCCTATCCATTGGTAACCATCTATCTTGTGTGGGATCCTTCACTCTGGTCCGGTCAGTGGGAAACACGTCATGCATGTATCGGTGGTTCATTTCATTGGCGCACCACCTCAGACTGGGGACTCCATCATCCGTCTCCTTTGGCCGCTCCGATACAGCCAACAGCATCAGCATCAGATTCCAATCTCTATTGGTGACCTCACTCATAAGTCCCTCCTACACAAGTGTGCATATTCCTAACAGAGGCAGTAACAATACTGATTGCATTAGATATTTTCTTATCCAACAATAAGCAAAGCACCACCTTTATTATAGCATGCTTACAAAAAAATCCCCTCCTTGAGAGTCGAGAAACGGTTCTAAATTGATATCCGGGCAGGTCTAAATCGAGATCTCAGTAAGGCGGCAGATTACATAGATGACGGGCATCAAGCGATGGGTATCGAGATCGAGACGTACAGGTATCAATCGAGAGGGCAGGCATAATGATCGGCAGCACTGGTGGTTGGCAATGACTGACTGGTGTATGACCCTAAACAGGTGCACCATAAGTAATGCATCGTAATGTAATCCAATCGAGGTAGGAAGTGTGTTCCATAGCATTAAGTGAGGTCGAGGTATGGCTCGAGGGCAATGGCTGCTATGGGCTATGATTGGGAATGAGGGTCTCTCTCCCGGGTATTGGGAACTGGTAATCGGCACTTCCTGGGGATCTACACTTGGCATTGAGTACCGGCATCGAGTGATCAACACCTGTCATCGAGTGAATCAACACCTGAATGAGTACCAGCATTGACACCTACCTGGCTCGACTAGCTGCTATGAGTGTCACGTACCTCCTGGCAATCCGTGTGTGGAGGCGTTATCGTACTATGTATAGCTCATTGTGTCTTCTCTGAGTACTCAATGTGTAATCTCTAATTGGTAACCTCATTTTGTAATCTCACGTCCCAATAGAGTTGCCTATCTCACGCCCTAATAGTTGCAATCTCCCGTCCCATAAGTTGTAGTAGTGCTAGTTGTTCAAACTAGTTTTCTCTAAGGTCATAGTCAAGTCTCATAGCTAATAAAAAGCTCTATCATAGCTGTTAGTCATAGCCAGACTGACATACCCGACAGAGATGGACCCTACGGGATGGCACTGAACGGATGGAACAATGGGTCGAGGGTATAGGTCTAGGGTCTATTTCGAGAGGAAAAGGATCTAGGTGGAGGTCGAGGGAGATGGATCTATCTATATCTGTGTTCGTCCAGCCGATGCAAGCAATGACTGTGTCCATCCATAAGGTGGTATTTCGCTCTCTGTCAACCATGAGCGTAAGCGAGAAACTGGGTAAATATCTACTGTGTCCTGCTCCATGGCCTAAATAAACTACCCTAACAGCAGGGGAAGTTCAAGTGGCCGTGGGGTTGGATATCGTTTCTACACTTAATGAGGACGTGGGAAATAGTTGTTTTTACACTTCCTGCATTAGGCCGTGGGATATCGTTTATACCACCATTAGGACGTGGGAAGGGAAATAGATCGTACCACTAGATCGTTTCAACATGAGGCCTTGCAAATCGTTCACCTTTATGCCTTGAGGACGTTGGAGAGCCAGGAGTTACTTGCTAGAGGTAGTGGGGTATTTGGGGAGGGGGGGTCGAGGTTAAGGGAGAGGGCTGTCATTCAAATGAAAGATCGAACCTTTAGACCAATAGGGATAGAGGCACCGCGGTTCGATTCGTTCGATAGGGCACTCGCCCCACTCACTCAGCTTACCCAACGAAAATGCCGAGGGAATAAGCCTCAATGCAGCTACCCGCCCGATGGAGGGTATCCCGACCGACTTACGATTACCGAGGGAGCCGAAACCAGTCCAAATGCTGATCCATACCCACCAATAGAGACAGCCGAGGGCATACCATATATGATATGGGATATACATATTTGATTGCCGAGGGGAATGGAGACATTCTTCGATCCATACCGAGCGAGGGGAGACAGTATGAGGGCAGGCAGTCACACTACTTTAGCCCATGCTTACCAAGTCACAATGGAGACATTCTGGCATGCATACTGAGCAAGGGGAAACAGCATGCCGACACAATGCAGACACCACCCTCTCACACTACACACCGCATCCGGCCCCTGCCCCCAATAAGTCAGTATGGGGATGGATACTGAAGGACCCTTCACCATCCTTGCTATACTACGGGTGGGATGGAATACACTCATATAAAAAGAATACTACATCTCTATCTATCGTACTATCTCCATCCATAGATGTATCAATATCTATCTCCATAGATACATTCCTTTGATCTGTGTGAAGACCGTCTTAAGCGAGAGTGAAAGCCTTATGAACTGACCTAGCTTCTTTCTTAGCCCTGACTGCTGTATCGTCTGGTGTACGACCGGACCTAGTACCCCCTCTATGTGTATGGAAACAAGCCTTAAGCAAGCCATATCAGTCTGTATACAGAATAAGCCCTATGGACACTTGCCTTAGTCTTAAGCTGTAGAGTCTAAGCACTTAGTTAGTAGCCGGGCTGCCTTGGTATAGCCTTTAAGAGACTCTATTAATCCATTACTTTATTTGTGTGAATCCCGTATTAAGCTTTGAGTTAAAGCCCTACTAGTCTAATACAGTAAGAGCCCTCTAGCCCTGATAAGATAAGTAAGTAGCAGTACTTACTAAGCTAAGCAATTAATGAAGCAAGTGATGGAGTAAGGAGAAAAAAGCAGAAAATGTAGCGCTTTGTTTTGCGTCGTGCCCCTCTCCCATATGGTCGATCGCCCAAAAGCGATCCTCTCACTACTATTGTTCTTCGCGGCTCGTATCCTCGCCCGACCTAAGGAGGGCGAGATACTTAACGTATCCTCTCCCTATTGGTCGAGCGGGTTCGTATCCTGAGGTTAGCTTCTGGAAATGCCAGAAGTGATTTTCAATTCAATATATGATGCGCCTTCTATCCCCAATGACGGGATAGAGCGGGCATTACGTAATATCGCGGCTTATCTTCTTGGGTGGGCTATACAAAAGGGGCGGCACCTAGGGGGCGCCGAGGTATGGAAGATATAAAAGTAGAGCGATCTTTCTCCATACTAATGCCTATACCGACAAGGAGCGAGCCTACCTGCCAGTAAGATAAGCCAGCAAGGAGCAATCCCGGCAATCCTAGCTTTGGCATCCGACCTATCTGTATCTGTGTGAAACATTTTCAAAGACCATTCGTCAAAAAGAGAAATGCAATTTCAAATGTAAGTTGGGCATCCATCCGATATAGAGTGAGATAGAATTCATTCATTCAAGTGATAGGCTTAAGGTCCCCATCCAAGTAGTTATAGGTGGGTTCAGGTCCAAAGTAGGTCGGAAATATATGGCTTGAGGGTAGGCAATGGGGATCAAAAAGCCAATGAAAATGAGCCAATTTCTTATAGTTTCATAGTCAAAGGGAAGGATAGGACCGGATCAATGTAGGAATTAATGGGTAAAACTCAGGGCGTTTATTCCCCGCTACTTCTTTGCTTCACCCGCTCTTTTAGTTGCTTATCCAGTAGCAAGGGCAAAACCAATATATAGAACACCGGCAGGCCACCCTTTCACTAGTTATCCCCTTAACTACCCAAGCTATACCCAATGGCAAGAAGAATTGATCCGCCCAACCCCTTGCTGCTATCTAATGAGTCCATTTTATACGTGTAAACATTGCGCGAAATTATATAGAAGCTGATCCATCTGCTCATCCGACGCTTCAAGATAGAGAAAGGATAAGCACTCAATCGAGGAGAGACCATGGGGAATGGAGTAATCCCAGGTAGAGATTGTAGATAGCACCCATCATACATAATTAGGCAGTTTACCCAATATTTATCCTCTGTAGAATAAAAGAGTATAAGGAGTAAGAAGGGAAGGATAGGGAGGAAAGAAGTAGTCCCAGCAGCAGCGGAAGTAGAACAAGCAGTAGGGGCAGCAGAATCAGGAGAAGCAGAATCGGCAGTAGCAGCAGTAGGGGACCGGGATTCAGTGGTCAATAACGGAAATTGAAATTGACCTAGCCCTCCAAACACTTATTTATTCCTTTGAATTAGAACCCATTCTTTCTTCTTTCCTTCAACGGGCAAAATATGGGGCCATAAATTGCAGAGGAGGCAGAGGAGCAGGATCCGAAACGGTGGCGGCTACGACAATGGAATATTCCAAAGATCTGCTTCCGAGATAATTTGAACCAATTGTGCCGCAATACAATTTCTCACTATCAGCCTTTGACTTAGAGTTTATTCGCTTCTGGGTTCAATATGATATCAATAACTATAGCGGTTTTTCCGGTTGGCCCCCGTTCTCGTTGACCACAGCCTATAGGGACCAGGCTATCCACCTTCACCCTGTTTGCATGCAATAGTTGGTAATTTCAAATTGAGTAGTGAGTTCCGCAGCTCCAGGATCTCATTTCATACTTAAGGAACAAATTGGTAAGGGATAATAAGTTATGTTAGAAAACCTTGTACAATAACTTGTATCGAGAAGGAAGGACTTCCATTGTTGACAATTTCCTTCCTGGGGGGAGTTTCATTCGTTCGATTGGGAGATATATCTATAGTGATAGGCGGGTGTTCGGCTCTATAGCGCGTTGGATAGGTGGGTACAATGGGCCGGAAGTATATGGAAAGCAAGGAATAATATAGACACGAGGAAGGGAGAAGGCCGAGTATTTATATAAAGGGATTCTATGTACATTTGAGCATGCTGAAACTAGGTTTTGAACTGCATATGATAGGAGAACCTTGATACAAAAAAAAGGCATTTTTGGGGTATATATATTCTAAAAAAGGACTTTTATGGTCACAACCATAGCATTTCCTGAACTTTCCTTCCGGGCAAGCATCAACCACCTCCCATACTGTTTCTATCCCCACCATTGTAATCTGTCCCGTCCACCATTAGTAGCGCTCTTACTAACCAGGCTTTTGAGTAGGACTCCTTCCTCCCCGTCGATCTCCCTATTCTTGGAAGCAAGGCTCTTTTTTCTGTCTGTAAACCAGGACTTCAATCAATCTTTCTTTAGGGTTATTCCTTCCTATTGTACCAGGATTCCTCATTTGGCTCCTCCTAGGTCCAATATGAACAATAGCTATTTGAAAAGGCTCCTTCTCATTCTAAGTAACGGGTGCTAATCCTGAATCGGTGGTCGTTCCTTCCTGGCTGAATCAATTGGTTGGCAGCACTCCCTCTCTCCCTCCATCCGTCCATCCATATCCTAAGTAGGGTGAAGGCAGTAATCCAAGTCCAAGACAATCCCGTAGAATGCCTTCCTTTGGGTATGGTTGTCCCTAAAATCCATTACTATAGCGCTTGCTGAAAGCCCCTCCACTCTATTTATCTCCCTAACCTACCAATCATCAGTGCTATTAGTATCCTACCCTGAATTAACTATGAGGATGCTGATGAAAGTACACTTCGTCCCTTCAAATAAGGATTGGTGAAAGTACGTTATCAATATCAATATATATGAGGCGAATCAATCAATAAATCAAGCTTTGTAAAGGTCCCTATCTGACGGCTAGTACGCCTTACGCTTACGAATGCTCACCTAATGAAAGAAAGTAGTTAAGTCAGTACCAGCCACTAATAAGATATATTGTCTTTCGGTCCCAACCTGAACCAACCTCGGTCCCCACCTGAGCCCGCCTCACCTGCCTGAGCTTACCTGATTCTGCCTCACCCTCACCAAAGCTCCTCTAAGTTAAGGTAAGTGATCCGGGTCTGGTTGAGACACATTCCGGGTGGTTGGTACTACTGTATTCGTGGTGCTATGTTCCATTGATGCCGTTGCTGTTCAGTGTATGGCCTTTCGGTATGACAGTTGCTATGGGTAAAGCCGGGTGGGCCCGCCATCGAGAGGAACTGTAGTCGCTCTACTATAGCATAGAGAGAGGAAATCTCAATTTTCAGGACATGTCCAAAGATGAAAATATAAGTACCTATTTGAGTGCCTGCATGAGATTTTCTGGGTGGAAATTCCAGTCATCCTGTAGCAATGGCTGGAAAGATTAGTAGAGAAGCATCGACATTGGCTTCCATGTCCTAGAGTTGAGTAGACTATCGATAACTTGTTAAAGATTCAACAGCAAGATCACAAGCCGATGCACGCAGTATATTTCCTGGTATAAGGGTGTGGTGGAAGGGTATGAGCTGGAGTTTTCCATGCCCCCGGAGGGACAAGCGGCTTCGCACCATGGAATGTCATCAATCTTGAAATAAGGCCTTAGAAGCGTTCAATAAAGGATAGTGTGGAAGGATACTTGAGGAGATACCAGTGCGGATAAAGATGTTGATGGTGGAGAGGGGTATGCTAGCAAACCATGATGAGATGGCAATGTAAGCCCTGCATGGGAGGGGCAGAATGCTAGTAAGACTTGATGGTTGAGTCGGTGTCAAAGGTTGCGTGATCGGTCGGTGATGGTAGTGACGGGGGACCTAGAAAGAGAACAACATAGATGACATAAAAAGCACACATAAGTAACTGAATGCTGGTGGTGGGAAGAGATGGACAAGATCCGCACCAGTCAAGAGTCATGGAAGATCAGAGATGATCTCGATCTACATTCAGAGTGTGGGACAATGTATAGGAGGTGAGAAGTTAGAGAAGGAGCTTTCAAGCCTTAAGATAGGAGAATGCCTTGATGAAGTTGAGGACACCTGAGACCAGTATTCTAAAAATGAAATAAGTAAGTGCTTTTGCACCACAGTTAAGAACCCCAAGAAGGGATAAGGACTGGGTTATAGGGCTCAAGAAGATAGCCAAGTATGTTCACTTCTACACCTCCTACAGAGACGAAAGAGGTAACCCCTGATCCATCTCTAACCGAATCCCCTGCTCGATCAATCAATATCGTTTCAATGCTCTCACGAGCAAAAGAAAACGGAAAACGAAATCAAACCCTCACCATATGAATAGTGAGTGACCCCTAAATAATATAGGGCCCTAAGTAAGAAATATAGGGATTTATTGCTCATCCATCATATGGGTGAGGGCCCTGATAATGCGTCCATCCGATGCATTCTTTCCGATACAGCAGGAAGGCGAAGCCTCCCTCACACCGCACCACCGATGGCGGCCTTTTGGCCGAGTGTGCTAACGCACCCATCAATCACTGAAACTTGTTCGTGATTCCAGTCATTCATTATATACGTAATTACGTCATTCGAGATAGGAACCAGATGTGCACCTCGGCGAGATAGCGTAATGACATATATAACTAACT
>Ga0115851_100022_pt1 | contig 28655 bp, 25 predicted proteins | sample InSIn2gowninarea_FD_83865 | JGI IMG/M metagenome (GOLD analysis project Ga0115851, IMG submission 83865)
CCTTTACCCCTAGCGCTCCACCAACCTTTGTCGCCCTGGTCGGGATGATGGGGTTCTACCCAGTGCCAGGGTCTCATCTCTTTGGTATCGCGTCCGTTCCGCCCGTAGGCTGCCCGTCTGTCCCCCCACTGAGCAGCTTGACTTAAAATCGGAGCAATCTAGGGCGCAAGCTATGGATGCAATCGCTTCTTATGTTCAAGAAGTTTCAATTGAGGCGGCTCTTACTCAATACCTTCCCCAGTTGACTGAGCAGGTAGCAAAGCTCTCAAGTGCAATGAATAAATTTACCGAAAATGTCGCTAACTATCTTCAAGAGAAGCCAACTCAAGCCGCCGAGCCGATAGTAGAGACAATTTTAGATTCGGGCTTATCAACAGAGTGCGAGATCAATTCTACCCCTAGCCCAGAAATGCTGGCAGCACAATTACTTATTCTCACTGACCAAATCCTTGCTCCTGAAGCTGTTTACCAAGAATTTGGTTTGAGAATTGAGCGCAGTCAGGGGCAGATTAGAGCGTCTCTTCAAGGCGAACCCCTCGATTTGCAGCATCCTGAGAATTTAGCAACTATAGTCAACCGTCTGCAAGCTCTGGTTAACGAGTTTGAGTTGCGCTCTCTTTACGAGGAGTTTGCTCTAGCTGCGCGGCGTGAGGAATCCATCGCCAATACTGCTAGAGCGATTGTGCAAATCAATGGCGGTAACTACTACGCTCAAAGGTTATCGGTGGAGATTACTGGTAGCTGTTGTGAAATTCAATTTGACCAAAAGGTGGTGTTTAGATCGACTCCAGGCAACGTTGAGCGCCCCGATGACTTATTGCAGTTATCAGACCTTAAGAGGCAACTACTTAGCACTACTGCCGAGTTACAGCAACGCCTTGAAGCCCAAATCAAGCAGGAACAAGCAAGGCTACTCGCCCAGGAGTTAAAAGCCCAAAGTAAGTCGGCTCGTACTAGCACTATTACACCAAAACCCAAGGAGCGCGACGGTGGCATTACTTTGTAAAATTATCGACTTGTGTTATTTCTTCATCATCAAGGTTGCCCAGATTAGCTTAATTAATGACCCTGATGGCAACAGTATTGTCCTATTTATTGGAAATGCTTTAATAATTTTGGCGCTGCTATTGGGCTTGGGCTTTGCTTTGGCATTGCTAGTTTTGGCTGTCAGTCTGCAAATCTTGCTGGCAGCCTTGTTATTGTCTTATCTGGCTGCTTTTGGCTGGTCAAAGCTTTGTCGCCGCCTTACTCCTAGCGCCCAAGAGATGTATTTGCTTCTGTCTACGGTTGGTTTGACAGTATTAGTTGGTACAGCGATTCAACTGAAGAAAATGCAGTCGGCGGATGCTCATGCTCTTTTGGTTTACTGGATATTTTTACTATTTGTGGGATTCATACTGTGGGGGATTACATTATTCAATACATCAACGTCGGCGGGGTTTGAGCCAATAGTATTTACTGGAAAAATCAAGCCCAAACAACGTTTTCATACTACTGTTAATGTCTCCAAAGAAATCCCGGAACCTAATGGGGCGCAGACTTATTTGAAGAATCTGAAGTGAAGTCGCTTTTTAGCCCAGTTACCGTAACTGCTTGGAAAAAGATTAGTCGAGAGGCGGATACGCGCGTGACAAGGAGTTAAAAACCTAGTTTTTGACTTGCCCTAACGCCGGGACGGATTTGAATGTCTTACACCCCGGCTACCTCTGGTTTAGTCGTATCCATTGAGAATTTCGGGTAGTTAAATCTGGTTAGTTTGTTCAACAAACCTCTTGCGAAAGTTGCTAATCGCTGTTAATAGGCTCCTTTTTCTTAAGTTTCGGCGGCTCTTTGGGTAAAGAATTCTGTACTGGTGACTGTCCCCCATCACCGCCCTTTTGTTTCCCCTTGGTAGATTTTCCTTTCTTTGGCTTGCCTTTTTTGGGCTTCTTCTCACCTAAGTAAGCGATCCGCTCTCCATCCTCAATTACTAGGTTGCTACCCTCTCGCTGGACGTGCAAATCCCAAAAGTTTTTAACTGGCTTTTCGGGCAAGAATCCCTGTAGCTTCAATTTAAAATAGCTAGGCTTATCCGTTGGTTGGCGTAGCGCTCTGTTAATCTTTACTACTAACCAGCCTTCGTCTTTGTGTTGGTACGAGACTTCACCCCGAATAGAGAAATAGTCTGGTTGTGGCTCGTGTGTTGGAGGAGGTGAATCAGGATGTAGGGTTTCCGGTTCCCAAATTCCGGCTAGGTGTACTTGGAGTGTTAAGTCTTCGTCTTTGGTACGAGGGTAGCAGATCCATAAATGTTCTTGAGATAAGTCTACATGGCTTTTGACTAGCCCTAGAAGCTTACCGAGAATAACCGCTTCTATTTGTGCGCCATCATTAGTGTGCAGCGTCCCTAATGTTAGTTCGCCTTCCTTGGGAACGTATTTACCGCGTAATAAGCCAATCGCCCGATATTGCAGGGGATTATCAGGAGGTCGAATTGGCTCAGTAGTTTCAGCCTTTGGGGTTGGCTCTATGGTAGTTGGTTCGGTAGTGGTTAGCTCGGTAGTGGTCATGGCTTCTAGGGCAAAGGTAGCAAAGCACGATCACTTTATTCTAGAGAAAGCTAAGAGAGATCGCACATTTATCGATAAATATCAACGGGGCGCGAGGGGGCTATGCTACCCCCTCTGGACTCCCCCTCGCAGCCAATCCTTGCTGACCGCCACTAACATATAAGTAAGTATCCCTAATTGTTCTAGGCGGTCAGCACCGCTTCGCTAGGACTGGCTCAATTTGTGTGGTGTTGTGTGATTTAGTTCCCGCTAATTTCAAACTTCTTTATCCCCGCGCAGAAGCCACTCAGGACTTACTTCTAATAAGCGAGAAACAGCATCTAGCTCAAAGTCTTTAACGCCTCGTACTTGACGTTCAATCTCAGAGATATCTGACTGATCTAATTTGATTTGAAAGTCTACCTGGAGAGCAGCAGCTAACTCCTTTTGATCCCATCCCATTCTTTCACGGGCTTGTTTTATTCTTTGACCACTAATGTTGTTAGCTTTCATCTAGAAACTCAAACTCTGGAACAAGATGCTACATTCAACTTAACTAGCTATGTACACGATTATCGTATATATTAAGTTGTTAAGTATTAACTGCTCGTTTTTTTTCTTCTGGGGGTGTAGTCTCTATATCAAGCTTATTTTTCGCCCAAAGCTTTCATTGTTTAAGCAATAATCTTGTCACATCACTTCAAGGCAACAGAGGTTTTCCATGTGTCATTTTCGCAGGTTAGCTGTAATAAGTAGCGTCTGCACAATTCATTTGAGTTCATGTACAAAGGGCGTTAGCACAGCCGTTTTGTTTTGCTAACGCCTTTTCTGTTTCAAGTTTGTTGTAAACCATAGAAAAAAAAGAGTCAGAGCCGGGAAACAAGCTAGTAACTTTGCCCGAACACTGACAGCTAGAAAAAAATTAATTCTTATCATCAGGATAACTTGATTTTTGCTATTTTTGTGAAAAAATTATCCTCCCCTAGCTGTTAGGCGATCTATAGCGATCGTAATCCATAAGAAGATCGCATACGTCTTGCTTGGTTCTCGGCTCTACATAAGGAGCCAAGAAATGTTTAATCAAAATCAATCATCTATCGCATCAACAGAAGTAATTGCCCCAATTGCCAAGCGCCTCCATACCAGTAACGGCATAGAAGCATCTCGCGCCCATCCTTGCCCCTTGTGCGGTTCCGACCATTGGTGCTTCCATCTAAGCGAGGACGCGCTTATCTGCGGTAAAACGGATTACGCCCCTATCGGTTGGGTGAAAACAGGCGAAGCGAAAGACGGACGAGGAATTTTTGCAACTGTTGGTAGTAGAAAGCGCCGAAGTCAAGGTAAATTGCCAAGCCATGAGGAAATTTTACCCCTATTGCTCGATCCTAAAACTGATTCACCTCAGTGGATAACTCGCAGCACGGTAGGCAGCGAAGATGAGCAAGAAATTGAGTATCTTTACCCCGATGCTGAGACGGGAGAACCGTTAGGCAAGGTAATTAGAAAGCAGTGGAGCGACAGACGGGCAGCCTACGGGCGGAACGGACGCGATACCAAAGAGATTAGACCCTGGCACTGGGTAGAACCCCATCATCCCGACCAGGGCGACAAAGGTTGGTGGAGCGATAGGGGTAAAGGAGCTAAACAATTTCCGCTTTATAGGCAAGCAGAAGTACGGGACGCGATTGCGCGATCTTGCGAAACAGTTGTCTTTTACAACGCTGGCGAACAAGCAGTAGAAACCGCCCGTCAGCTAGGATTGACTAGCTTTTGCAATCAAGGCGGCGAGGGTTCTTACCTCCAACAGATTGTTGACTTTTTAAGTGCCAATAAACCAAAGTTGTTTGTTATTTGTCCTGACAATGACGAAACTGGGCGCAAATCCGCAGACAAATTGTTAAGGTTGTGTGACAAAGCAGGAATACCCGCGATCGCCATCGAACTAACAAATATATGGGCAGACATCCCCACCAAAGGCGATATTAAAGATATCGTTAATTCCTCTGGTATGTCAGCAAACGAAATCATCGAGCAGCTAGAAATAGAAATTAAACGGGCGCTGTTAATCCGCCAAAATGAGTCTCCTTCTTCTGCTCTATTTAATGGTGGCAAAACTGCAAAAAATCCTCCTGCCGATTTAGTTGGTAAGCAGTTAGCTGAAGACTATCAAAGCATTCTTGCCTTCAACAACGAAACGGCTACTTGGATGCGTTACGAGGCAGATTACCCCGGCGTATGGAGTCCAGAAACCGACGATCTGATTGATAGCCTTGTAGATCGACTTCTTGAAAGCAAAGGGATTACTGGCTATGGTTCTAGCAGTTATGTTACTAACGTCGTCAAATCATTGAAGCGGCGGCTAATTGTTCGTAAGTGGCTTGAGGTATCGCCAAAAGAACTACTACCTTATCAAAACGGTGTACTGGAAGTATCTTCGGGCAAACTACTTGACCACGCACCGGGCTATCGTTTTACTTGGTCACTTCCCCGCCAGCACAACCCCCTAGCTACAGATTGGAGTGGCATCGACGAATATTTAGACGGGCTATCTGGGGGAAATTCGGCGCTTAAACAAGTTTATTTGTGTTTTTGTAATGCCGTCCTCAAGGGGCGCAGCGACTTACAGAAGTTTCTGCACCTAATTGGGTTAGCTGGCTCTGGTAAGGGGACTTTCGCCCGACTCATAACTGACCTCATTGGACAGCAAAACATTCATTCCAGCACTCTAGAAGAATGGTGTGGCAATAGATTTGAGCCAGCTAATGCCTACAAAAAGCGCTTAGTAGTGTTTTGGGACGAAGATAAGCAAACTGGGAAGCTGGGTAAGTTTTTATCCTTGACTGGGGGCGACTGGCTCCGAGCGGAGGAAAAAGGGAAAAAAGCTTTTCAGTATCGTTACGACGGCATGGTATTACTGCTCTCTAATATCCCCATATTTACCGGGGATGCGGTAAGTCGGATTGCGCGGCGGGTAATCACCGCTCCTTGCAACAATACTGTAGCCATCAGCCAGCGCCGGGACTTGAACTTGGAATTTACTTCAGAATTAGACGCTTTTACTAATCACGTTTTAGCTATTCCCGATGCTCAAGTAACTAGAGTATTGCAAGGGTTAGAGGATATTCCTGAATGCACTTTAGAGTTCTGGGAGAACCGAATTAGGACGGATTCAATCGCTGCTTGGGTAAATGACTGGGTAATCTACGATGTTTTAGCGGAGACTGCTATTGGCAGCAACAAGGAAGAAGGCACTGATGGAAACTCGCCTCATACTCTGTACGGCTCTTACTGCTTGCACAGCAAACAGTCCGGCACTCAACCCAAGGCTAATAAAAACTTCTCCCCAGACTTGCTGGAATTATGCCATAGCGTCTTGGGGTGGGATATTGAGCGCAAAGTTACCAAGACTGGCAAATTTATTAGGGGATTGAGGTTGCGTACTGACAGTGATGGGAATTACCCGACCCATGATTACAACTTGATGCAACTATTGACGGGTGGTGACGAGTCAGGTGACGGGTCAGGTGACGGGTCAGAACCTATACACAGCAATAGTTTGAGCAAAAGTGACGAGTCAAACCTAATTTTACTGGAAAAATCAGAAATAAATAACTGCATTGATTACCAAGAAAAAGCAATTATTGATAAGAAAGAGGAGGTTTTACCCGTCATCCCGCTCGAACCATTGATAGAAAAGGGTTCTGACTCGTCACTCCCACCCGTCACCCCACCCGTCACCAATTTGTTACCGACTCAGGACAGTGCGATTGCCTGTGAGATACCAGCCATCACCGAAGGGGCGCTAACCCCGCAAGAATTGGCAGTGCAAATCAACTATGCTCCCAACTGGTCAGGCGCTTGGCAACTAATAGAACGGGCGGCAAAGCTAAACGAAAACAGCAACTCTAGCGTTCTCAAAACTTTAATTAAAGAAGGATTTACCAACTTAGATCGCGTCCGTTTTGTAGAGATGCTGGATTTGCACGTTCAGTTTAATCCAGAAGATGAAGCTGCATTAATAGCGTTTGATTATGTACTTCTGCTGGCGGCGGAGGTAGAAAGTGAGCGAAAAGATTAATTTCCACGCGTTCGCGCTTGAACTTGGGTTTGACGAGCAAACAGTGATTGCATTTCCTTATGGCTGGCAAAGTCCACAACGGTTTATTTTAAATGAGATTGAGTTTGTGGCTCAGTCCTAACAATTACTGAAGATAGTTGTTTCATCACTATATTGCTGCGTGTCTGGCTTAGGGGCTAAATGACACCATAGTTTCTGTGCGGATGAATTATTAAGTTAAAGTCATGATTAGATTAAACCTAGAAGTGTTATGTTGAAAGCTTTTTCTGCCTCTAAATTTGTTAAAAGATTAATCTTTTATTTTTCTGCTTTAGTTGTCTTAGTACCAATTAGCGCCCAGGGTCAATCTTTGCCAAATTCTGCTAGGTTCAATCAAAGTACCAGTGTGTTAAACGATTTTGGCTTAGATAGTGCGGCGGATTTGGAAAATATCGGGAATTCAGTTGAGCCACTTCCGGTAGTAGACCGCCAAGAATTAGATTTCTCACCTACTCGTCCTACGCCCTTAATAATTAACGCACCTATAGGATTGTGCATTGGTTCTTATCAAGAAAGACAGAAACAACAAAGACTACACGAAAGCGAAGGCATTGCTATTTACAGACCAAGCAGCAAATGCCCAAGCGATCCGTAATCTAGTAGCTGGGGTAGTATCACGCAAAGTGTCATTACGGGCAAAGTAATGAATAAAGTACCGAAGAAGCTACGCAAACAACAAAGATATAAAAAATTTAGTTCTAGCTATTTGCAAAAATATGGTTAGTTTGATTATGCCCCTAAGTAATGTATTGATTAATAATAAAATCAAGCCTACCGTACTCGATTTGTTTTGTGGTGCGGGAGGGATGAGTTTAGGTTTCCAGAGCGCTGGGGGCAAAATTTTAGGAGGAATAGATAATAATCCCCATGCAATTAGAACTCACAATAGGAACTTTTCTAACTGTAAACTTATACTTCCACCTCAAGATATTACTACTATCAAACCCGATGATTTGTCCTTAAACCCAGGGGAAGTAGATATTCTAATTGGTGGTCCACCATGCCAAGTATACTCGCAGGTTGGTATTGGTAAGATGCGCTCGTTAGGTATAAAAATAGAAAACGATCCCAGGAATTTTTTATATCAAAAATTCGTTGAATTCTTAGCCTTTTATAAACCACTATTTTTCGTATTGGAGAATGTAGATAGCTTGGTCAACAGAAAAATCTTCTCGACCGTTCTTACAGAAGTCGAGTTAGGTTTGCTAGGATCACAAAAAAATTATCCTGGCTATCGAATTCATTATCGAATACTAACAGCTTCTGATTATGGTGTTCCTCAAATTAGGAAACGCCTTTTTCTTGTTGGTATACGTCAAGACTTAGATTGTGAATTTGAATTTCCTCAAACACTTAAGCATAAACCAGTATCAGTAGGGGAGGCGATTAGTGATTTGATACCACTTACCCCCCCATATCTGCCTTTGAAGAGCAAAAGTAGTGGACCTTGTCAGGAAGATATTAAAAAGCCTTATTTAGTTACTCCTCAATCTAAGTATCAAAAAAGAATGAGGAAAGAAATAACTAAGATGTCAGAACCAGACGGGGTTATGAATCATATTTGTCGCGCTCATAACCCAGTAGATCTGATTTGTTTTGCAATGCTTAACCAAGGTGGAAAATACACAGATTTACCTGAAAACATGAGGCGTTATCGTTGGGATATTTTTGATGATAAGTATAAGCGTTTACCTTGGGGTAAACCAGCATGGACTTTGACTGCTCACATGAGAAAGGATTGCTTGGCTTATATTCATCCAATACAGACTCGTAGTATTTCAGTTAGAGAAGCAGCTAGACTGCAAAGTTTCCCAGATCACTTCATTTTTGACGCACCAATGACCCGAATGTTTGAGTTGGTTGGGAATTCTGTACCACCTCTTTTGGCAGAAGCGATTGCTAAACCTATTATTAGACAAATACAAGCTTACTATGAAAATCACCCGAAGGTTATTCAACTTAGCCTACTTTAATGCGCTCAACGCCTAAAAATTTAGATAAGTGAAGAGTGAAACTGTTACTTTTGCAAAACTGGAGGGAATGATATAACTGTAGCTCCAGAAGTTTATTAGCCAAACTGGAGAGACAAGCGTTGGTGAAAGTTATTGAGTGTATAGCGGGTGAACACGTTTAGTAAGCAGAGTAACAACGAATACGATCTAGTTGAACCCCGTGCGCCTGCAATGCTGGAGTCATTGCGGGCGTTTGGGTATACTATCCAGACTGCGATCGCCGACCTCATTGATAACAGTATCTCAGCAGAAACAAAAAATGTTTGGCTGCAATTTGACTGGGATGGCTCTGAGTCTTGCATATCCATCCGAGATGATGGCAAGGGCATGACTGAAGAGGAACTTGTCAATGCTATGCGACTAGGCAGCCGAGATCCTTTGCAACAAAGAGATGCAAAGGATTTGGGAAGATTTGGCTTAGGACTCAAGACAGCTTCCTTCTCCCAGTGTAGGCGACTTACAGTTCGCACAAAGGCAGTGGCTCAAAATTCTGCAATTCGCCGATGGGATTTAGATTATGTAGGTCAAACAGGAGAGTGGCGGTTACTCCGTTCTGGAGCCTCAGGTTCAGAAAAACGACTAACCGCCTTAGAGCAAATGGAAAGTGGAACAGTGGTGCTGTGGGAGAGTATGGATCGGGTAGTTGGCGGCACGAAGACTGACGAGCCAAAGGATCACAGCCGCTTTCTTGAAATGATTGAAGATGTAGAAAAACATTTGGCAATGGTATTCCATCGGTTTTTAGAGCGCAAGAATAAGTTACAAATTTGGATTAATCAAAGATTGATTGAGCCTTGGAACCCATTCCTCACAAACGAGAAAGCAACACAGTGGTTGCCAGAAGAGAATTTATACTTCCAAGAAGATAGAGTGGTTGTTCAACCCTATGTGCTTCCTCATCATTCAAAAGTAGATTCGCAAACCTATGAAAAAGCTACGGGTCCAAATGGCTGGAATGCTCAACAAGGTTTTTACATCTACCGTAACGAAAGGATGTTGGTGACGGGTGACTGGCTTGGTTTAGGTTTACAGAGGGATGAACATTGTAAACTGGCACGAATCCAAGTTGATTTGCCGAATTCGATGGATAGCGACTGGAATATTGATGTTAAAAAGTCTAGAGCGCGTCCACCTGCATCTTTAAGGGAAGACTTCAAGCGCATCGCAAGACTGACGCGCTCTAAAGCTGCGGATATATACAGACACCGGGGAAAAGTCATTGCTAGAAAGTCATCAGAAAATTACGTTTTTACTTGGCTGAAGAAAGTTAAACATGACAAGGTTTTTTATTCCATTAACCTAGAACATCCATTAGTTAAAGAAGCGCTCAATATTTCCACAGAAAATCGACAGGTTATCAAGGCATTACTTCGACTGATTGAAGAGACTGTTCCTGTGCAGCAAATTTGGTTGGACAATGCAGAAAACTCAGAGCAACATAGCCAACCGTTCGAAAGAGTGCCTTCTAAGGAAGTTAGAGAGGTAATGACACAAATTTATAACGCTCTAATTAAAAGTGGATTATCTCCGAAAGATGCTGAAAGACGTTTAATTACTATGGAGCCATTCCAGCATTTTGCAGAAATAGTAGATAGTTTAAGCGAAGAAATATTGGAGGCTTGATATGAATGATTATGATAAGGCTCGTCAATTAGTGCAAGTCATGTTAAAAAGTGAGCAAACCCCCACCAGAGAAATTATTCAGGAAAAAATTCGACTTGTTACGTCTATGCTTTGCAGTTCAGAGAGTCGTGCTGTTGAAGTTGATGAAGAGAAACTTGTGCGGGAATTAGAAGGTCTCTTTAACATATGGATTGGTACTGCTACTGTACTCGATAATCAAGAAGATCACATCCCTTGGTTGCCTGACCGCAGGAGCGAAATTAATTGGGATTTTTGGAATCGCTACAAGCGCTATCTAGAGGAGGAAAAGGGCTGGGCACCAGCTACTATCAATAGCGTTGAGCAGTTAACAGACCAGATTCTTGAACGCCTTGAAAATCCCAAACGTGAAGGTACTTGGGATCGAAGAGGGATGGTGGTTGGACAAGTTCAGTCAGGAAAAACAGCTAATTATACAGGTTTGATTTGTAAAGCAGTAGATGCCGGATATAAATTGATTATTGTCCTAGCTGGTATGCAGAACAGCCTGCGAAGCCAGACGCAACTACGCTTAGATGAAGGTTTTCTTGGCTTTGATTCCCAGGTAAATAGAGCTTTTGATCGAGGGAATTCATTTTTGGGCGTAGGTAAAATACCTGTAGGAAAGTGGCTTGTTGTTAATTCTGCAACAAGCAGTGCCAATGGCGGGGATTTTAAGCTACAGGTAGCAAAACAATATGGAGTTATCCCTGGTGGTCAAGATCCACAGTTGCTTGTTGTTAAGAAGAATAAGTCTATTCTAACTAATCTCTTCAAATGGGCATTGAGTGTTAGAGGAATTGTCCACGAAGAATCAGGAAAAAAAATTGTCAGAGATGTACCTTTGCTCATTATTGATGATGAGGCTGATAATGCCTCCATTAACACAAATCCTCTCCTGTTTGATGAAAATGGCAAGCTTATAGAAGATCATGATATTTCAGCAATAAATAAACTAATTAGAAAACTTCTTTACAACTTTGACAAAAGCGCCTATATAGGATATACTGCCACCCCATTTGCCAATATTTTTATCTACCCAGATGTAACAACAGCAGAATGTGGAGAAGACCTCTTCCCACGCAGCTTCATTATTAACCTACCAAAACCATCCAACTATATAGGTCCGGCTCAGATATTTGGATTAGATGCAGACACAACATCTAGTTTGAAAGCATCCGAAGGTTTACCAATCATTCGGTTAGTAGACGATCATGAAGAATGGATGCCAAGCCGACACAAAAAAGAGCATATTCCTGGCTATCTTCCTCCATCTCTTCAAGAGGCAATTAAAGCTTTTATTCTTGCCTGTACCGTCAGAATGGCGCGGGGACAGGAAAATGAACATAACTCAATGCTAGTTCATGTCACTCGTTATACAAATGTTCAAACAATTGTTACAGAGCAAGTTCGAGAGGAATTAGAGTCCTTGAAAAGAAGATTACGCTATGGTGATGGTAACGCATCACAACAGATTTTGAAAGAATTTGAGCAGTTATGGAAAAGAGATTTTATGCCAACGGCTCAAGCAGTATCTGAAGCTCGAACTAATGAGCAATTTAAAACTGTATCTTGGAACGAAGTGAAAGCATTACTTCCTAAAGCAGTAGACAAAATTCAAACAAAAAAAATCAATGGTACAGCTAAGGATGTACTGGAATACTGGGAATATAAAAATGGTTTGAGTGTCATTGCTATAGGTGGAGATAAATTATCTCGTGGGTTAACTTTGGAAGGGTTAAGTGTGAGTTATTATCTTCGAGCTTCTAAAATGTATGACACACTAATGCAAATGGGACGGTGGTTTGGTTATAGACGCGGATATCTGGATGTTTGCCGACTATATACGACAGACGAACTAGTTGAATGTTATGAGCATATAACTGTTGCCAGTGAGGAACTACGGCAAGAATTTGATTACATGGTTGATAGTGGTGCAACGCCTCAAGATTTTGGTCTCAAAGTCAGAACACATCCACAGGGACTAATGATTACTGGGGCGAACAAGATGAGAACAGGCACAAGAATGGAACTCTCTTTTGCCGGAAGCATTAGTGAGACAACAGTTTTTTATAAAGATGATGAAATTAGTCAGAAAAATTTAGAGTTTACGGAAGAACTAATAAGAAGTATTGGGGCATACATTGAACAAGAAAATAATAACTATATTTGGATAAATATTCCTGTTGATAAAATTATAAATTTTCTTTCGGGCTATGAGTCGCATCCTAAATGTAGGGTAGCAAAAACATCATTGCTGACTGAATACATCAAAGCTCAAACCCCCATGAATGAGCTAGTTTCATGGACAGTGATTCTTGTCTCGAACAAGAGAGCGGCAAATATGAAAAACATCGCTGGACATGGAGTTGGTTTAACTAAGCGTAATCAAGCAGATTTAAGTAATGCTCAAGAGTATCGACTGAGAAAATCTCGCCTGTTGAGTCCAACTGATGAGTGGCTGGATTTATCTGAATCAACTCGTGAAGCAATTCTTGAAGAAACCCGACGTTTGCGAGAACAGGCTGGCAAACCACCAAGTTCAAGCCAAACGCCTAACGGCAAAGTTATACGTTCTATGCGTTCTCCCAAAAATGGCTTACTGTTACTCTATCCATTAGATCCAGCAGAAATTGATTCTGATATTCCTGTTATCGGTTTTGTCGTGAGTTTCCCCGAAAGCCTTACAGCCAGAAGGATCGAATACAAAGTTAATAACATCTACTGGGAACAGGAATTCGGTCAAATATGATAGTGCAGGATACTTGGAAGCTATTAGAGGAAGATAAGGGGGTATTATCTTCTGGTTATCTAACTCGCCGCCTTTTGCCAGAGCTAAAATATGACGTTTTTTTGGCGATTGAAAAGCCTAGCAATACACGTCTATTAATGATGCGGGTAAGTTATTCGTTAATCCCTTTAGGGACGGTTTTTCCAGAATCCAGTAGCTTTGAAGTCAGGCGTGTTGCTCTCCCAAATGATAGTGAAGCTTATGTCACCCTCCAATTGATACTGAAGAATTCTCGATACAACGACATTTTCATTACACTGGTACAGGACATCATGGATCACCTTGCCCCGCTTGCTAATGAAAGAGAAGCTGTTGCTGAATTCATTACCCGCTTGCGGCGATGGCAAGCCTTCCTAGAAAAGCATAACCCCGAAGGACTCAGCCAAGAGGAACAGCAAGGACTGTACGGCGAACTCTGGTTTCTACATCAGATTGTAATTCCCCAACTAGGTTCTCGTAAAGGTATTCAATGCTGGACTGGTCCCAGAGGAACCCAACAGGATTTCCAATTTCAAAGCTGTGCAGTTGAGGTCAAGACTACTGTAGCAAAGCAGCATCAAAAACTAGCTATCTCCAGCGAAAGACAGTTAGATGATACTGGCACAGGTACTCTGATTCTACTGCACCTGTCTCTTGATGCCAGACAAGGACGAGGTGAGTCCTTGCCTAATATTGTTAATAGCCTCAGAATCTTAGTCGAAAATGACCCCATAGCCAAAGAAGAATTAGAAATACTCCTGTTTGAAATTGGCTATTTAGACATATATACCCCCCGCTACAACCAAATTTGCTATACGCAAAGAGAGGTCAACTATTTCAATATCGAGGGGGATTTCCCCAGAATAGTCGAAGCAGATTTACCCAATGGCGTTGGAGATGTTCGCTACACCATCAGCGTAGCCGAATGTAAACGCTTCTCCATAGCAGAATTAGATGTCATTTCTCTAATTGGGTTGCAATCATGAGTGAACAAACCAAATTAATTCAGTTTGCTGAAAACCTTAGACAAGAGGTAATTAATAATTCCGAAGCCGGACAAGACAGTGAAGGGGAGGAGGGTGATTCCTTCCGAGAAGATGAATTTACCCGCCTGATGATTGAATACCTTGCTGATGCCGGAGAATTAGATGACTGCGAGGTTTGCTACCATCGCAGTCGTGGTATTAAAGTTAACGGCTACAGCATTAATGAAGACTTTGAATGTCTTAATTTATTCGTTTCTATCTATACCCAAATTATTCCTCCTGTAACTGTAACTAAACCAGATGTTGAAACAGCATTTCGTAGGCTTACTAATTTTTTACAGAAAGCACTCAACGGATATCATCAGTCTATTGAAGAAGCCTCATGTGTCTTCGATATGGCGCTTCATATTCATGATTTGAGAACACAAATAAGCCAAGTTAGGCTGTATTTGTTTACAGATGGTCGTACAACTATTGATATTAAAAAAAATGTCTCAATTGAAAATATAAACTGTTCTTTTCATGTTTGGGATGTTGAAAGAACTTACCGTTGTTTGAGTTCGGGAAAACAACGGGAAACAATTGAAATTGACTTTGAATCCCAATATGGTAGGGCAATTCCCTGTTTGCCAATGCCAGTGTCTAGTTCAGACTACAGTGCTTATATGGCAATCATTCCTGGTGAGATTCTTTACAGAATATATGCAGAATATGGTTCTCGTTTGCTAGAACGCAATGTTCGTTCCTTTTTACAAGCAAGGGGAAAAGTTAATAAGGGGATTCGACAAACAATTCTACAAGAACCTCATCGTTTTTTAGCCTATAACAATGGAATTTCCGCCACTGCTGAAGCTGTTGAGGTAGTTGATTTACCAGAAGGCGGTAAAGGTATCAAATTAGCACGAGATTTACAAATAGTTAATGGCGGTCAAACCACTGCATCCATTTACCAGGCAGTCAAGAAAGACAAAGCAGATGTATCTGATATTTATGTACAGGCAAAATTTTCTGTTGTAGCCTCTGACAAAGTCAATGAAATTGTTCCCCTTATCTCTCGTTACGCTAATAACCAAAATAAAGTCAACGAAGCTGATTTTTCAGCCAACGATTCGTTCCACATTCAAATTGAGGAATTATCGCGCACCATTTGGGCACCAGCAGTAGATGGAACACAGCGACAGACTCGCTGGTTTTATGAACGAGCACGGGGACAGTATCTTGATGCTAAGGGACGTGAGGTAACTGCGACAAAAAAGAAAATATTTACTACCACACACCCCACCTCACAGAAATTTACTAAGACAGATTTAGCCAAATTCGAGAATACTTGGAATCAGTTACCTCATTTGGTTAGTCTAGGCGCTGAAAAAAACTTTCGTGAGTTCACAATTCAATTGGCTAAAAGAGGCAAATTTCAACCAGATGAAGACTATGTTAAGCGGCTCATCGCCAAAGTGATTCTCTTCAGACAAACAGAAAAGATTGTCCAAGTTCAGCAATTTGGTGGCTATCGTGCCAATATTGTCACCTATACCCTCGCTTACCTGAGTTACAAAACAGCACAGCGGATTGACTTAGATTGGATTTGGAAAGAACAGGGACTTTCACTAGCATTGCAGAAAGCAATTAAAATTGTATCCCATCAAGTTCATCAATTTATTATCAATCCTCCAAACGGTCGCAATGTAACTGAATGGTGTAAGAAAGAAGAATGCTGGAAGCAAATACAGGCTATTGAAATTGAGTTATCTAATGAATTTTTAAATGAGTTAATTTCAGTTGATAAAGCAAAGCCAAATCAAATTGACAAAGGGATCGAAAGCCCTGATGCTGAAGATTTAAAACTTATTGCCAAAATAACCGAAGTAATGGCTGATACTTGGTTTCAACTTGCTCTTTGGGCAAAGGAAACGAGTAACTTGCAACCTTGGCAACGCAGCCTAGCGTTTAGTTTAGGAAAACTTGCTGCTAATCGTAAGAGTCCTTCCAGAAAGCAGGCAACTCAAGGGATTAAAATTCTGCAAGAAGCTCAAAAACGAGGGTTTAAATACACCAATGAAAGCAATGGTGAAATTTCAATAAGAGAAAAAACAGCTATCAGAAGCAGTGGATCTGCGACAGAACAAGTATTTGAACAATCGGATTGAGCAGGACCATAGATTCATTAAATGGCTGGTCAAACCAGAAAGAGGATTCAAATCATTCAATACTGCAAGGCGAACAATTAAACGCTACGAAACTATGCACATATTGAAGAAAGGACAAGTTAAGGAAGTCGATAAAGGAGCCGTCACTGAACGGGTAAAATTCATTGCTGAAATCTTTGGAGTGGCTGCATAATCAATGCCTTCTCCAAGGAGTTTTCTGTCCTCAACTTACCCCTACTCATATTCTCATCTCTTTTCCACTACATCTAGTGTCTCTTTTTAGTTTGCAGATACGCCTTAGTCTACCGCTCATTTCACCCCTTAAAACCCAATGACCGCAACAGCAGATCGTCTTTGCTCTGGGGTCACTTCCAGATAACGCTGCAAAGTCCCTAAATCGTTATGTCCTGATATTTCCTGAATCACCCGCAAGGGGATACCAGCACTGGACATCATAGTTAGGGCAGTTCGCCTAAAGCTGTGGGTACTTACTCCGAATAACTTAACGCGATCGCAAGCTGCTTTGAGAATTTTGTCCGCCATGAATCGGGTCAAGGTAAGACTTCGCCCTCGCATTCCCGGAAACAACGCCCCAGCTTTGAGAGGTTGATACTTGTCTAGCAATTGAGCTAGACTTGGCTGGATATCCACGACACGGGTTTTGAGCTTACCTTTGGTGGTAGACTTTCTAAAAGTTAAAGTTCCACCTTTAATATCTGTGGTCTGGAGTGCCAGCGCTTCGGAAACCCGACAGCCAGTAAATAAGCAGATGCCAAACAAAGCGCGATCGCGCTCCCTAACAAATCCCTCGGTAAACAGTAACTTCAATTCTTCTGGAGTTAAGATTTTTCCTTGTCCGTTTCCTGCTACTTTCATTGGATAAATTTGTCGGATTTCATCAGATTACACGAAATGACTATTTAGTGGAATAGGTAGCTCAAAGTATTGATTTATCGTGAGCGGGTGGGATAGGTTAACGCTACTTAAAGTTTTACTTATCAATTCCTTGACGAGAGAATGAGGGTTTGGGGAATTTAGATGATGTTTGCTTATACCTGTTTTATCGTTACAACAAGCGGCTATAATTAGCGACGGTTGTTTTTATTTACTTAACGCAGCATTGCGAGAACGGATAAATGCAGCGCTGGAGCGCTTTGTTTTCTAGTCCGTAAAACTTAACTATTAACCCGGCAATAATTGAGGCTACAAAAGAAGAGGCAGAGTTGATAGAATAGTCAGATGAATAAACCTGATGCTCGACTACTCAATCCAACGACTCAAAACTACCTGCGAACTCAAGGGATTAGGCTGCGGTCGCAGGGCAAGCGGATCGGAGAAATAGCTAGCTATTTAGGCGTGCATCGCACGACGGTTTCCCGGTGGTGGCGACAGTATCAACAGAAAGGAGAAGCAGCCAAGGTTCAGCAGCAGCGAGGCAATAAATTGGGCAGAGGTCGGACGTTGACTCCTAGAGAGGAAGAGAGGCTACAACAGTTAATCACAGGGCATTTTCCGGATGAATTGGACATTGATAGTAGCTTGTGGACGCGCAGTGCAGTGCAGGATTTAATTATTTGGGAGTATGGAGTTTTGATGCCAATTCGCACAGTGGGAGAGTATCTCAAGCGTTGGGGTTATACTCCGCAAAAGCCACTCAAGCGTGCCTACGAGCAAGATATTCAAGTCGTAAAAGCGTGGTTAGAAACTGACTACCCGGCTATTGAACAGCAAGCCCAGCAGCAGAATGCAGAGCTTGCTTGGGGAGATGAATCAGGGCTACGCTCAGATGCTCAAGTAGGACGAGGCTACGCACCCATGGGACAGACTCCAGAACTTCAACTTAGCATTCAACGAGCTAGGGTTAATTACATTGCTAGCATTAGCAATCAGGGCAAAGTTCGCTTCATGCTTTATACCCAAAAACTCACAGCCCAAGTGTTCATTACTTTTCTAGAACGGTTGATACATAAACGGACACGCAAGTTGATGTGGATTGTCGACCGTCATCCTGTTCATCGTTGTAGTGCTGTCCAGCAGTGGCTACAGGAGCATCAAAACAAAATTGAGATGTACTTCTTGCCGCCTTACTCTCCCCAGTTGAATCCGGCAGAGTATCTCAATTGTGATGTCAAGCAAGGGGTTCACTCCAAGCCCCCCACCCGTAATTTGACTCAGTTAACAGGGCGGCTACGGTCACACCTATTCAAACTCCAAAAGTTACCTGCTCGAATCGTCAAGTATTTCCAGCATCCATTCATTGCTTATGCTGCCTAAACAAATGTACCCTCAATTATTGCCGGGTTAATATGACCTTGTGCGACTACACCCTTGATAGTGCTATCTAGTATATCTAAATCTGCGGTGGGGTAAGCACTTGCTTGAGTACCGCGAAAGGGTTGCTTTTTGGGGATTTGTCCGTGCCGCTCTTTGTAGGATTCATTTGCCCACATCTCAATTTTCATCCGTTGGTTGGCACTAATTTCTAAACCTAACTCCTTAACTCTTTGCTGAATAAACCAAAACTCAGGCTCTTTTTTAGCGATCGCTGCCTTCTTATTGCTGCGGGGCAATTGAGTAGCGGTTTCTAACCCTTCTAAAAACGCTACCTTCTCAGACAAAGCCGTGACCAAACTATGCAACGAATCGAGGCGAGTTGCCAGATACGCATCCGCACTTGCTCTAACTCGTTCGTCAAAGCGCTTATCTAATGGGTTTACGTCCAGGTCATCAAGAGAACCCTCCAGGTAAAGTTGGATGAAGCTAGTAAGTGTAGCGGTCGCGGTTGTACCTTGCTCCTGACAGCGATGCCTAAATTCTGACCACAGATCCTCATCGCAGTTGAAGGAGGCTAATTTCTTGCTGCGTCCTGTATTACTCATATCTTGGTATTACCTAAATACTTATCTAGGTAAAGTGTAGAGCTTTAATTTTATTACCGTCAAGGTAGCGTCAAGGTAACGTAAAGGTTAACTAGGAAATAACTGTGTTAGTAACGCATAAATGCTACAGCATGGCATCTGATTGGTCATAGTGCGATCGCGCTCAAAAATTATATTGAGAATGGTTCCTAAAATAATTGATTGAGCAAACGTTTTATTGCAGTATTTCCATTAAGAAGAATTACACCATTGAATTAATCCTTCACGCAAGAAAAAATGGCTTTTGCAGTCCTTAGTCCGCCATACAGAAGGAATTAGCGTAATAGTGCCGTCCCGATGTTCTGTGAGTTGCCACTTAGGACGACCTTCAGGCATCAAACTCATGTGAATGGTTGCCCCGCAGTGACAGGGACAAAGCATGGCAACATACCAAAGGTAACTCCCCTCTCCTACCACATAGACACATCTAGGTTGCAGCTGCTCAGGTAGCTCCAAGAGCCAGACGGTTTTGAGCGGAAGTGGTTGTCTGAGCAGCCATCGCTTGAATACTCGCAAAAAGTAACGAAACAACTTCATACCAGTGCTTCCATCTCACTGAGTTCTGGATTTTCTAGCAGAGGAACAACATCACCGCGACCTATATGTTTGACCAGAGTGGGGCATGGCTCCTGCTTGCGGTCTAAGCAAATCCTCGCTTGGCTGAGGCTAATCATGTATGAGGCATACTCGGAATTTGGCTCATCTCTATAGGGGTGTAGGCGTGCCAAAAACTCAAGTACAGCAAAAGATGCAATATTCATGTTGACGCTGACGACCGCAGGGCGTTCATCTAGTGGAAGTCCGACAATGTACTTTGAACGTCGTTGCTGCTCGTATTGCGTTGGCTCTGTCCTCTTCAGTCCTGCGGCTCGGACTTGCTCTAGAGAAAACATCCCCCGACTCAACAGACTTTGCCCCGGTTGAAGGTATTGTACTCCTCCACAGATTTGCTCAATTCCTCCTATACCATCGGCTTCCAGTTTCACCCCTAAATCGAAATAAGGTAGTAAATAGAAAGTTGCTAGACGGTTTAATAACCATCTGCCATCAATGCTATCTACGCAACCAAAAACTACATCGCAATTGGCGATCGCCTTAACAGCTTCAGGAGCGAACAAGCTCTTGGGTATAGCCTCTACTTCAGTTCCCAGTCCCAGGCTATTAATGTTGCGTTGAGCTACCTCAACCTTAAAAGTTTGATATTGAGCATCCTGTTGTGTTGCGGGAATGCGATTGCGGTTTTTTTCCTCAATGCGATCGGGATCGACCAACACTAAGGCTCTAACTCCATAGAGTCCAAGTTGCTCTACGACCCAAATGCCCGTACCGGAACACCCTACAACCCCTACTTTCAAACGACTGAGCTTGGCGAAAGTAGCTTCACCAAAAACTTGAGCAGTCCGACGGGCAAACTCTGGTACGCGCTCCCCGCTCTCATGAATATGGTAAAAACTAAAGTCATCGCCTACAACCATGACGGATGACAAGGGTTCAAAATCTCCCTCTGTATTAACTGTCCGCCCAACAATTCGTCCATCAGGGAGCATAATTGCGCTAGCATGAGGCAGATCGTTATCCATCCAACCATAAATACAGGGAAAGAGGTTCCGATCTGCCTCATCATCCACTTCCGAATGCTGTGGGTAGTTTTGAGGATGCCCGTGAATTTTGAGAATCGCCATTCCACGTTTGGAAGCTTCGCTTAAAAGCGGTATGAGGATATCCGTTGACCATGAAACTCGATCTGGTTCGCGGAGGGAACAGTATTCGTAAGGAACTGGAATGATTTTGTGGACTAACAGCCGATGGTTATTAGCTCCTGCACGACGACCGCAGAGGACAATCGCAACTGCTTCTTTTCCGTCGCCTGGAAACAGATGCTCTTTAAGAACTGCTTGGTGTGTAGCAGTCAAACTTAGAGAAGTCTTCATAGCTTACCCCTTGCTCAGTTCTTGCTCTAACCAGTGTTCGACCAAACCCAAATGCGTGCCTATGTAGTCAACCCCCGGAATCCAAGGATTTGCTGCTGTGCGGTGTCTAGACCACCTCTGCCAAACCTTGCCATCGAAATGCTCCTGTGCGATCGCCTTAATCGCGCGTCCGTCACTCCGCACCAGAGCAGGGTAAAAGTACGCCATATCAAGCTGTGTATCGGGATAACCAGGCTGAATCCGAAGCTTCATATCGACACTGTTGCAGTTGTAACCTGAAGGTAGTAGGAAATTGTAGAGAATTACTCGTTGACAACCACCCTCGACAACGGTTTCCCAAAGTAAGCCACGAGCATTCAAGTATTCTTCATCTGCTTCAGGCAAGCGAAATTGCCTCCGCGATGAATAGCCCTCTGTTTGGTCGAGTGGCAGAGTCAAGAAACACTCAACTCCTGGCAGTGCTAGGTTAACTTCTTCATCGAGTCCAATATGTTTAGTTTTCCCGCCTCGGAACTTTTGATCGATTCTGAATCGCTCTGGTGGGGTTTTGTCGGCTAGCTTGAGTAGCTCGCGTCCTGTCATGATTGAACGGGTCACAGTGTATGTTTGCTTCCCAATACGGATTCTATATCCGCGACAGCGCACTGGGGGTGCTTTCCCCGCTTTAGCAAACTCCTCTAAATCGATGATTTCATCAACAAACGGTTGCTCTTGCTCTAAATCAACCATGTTTACATCCTGCGGTTGTTTATGTTTTAAATTGTCCATACTTGCCTCCTGACTCATGGGATAATAGGATAATGGGGTAAAAACTGTTGTTTACAAACTAACCTATCTTTTTTAAAAATGTAAACCCCTTTTATAAAAAAAAAGAATGATTGGACGTAGGCTTAGGTTAGCAAGGGTAGGAAGTGGGTTGTCATTACGAGATCTTGAGATGAGAATTGACAACCTAGTTTCTGCCCAAGCGATTGGCAAGTATGAGCGAGATGAGATGATGCCAAATTCGACTACCCTGATTGCTCTAGCTAGAGTATTAGGGGTATCGGAAAATTACCTTCTGGGTCAAAACAACCTGAAATTGGAGGGTCTGGAGTTCCGCAAGAAGAAGATTGCTACTAAAAAGGTAGAAGCTCAGGTTGAAGCCAAAGTCTTAAGTCACGTTGAAAGATACCTAGAAATTGAAGAAATCATCAATTCTCCTAGTTTGGAATGGGATCGACCTCGTGAAGCTCCATTTCCTGTTTATGAACTCAAGGATGCTGAATTTGTGGCTGAAAAGCTGCGCGTACACTGGCATCTAGGTTGTGACCCAATTTCTAACTTAGCTGAATTCCTTGAAGAGCAAGGTATTAAGGTTCTTTCTCTCCCGCTTCCCACATCTGTTTCAGGATTAACCTGTTGGGTCAAGCGTCGCAATGGAAAGCAAGTTCCTGTAGTTGTAATTAACGCATTGGACAGCGGCGAACGCCAACGATTTACTTTAGTTCATGAACTTGGACATATGGTATTAGACATAGTTGCTGGCTTAGATGAAGAAAAAGTTGCTCACCGCGTAGCTGGGGCATTTCTCATGCCAGCAACAATTTTATGGCTAGAGATTGGTAAACACCGAAGCAAGCTGTCTATCGGAGAACTCATTCGGCTAAAACACGTTTTTGGTGTCAGCGCTCAGGCGTTAGCCTATCGCTGCAAAGACCTAGAAATTATCAATAATCAAATGTTTCAATGGCTATTTGCTGAATTTGGACGGCGCGGGTGGCGAACTCCCCCGTATAAAGAAGATGCACAAATTCCCCAAGAAAAGCCCTGCCGCTTTGAAAGATTGTGCTTTCGGGCGCTGGCAGAAGATGCTATCTCTGAAGCTAAAGCCGCGGAGTTGCTTGATATGTCTATAGACAATCTAAGAAAAGCAATGGAGCAAACTGCAGATGAATAGCATTTGTGCTACCGCTCTCCGAAATTGAGTCTTAATTGTTACCTAAAACTACACTAAATATGGAATTAACATTAGAATGAACCACTATATATAACAGTTACGCAATAGTTAAGCGGCTCTCCTAAAGTTTTTGTACACCTCACACCTATAATCCTGACACCCGATGCGATTGCTTGTGTCGAATCCCTCAATCTCAGTAATACTAGAACAGTGTTGGTTTCTAGAGGCGATCGCTAAGATCCCAATTGAGTTAAGCGTTACAGATCTGTTGTATGAGCATGAATTAAAAAACTGCAACGGTCAGAAATTAGTTCAACTAGGTTTACAAATTAAAACCCTTGACTCAATTACTACTACTCTTGTCGCAGATTATAAGCAAAGAAATTCTAGTATCTGCTTAACAGAACTCTTTGCACTAGCTCTAGCCAAAGCATCAAATTTTACGCTTCTATCTATCAACCCCGAATTAACTCAGTTAGCCCTAGCAGAAGAAGTTGACTACCGTAATTTATCCTGGGTATTCAATTACATTGTTGATGAGAAAGCTGTTGCTTTAGAATGTATGATTCAAAGGCTGGTAGCGATATCTCAAAAAGTGCGTTGCTGCCTTTTAAAAAAAGAATTGAACAACTGGCTGTCAATTGCCAAGTTACCAATTGTAAAGTAGGATTCCTCGAACAGAAGCTTGTCCTAATTCAACCGATTCGTCATTTCCTAGTTAAGGCTTACAACCGCATTAATTCCGCTATATTTATACCACCAATTTACTATACAAAAAAGTGAAATTTGATTAATATTTACCCTTACTTTTCAGTCTGATCGCTTTCTGCTATTCTCACTATTCCAACCCTGGCAACCCTAACTGAATTGACTCTAAATCTTGCTGTTTCGCTTTCCTGCTGCGTTGTCCAGTTGTCTTGCCCGTAGACTTCTTAGCGGTTTTGGTTTCGGCTTCTCGTTTTGCCCGTTCTGCTTGGATGCGTTCTAGTAGGATAGATGCAGGTTCATCGTTGGGGTCTTTGGCGAGGATGGATTGGTCGAGTTGGTCTAGGTAGGCTTTAGCTTCTTTATAACTCTGTTCAATCAAATCAGCAGTTTTAAGGAGTTTTTGAACACGGCGGACGATTTCTAGTTGCTCTTTTGAAGGAGGAATCGGAAATGCCCAGTTTCTTAAAATTGGTGTTTCAAGCCTACGAGTTCCGTGAGTTGCAGCTTTGACCCAAAATAAAATTTTATTTTCAATAAATTTACTAACAAGCAATAAATACTCGTTCATCTCAGTAAATTCTGGCACAAAAGCCTTCATATCTTGATTTACTGTAACTACAGACTCAGTAATTGCAACCGGAAAAGTATGATTAAGAATCATGCCACGAACAACAAACAAAATTGCGCCTTTTGGAATTTGTTTAACAGAAGAATTACTAATTGCTTCTTCTGATATGTGATCTATAGAATCAATAATTCGGTCTTGTTTCATATCCTTTGGGCTGACCCAAGGTATTGAGCCATTCCAGAAATTAGGATTGTCTTTTGAAGGTGTCCCTCCACCCATTAGTAAGCCAAGTTTACCAAGAGGAACCCATATCCATGAAGGAGGTAATTCATAATTAGAACTCTTTTCAAAAACATCTAAGCATAACTCTGGGTAAGGTGTATTTAATGAGGAAATTAGTATCGATGCAGGTTCAACATCAGGGTTTTGCGATCGCCAATCAGCAGTTAAATCACCACGAAAGGCGGCAGCAAGGACTGATTGGCGGAACTGGTCTAGGAGCGGAGGAATTTCCTCAAGTGCCTCTTTTGCCTTCTGACTCCGAGCCTTCAGCGCTTCAATTTTGGCAACAATGCGGCGTTGTTCGTTGAGAGGTGGGAGAGGAATTTCAAAAGCCTTTAGGACAGTTTGACTAATGTTTTGCTGCGTTCCGCCTTTTCCTGCTGCTGTCAGTTCACTTTTACTATTCCTCAGTAACCAGAATAAATATTTGAGATTTATAAGGTCAACATCTGGATAGCAAAATGCAATTGCTTGATTTGTTGCACAATGGATTCCTGTAATTCCAAGCTTTCCTATTGATCCATACATTGCGATAAGTAGAACACCTAGAGGAAGGAGTTTTGCAGAACTTGCTCTTAAACCAAGCTCAGTAATTCTTTCTTCCGCTTCTTCTACTAAACCATCATTGAGATCGCCAATTTTCAGCCACGGAATATCACCACTGTAATATTCAGCAATACCTTTTTTTGGAGTTCCACCACTGCCCCATTTTCCTATATCTTCTAGTTTTAGAATTGTCCAATTTTGCGGAATCTTCAAGGACAATATTTTGCTCAAGCAACTTCCTCCCCATCTTCAAACAATTCCATTACTTATCATTTATCTCAGAAAAATTTGAAAAAAGCGTATCTAAAGTGCGATCGCCACTAACCACCTGCATAACTTTAACCCCTTCCCTATTTGTTTTCCTTTTGGTACTGCTGCAAAAGCGACCCAATCAATTTCGGTGAGGCTCGAAATGAGGTTTGTTGCAGACGAGTGATCGCCGAGGGAAAATCAATCAAGCCTTTCTCTGCGGCAGAGCCTAGAATCCCCAATAAACCAATAATGTCTTGTTGCAACCCGGTTGCAATGCGTCTTGCTGCCAAGTCATCTAACAAAATTAAATCTGCTTTCAGTTGAAGAGCTAAGGTAATTGCTTCCTGCTCTCCCATATCCAACTGATTCAATGCTGGATCGAATTGACCTGTAACGGTTTGCACCTCCAGCCAATCTGGAGGCTGTGATATCCACTCTCGAACAACTTTAGGAGCATCAGGGGCTAATAACTCATCGCGTACTTTTTGCGGAATAATCACTCGCTCAAATAACTGAGGTAAAACTTCAATGCCTTCAATAAGTAGTAAGTAGCATAGAGGCGAGGTGTCGGAAACAACAATCATTACGGCTTGTGCTGCCCCTTTTGTTCGAGCCTTCGCATCGTTGACATATCTTGTTCAAAATCAGCCTCGTTGTAATGCAGATATACGCCCTTGTCTTTTAGAAATACATCGACTTCTAAGCGAGTAGCCATACCCAGTAATTCTCGCACTTTACCAGCACTAATTGAACCTTCTTGATAGGCAGCGATCGCTAACATTTCTAATAACTTCCGTTCTAGACTGCCCCATTTTGCTTCTAGGGAATGGGCGACATCATCCGGTATACCAATTTGAATTTGCATGAATTCCTACTAGAAATGGTTGTCTGTTACCTATTGTATTTCTGAAAAGAGCGCGTCTGAATCTTCAGGGATTTCATCTTCTACTGCATCCCCCTCCAACAATATTGTCAACGCCTCCATTTCCTCCATTGCAGTTTGTAACTTCACCATAAGTGCCGCAGCAATTACATCTGGTTCTGGCAGATTATCCCCTGACTGCAAACTTTCATCCCGCAACCAGGAAATATCCAGGTTTTCACCTCGTAGAGCGATTTCTTCTCGCGTAAAGCAGCGAAAACGCCCGTCTTCCCCCTGGTCAGTACGCAAACTTTCCCCATTGGGGCGATCGCCATAAGCTGCCTCAAACTCCTGGAAATGCTCTTTAGTTAACGGTATTCGCTTGCCAAAAGCAGGCATATTTGTTCGTAGGTCATAAATCCAAACTTGCTTAGTATTGTCCTTCTCCGCCAGTCCACGCTGTAAAAACAGCACATTTGTTTTGACACCTTGAGCATAGAAAATTCCCGTAGGCAGGCGCAAGATAGTATGTAGGTTGCACTTATTCATCAAGTCAGCCCGAATTTGGCGACCTTGCCCATCTTCAAACAGCACATTATCAGGTAAAACTACCGCCGCCCGTCCTCCTGGCTTCAGGCTGCGATAAATATGCTGCAAGAATACTAGCTGCTTATTCGAGGTCGGATAAGTGAAGTCATCCCGCGACGGCATCCCGCCGCCCTTCTTAGTACCAAACGGTGGATTGGTCAAAATTACGTCAGCCCTAGATAATCGCTGACCATCGGGGGAAAGCGTATCGCCTAATGTAACAGTGCTTTCAATTCCGTGCAGCATCATATTCATCAACAATAAGCGGTGGGCATCCTGTACCAATTCAATGCCATAAAACGCTTGATAGCGCTGGAAAGACTGCTCTGCTTCCGATAAATCAAATAGGTCATCGGTGTGCTGTTTGATATAGCGATCACACTGAATCAAAAACCCACCTGTTCCGGCTGCCGGATCTTGTACCATTTCTCCTGGTTGGGGTTGAATTAACTCCACCATGCAATCAATTAACGGTCGAGGCGTAAAATATTGTCCTGCTCCTGACTTCTTTTCGCTGGCATTCTTTTGTAATAAGCCTTCGTACAGGTCGCCTAACCCTTCGGCTTTAGCAGAATACCAATCTAATTCATCAATGCTCTGCACCAGCTTCTTGAGAATGCGGGGTTGTTTCAAAGCAGTTTGAGCATTAGCAAAGATTGCTTCTACCCGCTCTCCCCCACTCGTCCCCAACTGCAACAAAGCTGCGCGGTAGGAAGTAATTTGCTCAACTCCTTCTTTTGCTACCAAGTCTGCCCAGCGACAGCCTTCAGGAAGTTGGTCTTCATTACCTGTTTCTTGCATCATCTTCAGAAACAGCAAGTAGGTCAATTCCGTGACGTACTGAAGATAGGAAATGCCTTCATCCCGCAGGACGTGGCATAAATTCCAGAGTTTTTGGACAATATCAGTGGTGACAGTCATTTATCGAACTAGAAAACTACTTGCAAAAGATGAAAAATCACTTTAGCATGAGGCAGAAATTTTAGTATGTTTTTAGGAATCATATTAGCCTTCGATGAAAATAATTAATGAATGAAATAGCCATTGCATTACACAGTAAAGCATCCTCAACAGATAGTTCCCCTAAATCTGGAGATCCATGACCGACATTTTCAGTTCTACTACGATAAATGTATAAGTTTTCTAAGGCTTTAATAATATTTTGTGGGCAAAGCTTTTGTTTTTCAAGTTCTTCAATACACTTTCCTAGTGTAGCTGGCATTCTAATATAATTACTGAAGTATCCTCTTAAATAACCTTCTATTGCCTGAATTGATGTTTTGATTGAATTTGCTATGTCGATGTTTTTCCGATCTATTAAATATTTTTTAGCAGACTCAATTGATTCTATAACTGACTGATATGGAATATTTGCTGAAAGTAGTTCTATGTTGTCAGCAATAAGTTCTTCATAATGAATCCTAACTTTTAAATCACGTCTATGAAGTTCTTCTTCTACCCGGTAACCTAGTTTATAATATTCAAATAGCTCGTTTGCTTGCTTAATAGTTAAGAAGCAACTTATATCATTATACAAGTTGTTGCTTGTTAGAAAATACTCAATTAATGAAAGCATCTCATGCCACTCCAAATCGAGTAAAAATTGAACAAAGAAGTCAGGATTGTACTGAGCTTCAACATCCTCTATATAATAGAATCTAGAAACAGATTTGTTAACACTGATTGCACTATCACGGAAAAGTTGGTATTCTTCTATCCCACTTTCGCAAGTTGCTTTAACAAATTTGTATATATCCATCCGAAATGCAGGAGGTACATATTCATACTTAAGATCATAAATTGGCTTATCTAAATGATTGCGACGAGAAAAACTTTGAAACATAATCTGTGTCGTTTTAA
>Ga0115851_100072_pt1 | contig 28621 bp, 20 predicted proteins | sample InSIn2gowninarea_FD_83865 | JGI IMG/M metagenome (GOLD analysis project Ga0115851, IMG submission 83865)
GATTAGGTAGCTAGGTATAGAGATAGAGCTAGCTCATGGTTGGGGCGAGGCTGGAAGGGAATAAACATAGTTTGAATGAGGCTGGCTTGAGACATACTTGGAATGAGGCTGGGCTTTATACACCTAGCAACCCTAATTAATATAATCTAACGCCTAATGAGATCTCCGCTCATCTCATCTCATATAAAGAACCAATCTGTCTCTAACCCAATATGTAGCTAAGGGCAGATGTATAATAACCAAGCATTCATCAATAAGAACCCTGGCTGAAGAGCTAGCGCATCAGCTCAAGCTCATGGTTGGGTTGATGTCATTTCCGTACATTGCGCAACCACCTCTTAGGTGTTTGATACTTCCTAATCTTTCGAATCTACGGGCATATGAAGACCTTGGTGAAATGGCATGTTATACTAAGTCAAAGAGCAGTTTGGCAGGTCAAAGTCAAAGAAGTCTAAAGTGTTTGTCCTTCTAACGCGTATCCTAAGGCATGTATGAGCAAACCACTGATAATGAAGGAGTTCAAAGGGCATATGTAGCAGAAGGAAGCATTCATAAATCATATCCCCGGCTGACTAGATAGCGCATAACCTCAAGGTCATGGTGTGTGATGGACTGCCCGTCTATTTCCCACCCAAAGGAAAGATGTGTTGGCATAAAGCCACCTCTCTGGTATACTAATAAAAAGGAGATGTATGAATGATGGCGGCCTTTGTCGAGAGTTCGGCAAGCTCACCCTAGAGCTACGGATACTAAGGCTGCTAAATGAGGTGGGCATCCTTCCTCAGCCCGTTGATCGTAATGCGCTAATGTGTTTGATTGGCTGAATGTATAACAATGTAGGAACATCTTGTAGTAACAATGGATGGAACAGCTAACAAGATAGAATCGAGGAGTGTCAATTTCAAGCTAAGAGTCTCTTCCTTTGGTCAAAGCAAATGTATGAAGATAATGGCAAAGCGTGAAGCATCGGTCCTAATTAATCTAAACTAATATAACCAAAACGAAACTAATCTAACGCATAATGAGCTCTCTGCTAATCTAATATCATATAATGCCCCAATCTGTATTGAACCAAATTAGTAGGTATCACTAATTCAGCTCTTATCAGCATCAGGAGGCCGGGCTCACCCTCCCTCAGACTTGAGCTTACCTTGAGACCTTGCTTCACCCTTGTCCCAATCATTGCTAATCACAAGCTCCTAGTCTTTCCGACCTGCTAGAGCTTACCTTGTTCTACCTATACCACTTGCTTCATTCATTAATCGCTTAGGAGTTATCACTATAGACCCGAGATTAGGTGGGATTGGATGGCATTTCACCACCACTTGACCCTTACCTCGATACCGTCACCCCAGGACGATTGGAGGGAGTTATCCCATTACCTTTCTCCTAGAAGCAGCAACAGATGGATTGATTAATGAATGGATGGGTTGGATGGAGGGGTGGATGCTGGAATAGTTGTTGAGTAGCCCATAGGACGGTTTACTTTTAGCTTATCTCGTATTACTCCTGGCCGGATTCCATAAAGCCAGAACTTCTTATAGATACATGGCTGGAACCCTAGGACAATGGGGGAGTCCCTCTTCTTATAGTCGAGAGTTCGGCAGGCTCACCCTTTACCACCCTTTCTTTTGATCAGGAAGGCAAGATCAGTACCAGTAGGGGACACACAGTCTTAGACGAATGAAGCCCCAATCATACCCACCCGACATAGACGCTGATCATAGCCAACATAGCAGCACCCTAACAGACATAGCCCACCACGGAGACCACCTACCTGCCTGCCATAGCCCCACACCACGTAGCTGAGCAGAGACAGGAGAAGAAACAGGTCATTGCTGATGGCCGCTAGTCGAAGGGAGGTCAGGTTCGACCCAAGTGTTGATGTTGATGCTTAGCTTGTTTCATTTTGAAATCTCCCCATCGAGTGAGGGCTAATATTTCAATCTCCCGTCAAGAGCTAATCAATCTCACGTACCCATCTTTACCAATTAGAGTCCCCATCATTCCCCAGATTCCCAGGATCACCCATTCAATACGCATTAAAGCACTACCCATTCAACTTCTACCCTTTCCACTTTACGATAGATATTATGCTTACATTAGGGACAATTAGCTTTGCTTACCGAGCAAGGTGGTTAAGGTTACTCGATGAGGGAGGAGTACCGCTACCGCTCGATACCCGGGAGCACACAGTAAGTAAGCCGCAGAGCCGAGACACTGGTTCACATAGACACGACTGGTTTGACATATAGATTGACTCCCCCGGTAGTTATAGAGCCAAAAACCCGCATCAAGAAGCCCCGCATACACGCCCCCACGCTTTCTGTTCAATCCGCTTTACCGCTTTCCGTTCAATACGCAACATCCAACATCTATAATTTAGCATCGCCCCCAGGTTTCCATGCATGACAGAAGAGGATAAGGCCTTTTGAGCCATACCCCGCAGAAGAGGACATACTCCTCACGATACAGTACAGTAAGGTTTCCACGCACAACCCCTGCTGAGCCGCCAACTTGCTGCCTTGCCGAAGGTAGGTCTCTTGTTTACTTACGATACATAGAAGATCTAGGCATGTGAACACCTAAAGGACACTGTCATGCCTACCTCTCTATTGCTTTATGCTTGCTCACTTTTTGATTCATCCAACAAATAAGAGAAAAGATGTGCCCCCATGTGCCTACGATAAAATGAATAGACAAATGTGTCGCTAGAGTGAGGTGACTAGCTCGTGGGGCATGGATGTGCATTGCTTGCTTTTTCATACTTGCACCCCCCCAGCGGACTAGTGAAGCCAGGGTATTCTTCGATGAACTAGATCTGCTAACAATACAGAGCCTTGGGAATGTGGTTACCCTGGGCTGGGTGGGCTCGACGGAGGGAATAACCAAGCTTATATACAATTATTCACAATAGTGGGTGATGCTTGTTTAGAGGAGGGCATCAGGAAATCAGTTTGGTTTATAATACAAATCCAGTTTTGGACCCACGATGTCCAAACCCTAATTGGTAGGCCCAACCAAAAAGGCGATAGAGCGCATTTCTTATTAGAGTGATTGATTCGATTGATGACACACATAGTTTGAGGCGGGCGGTCCAACGGGCAACAGCAAACTCATAGAACTACCGGGGGACGACTACCGCACCGGGAAGAATGTACCGCACCCGCTAGGGCACACCCGACATTGCCAACTCACCTTCACTACTTAGCTCCCACCACGTAGCCATACATATCCCCCTCCAGCATACATACCCCATAGAGCTTACAACAGCATTGCTTATACATAATAGCGTAGAGAATAATACAATATCTAAGGCTAATAGTCTTTCTCTTATGGGAAGTCTATACCATATTGCCTCAGGTTTTGCCCAAACACGAAGTTTGCTTGCTTGGAATAGACCCCAGAAAACCTTCAAAGAAATACCTGTGTGAACTACAGCTATATCAGTCTCATTTGGGCTAATTGAGTGGACTACTCAACTGTGGTTCGCTATTCGACACGATACGGACACAGAGTTCACCTCACATAATGACTCACACAAGCAGCACCCGACATTGCCGAAGCCAGGAGTACTCGCCTTCTTGCCGAAATTCACTAGTAGCCAGGTTTCCTTTCCGATACCCAGTTGATCGTAGCCAGCAGGTCATAGGAGATCAGTAGTAATTTATGGGTTGAGCTGGAGAGATAGAGATTGATTGATGAGATTGATGGCCCACAGATATATACTGGTACCTATACCCTCGACCCTCTAGCTCTACCGAATACGTGAAGGATATAGAAGTGAAATCCATACCCGAGATAGAAGGTAGGCCCCATCGTTCAAACCTTAAGGCATTGAGCCATGCTTGCATATTGATTGAGCTATGTTTTCGACAGACAATATTGCTTTATCGATTGAATACCTGGTTTGGAGCAGCCACTATGTTTCGTTGGAACGGACTAAAGCTTTCACTCGTCGGTTTAAGAAAGACCTTACTCTACTTACCTTACTCTACTGCTAGTAACTACACTACGGACTACAGTCTATTTAGTATTATTAGAGGGGCACGGACACGGACCAATGAGGACTAGCCAGCAGACCTAGCCATAGCAGCCATATGCTGCGGAAGCATAAGTTCAGTTCAACAGAGATGAAAGCAGAACGAACAACCAATGCTACGGCAGGTCTAAACTCGCATCTCTACGTTTTAACAAGAAAATAAGAAATGAAATGTATGTCTCCTCTCCTCGACCTCCTCGGCCGAGTCCCTCGACCTCGTAACCTCAGTCGAGTCCCTCCGGACCTCACTTCTTTGGGGAAGGTGAGCTTCCAAATCCCTCACCATCGGAATGGTGAGCCCCTACCGGACCCCGGGGATTGGGGTGGGTGGGTAAATAGTGGTCGAGCCCCTCACCATCGGAATAGTGAGTGACTCCGTCGATGGCGGCCTTGACAGTCGAGTGTGCTTACGCACCCTGCCGGTCCTCACCATCGGAATGGTGAGCCCCTCTCCTCTCCTCTCCCTTTTGGTCGAGCACCTAAAGGTTAGGGTTTACTTATTGCCCCTCTCAAATAAGTAACCAAAACAGTCGAGCCTGCTTACGCATCCTTATCAGTCGAGCGATGGCGGCCTTTTAGTCGAGCGTTCGTTACCTCACCCTGTCGGACCTCTCCCTTTTGGTCGAGCACCTCTCCTCACCATATGAATAGTGAGCCCCCTAAAGGGTTAGGGTTTACTTATTGGGTGGGGGGCGTGGGTCGAGCCCTGCCGGGGGCATCCTCTCCTCTCCCTTATGGTCGAGCACCTAAAGGTTAGGGTTTACTTATTGCCCCTCTCAAATAAGTAACCAAAACAGTCGAGCCTGCTTTCGCATCCTTATCAGTCGAGCCCTGTCGGACCTCTCCCTTTTGGTCGAGTCTGCTTACGCATCCTTACTAGTCGAGCGTGCTTACGCACCCTAAAGGTTCAATTGACTTATTCCCCTCTCAAATAAGTAACTAAAAGGCGTTGGTCGAGCCTGCTTCCGCATCCTTAACAGTCGAGCCTGCTTGCGCATCCTTAACAGTCGAGCCTGCTTACGCATCCTTGATTGCTTATTGGGTGGGGGGCTTAATTCCTCACCCCCTGTAAAGGATGGGGGACGATGAGAGTTACGTAGTTGATGGAGCTAGATTCTTTGATGGAGGAAGCTTTCATTGAGTCAAATTGTGGAAAAAGGGGCGATCCCTTACCTATCTCGTAGTGAATCCACCAGTAGAGCAAATAGCAGCACGCATAAATCATCAGTTGAAGGGAGTAATAGTGGTTGGTTGGCGTAATTACGTATATAACGAATGAATGCATAATGACATATATAATAGCAACATGATCTGCTAAAGCGTCATTACTGCTATAATGAATGACGTAATTACATATATAATGAGATTCATCGGAATTGGTAACAAAAGGCCCGTAGGGACTCGGCCGAGGTTACGAGGTCGAGGAACCGATCTCTCTTCATCTCAGGTAAGATTTCATCATCCGTATGCATTTCTTCCAGTCATGAATGATATATATTATATATGTCATTATGGTCTTTTGATAGCTCGATCGACAATGTTGCTATTATATATGTAATTACGCTTTTCTTTCTTTTGGGGGCTATATTGCTAAAGGCTTAACATACATCTGAGGACATCTCAGCAGTTTTGGTGAAGGCTATCACTTAGTTCAGGTTCTATGGCGATCGTAATACTTAGTTCATACTCTTACTACGTTAGGGCTCACGTTACAATTACCTTCCGTCTAGACCCTCCTCTCAGAGCAGGTATAAGACCTGGCCCAGAACCTATAAGTAAGGGTGGAACCTATAAGGGGCGAACCTAACCTCCATTAGTAGCAACGTAAATAGCCAAGCCATAAAAAAAGCTTACTTGTTTCTTTCTTATGATCTCATTGAAAGAGAGGTGGGCAATGAATGACTGTCCCACGCTGGACGCTGGAATGACTGGCCTATAGACGCTAGACGCTGGATGAACCTTCTTACAAAATGACCATTAACTCATGTTCCCTGCAAAATAGTTTCCCTGCTAAATAGTAGAAAGCGTCCTTAACTCCTCTCCTCTCCTCTCCTTATCAGTCGAGCCCCCTAAAGGGTCCTTATCAGTCGAGCCCCCTAAAGGGTGATGGCGGCCTCTCCCTTTTGGTCGAGCACCTAAAGGTTCAATTTACTTATTGGGTGGGGGGGCTTATGGTCGAGCCTGCTTGCGCATCCTTATCAGTCGAGCCTGCTTACGCATCCTTAACAGTCGAGCATGCTTACGCATCCTTATGGTCGAGTCTGGCTATGCTATAGTTATTCTTGGCTTGGCTGGCCCCTCAAATATTGGCCTGGCCCCTCTTGAATCCCCGAAGGGGCCCCTAATGGAGAAACTTGGCCTGGCCCCTCAAATATTGGGCTTGCCCTTCAAAGCGCGAAAGGATTGGGATCGGGAACAGGTTCGGGAACAGCCCGTACGAGAAGGAGAGAAGATACAGATAGATAGGTTCGGGACCCGTACGAGACAGCGATTCGGGAACAGGTTCGGGAAGCGGGTTCGGGAACAAAGTAATAATCCCAGAAATATGTATCCTTGAAAGTATCTGTATCCCAGAAAGTAGTGGATAGATACCAGAAATACCATAGCAGTAGTGGATAGAAATCAATATAGTTTCAAAGGATAGTCCTCTCCCTTATGGTCGAGCCTGCTTACGCATCCTCGAAAACGTGGCGGGGGGCGAAGCGATCAAATACGGTCATCGATCAAGCTCCACCTTACGCGCCTGTTCCTGAACTAACGTGACCGGCCAGCCCCTACTATCTATAGGCCACTTGAGCTACGGTCAATAAAGTTGCTTTTACACCTGCTTCGGCGGGAATATCAAATGCGTAGTTAACGGGCCCTACTCTATAATGGGGCTTCGTGGAGCGCTTTCCGGGTGCATTGGAAGCCTTACAATCCATAGGGCGATCCTCCCCATTCTTTTTCCGATCTTAACTAACCGCCACAGGCTGTCTGTCCAAATGATTGTGCCCCGTCAACGCATGGTGAAAAATGCATTAATGAAGGCGGGGCCCCTATTCTCCAAACTGGGGCTGGAAAGGGTTATCGCTCCTTGGTTGCTGGTGATCAAGCCATCGCATCCGATCGGGCATCAACATCTCGCCTTATAGACGTTTTGTTCCTCGCAAGCAAAGTCAAGCCAAGCCGAGTAAGTCATGGATTTCATAGGGTAGCCATCTGGGCCTTTCAATCTGGTTTTGGATCCATCCATCTCACTTGGAGATCTGGACATTAAGGACACTAAGACAAGGGTTCCACCTGCCAACCACTCAGATGGGTCAAATAACTAATATGACAAGCCCCTACCTCTATAGTGGTAGCCGGGAGAGGTCCTCGACCTATTGATTGGGAGAGGACAAGCAAGATATGCTTTGCAGGAGAGTGGACGCCCTGCCTCTATAGTGGGTCTTCCTGGATTGAACTCCTGAGAGTGGTCTCCCCGGATTGGCGGCTGAGTCCAGGTGATGACTGAGAGTGGTATGACCGGATTGGTGATTCCGGACGAGTGGTATGTCCAGACGAGAGAGTGTTGATTGGCCTACTAGAAACTATAGCCCTACCGCCAAGATAGAGGTAGAACGGAAGGGAGACATCGCAGAGGACACAGATGTCGTGAACTAGCGATAATTTCATTCAACGCTCTCAGCAGGGCAGGGAAGTGGTCTAGTTACGCATGTGAACATCAATGAAGTCAAGCCATATTTAGGGTACGAATTCCCAGCGAAAACATATATATTCTAAACGATGCGTATCATCGGATTTCGCGACACAACATGGATAGGATTCGTTCTGAATAAAGAGAAAACTCATGACTCAGGGAACCGTTATCACTGTCGTTTTTTCTACCACTGAACATGTCACGTGCTCCCGGTTGAGCTTAGTCGTCTGGCTCTTCGGATTTGATAGTTATATTTTCACCTCGCTATTAGATACGATGCATCTGTCGCACTTCAATATGGATTCGTTACAGTCAATTGGTAATTAGTGTACCTGGTGGTTTAGCCAAGATGTATCAAGATGTATGATGAACTGAGATGCGGAATGATCATTTTCATTGTGTTATTGGCCAGGGAAACAATGTCAAAATCATGTATTATATCGCTACTAGTATCGCTACTAGATTGGGGTGGGAGGTTTACGTGCTTTTCTCTATTTGACGATTCATTAATACGTGCTGTTCTCGATTGGAAGCAGGTGATTCTCCATTTCACAGCCGGAAGAGAGGATAGCCAGTTCGCCCAGAGCGCCACGAGATCCTTGTTGATAGCTGCTAGTCGATCCTAGAGTTGATGCCGGTCAATGCCTTTTGGATGTTTTGGAACCGATAGAGCTTTTCTTCTTGGAAGATTTCGTTTTGAAACCGATGAAGAACCATGCTTACTTACAAGGGCACTTCCTTTATGGCACCTTCTTTTGATAAGTTTATAAGCCAATTGGTGTATAATTACATATATAATGCAACCTGATAAATTGACCCATCTCTTCCGAGATAGGCGTTCCCAACCAAAAATGCCCCATCTTCTTACGGGTGGGAGAGTCTTTTATTGATCGGATTTTCTCAACTGACATAAGTATTCCGAGTTGGATGGCCGGGAAGGAGTGGCCAAAGAAAGGGGACTCATTAGACTTTTCGGGGAGGCCGCATAAGCTACTGATTAGAGAGATTCACTTTATAAAACACACATAGTTTTTGGGATCCGGAACATAGCGAATTAGATTATCTACGTTATTATTCTTACTTATTCCGACGTAGAAATGACAATGGCTAAAGTACACGCCCGCAGCAGCATTCTCCCATGGCCATGGATGGATATATTTCAAGTTTGTGCTCTAATCATATCCAAATATGGGATAGCATAATCTCATATATAATTGGCATTAGATTCAATTTATGAGTGGGGGGAAGAAGAAAGAGTTATCCCAACCCTTCGCTATCTCTTTTAGCTACACTTTCCAATAATAAGAAAGAGAAAAAGAGAGATAGAAATCTCTATTTCGTTAGAGAGGTCTAGTTCGTTCAGAGGCAGGTAGTGGGCTGACTGAATGCACGGGGAATGTGTATTGAATGAGTAAAGCGAACTGGGGTATGCATATTGACCGGAATGCAGTAATGGGAGAATGTGGTGAGAATGTCGGGATGCGGGCGTGATGCGGTATGCAGGAGAATGGGGGAATGCGTATTGGCGAAGGCGGACTGGGTAATATGGGGAACGCCTCTTTCTCTTGGCAGATGGTTCAGTTGGAACTTGCTTCCCCAGAATACTTATAAGCTTATAGAATCAAATCGACTCGATGCCTATCCCGATGGTTCATTTTTGAAGCTTGCATTATATACGTTATTAGACAACAATTGGCTCAGCACCTTATCAAACCAGGTGCATCATATGTAACGCATCATCAAACAATTCGAGAGCATTCCGATTCTGTCGCGATAGAGCTCGAGGGTATAGATGGAGGTTTGGATGGTTGTTTGGATGGATGGGGATGCTCTCTCTGATGAAGCCGTTTCCTCCCTTGAGGTTAAGCTGCTGGGGGGTTTAGGAGCACCAATCCGGAGACCTTACACTTACTCCCGGAGACCTTATCTATTTCTTGGATACCTGACCGTCTCTCTATACCCGACCTGCAAAGAGCTTGGCAGAGTGCTGAGATCGACAAACAAACCGACCACCCATCCTTCCTTTTACCCGACACTGACTGCCTTCATCGACATTGCGACCGAACCTTCGAACTTACTGCCTTATAAGGCGCTTTATCCCTGCCTTCATCGATTGGAGACCCGACCTTCATCGACCTTATATCGACCTAGATTGATATCCTTTTCTCTCTTATTTACCGTCTATCTATCCCTGCTTGATGATCTTATCTTTACCTCCTGATCTTTTTTTCCGAACTCCTCTCCCTTGAGACCTGGAGAAGAGGATCTGAAACAAGGGTTCGAACCCCTCCGGAAATGATATCCACGTTGTGGCTCTATCATATTGGGAACCTACATATTAAAGGGCGGTGATACAGTTTCCATTTAGGTATAAGCTTCGGATTCACCAACCATGGGACATGGAACTGGGTAGGGCTTATTATTATCCTATCCGAACAAGATAGAATGGATAAGAAAATAGATTCTCTCTATTTTTAAGGCTAGGCCTCTTTCAAGCGGATAAGCGAAGTTGTTAATACGTATTAATATGAAAAGGGCATGCACTTTACCTATACGATGGGGAGAGGGAGAGTCGATTCAGGGCGTGATCGATGAACAAGGAAGCGAAGCTTTGCCTTATCGGTCGAGTCTATTACACACGTATTAATTAACGAGGCATTATTCTTATTCTTCCTAAACCATAAGTATGAACATCTTCGCTCATCCAATCCGCTAGCGCTTGTTGGAAATAATAATAAGAAGGCGTGGCATCAGTCATAGCTGCCGTTGCCTACATGCTATCGCCGTTGCCTAACCCCTCGTCTTGGCATCATCATCTGATCGGTATCAAGAGTATGTGGTTAGTCGAGCCCTCGCCGAGGAGTGATCACCTCGACCAAAGGTCCACCGATAGCAGTGCACCAACGAATAGCAGTGTTATTTAGGGTCCGGGCCCGTATCTTGACTTCTCCTATTCTAGAAAGACTCCGGTTCTAGAGAGAGGGATTCGCTCTGCGCTCCGAACAACTATTCTCTTATTGGGATTCGAGTCACTAAAGAGAGAGAAAATCTTCTATAGGTCCGCCTATAACGTGCACCTTGCTATGCCTCCTACTTTGAATCTACACCTGGTCGAACAGATTTCTCGTACTTATCTGGTTCATCATCCCTTTATAATGCTGAAAATGAATCCAATGACTGAAGTGTTCAGTCAAACGTAACGTGAATCGTCGGGAGAGTGCCTTGAGAGGGGCAATGTATAGGATGAGGATGCGCCCACACTTGAAATGTAACTGATAGCCTAAGTAGCGAACCTTCCTCCCGACATTGAAACTACAACTGAAGCCCACCTCCGCTAATAGAGAAGCACTCATATCCCTCACTTCATCTACTTCACCCATTGTACGGACTCAAATGAGAATGTCATCACGATCTCTTTTGTACTTCGATCCGGAGGGAAGGATACCCGCTACCTTTCCATCACACGTCTCCCATAGGAAGATATCTAGCAACACGGGATATAAGGGAGATCCTTGGGCGAGACCACAGGTTCGATCCGCGTTCCAATCTTGTCCCTGTTCATCATACTTATACGACGTTTGGTTATCATTAACACTCTTGGATAATACTTATTATGGTAATTGCATATCATAGTAATCACAGTACCATTACCAGTACTAGTTATACATGTAAGTGATTACGCTTATTGATTACACTATGATTACGGTCATATGATACCTGGAATGCCGAGCAAGCACTGAGCTTAATGAATAACTAAGCTCCATATCTCTGATACCGTGCATCTATACCTTGTTACTAAGTATTCATTACTAACAAAGCCGTATAGCTTTAAGTCAGGTTCCCACTATACAAATCAGTACACAAACCTTTCCACTATAACATAACCTGAACAGGGGATAAGGTGTTTCCCTATTTCATGGATAAGGTGAATCAACAGGTAAGCTTCCATGGACTTAGCTTTATTACACTCTACCCTACTAGCAAAGTATAGACGTATAAAGGTCATAACTAACTCCATCACTATTAAGCAGTGTTATTACTCTTACAAATAGGTTAGTCTAAGGGTTATACTAGTGTATTCGGCCTAATTAAGAGACTAGTATTCAAGCTTCTCTAAGCTTCAATATGTGATAAAGCATGATTACGGTGCTTACTCTATGTAACATGTTTGATTATGTTTATACAGGAGATACAGATCAATGGAATTAAGACTAGTATAGAAGGGTACTATTTGTAATCTACCTGATTAACCACAGCTCAAGCTTAGTTGAATACGGAGACTAACACGATATCAATGCTAATCCTACTAATAAGGTAAACTAGTGAAATGCCGGGAACCTGTACTAATAGAGCTTGTTACTTTATTTGAACACGCTTCAAGGTGTGAGTTGTGACCATGTAATGATATGTGATAGCTATCATAGTATTACAGCTTATCCTATGTGTTATAAGCATTGATCTAACTTAGCTCATCCTTGGTGTTATAAGCTCTTGTTTCATTACGTAACAGCTTATAGAAGGTATAGCTCTTGTTATCATAGCTTAACTACCAAACGACTCTCTTTTCATCTTGTATGCTTCAAAACTGAAAGACCTTCAATCGTAAGTTTCGCTGCCCAGAGACAGTCTAACCTTATTCTTCCCCATCCAACAATAAAGAAAAGAGCAAGGAGTAGTCCCTGTGGGACAACCAGCCAGCAAAGGTATAGAGCTAAGGATCTGGGGTTTTCATTGACCAGCGATCAGAAAGCGGTCAAAGTCAGGTCAGACCGAGCTGGTTGAGCAGCAGGAGGAGAATCGGTCTAATCGATTCATACGATTTTCATACGTCTTTTTCCCACATTAATAAGTACCCCTGTTTCCTTTAAAACGCTAGTGCCCGGATCTCGTTCTCCTATCTTTGATACTTCCTTAACGGTAGCTTTAAAGGACATGTAACGTGCGTAGCTTGTTCCACAATGAAACGGTTCTGCAGGTATCCCCATCCCCTCACCTAATACCCGCTACTCAGGGTTGAAAGTAGCTAAATCGCCTGTATAACAGATCTACGAATAGCCAACGCCTCTAACAACGTATTTAAGGGGGTTAGGGCGGTTCCTTAGGCACCTTCACATCTACATCTACTTATAACAAGCACGTACACACAAGCAAGCTTGAATCCTGTTATCTTAACTGAGAATGCCGTTACTTATAGCCTTTTAACGGCAGCTACACATTGGTCGAGACTCACACGACAGTCGATACTCAGGATTTCGTTTAGCTAAGTGGCCTGTAGACTAGAATAGTAAACCTCACCCTAATTTCACATCTGCTTGAACTCCCGATCTACTTTGAAACAAAAAACTTCTCGAGCTGGATTAGAAGATTAGTATATGAATTCCCTGGTTACTTTCTTTCCAAAGCCCCGCATGAGCAAGCCAAGCTACTCACTAAGACTGCCCAAGCTACTCATGCCAAGCAGCTAACTTCGAGACAACTAAGGGCAAACTTCGAGCTAGAACTAATGGATTAGCATTAATAGTCAGTTCCCCGGGGGGATTTCTTTCCTATGCTTGCTGGCTAAACAGAGTTGCCTTCCACACGCCTTCTTACTTTCACTTACCGGACCGGATAGTTACGTAGGCACTTGACCTTGAGTCTCAGGTTCAAGTCTCAGTTCCGCTTGAACTGTACTCGCTAACGGAAAAGCAGTTGTTTTCTATAAGTCGATTCCAAGACCTTTTTTTCGATTGGGTATGATATTTGCCCTACTCGATGAGAGTACCGCTTGCTAACGAAAGTAGTTTGTCTACTAGCTAAAGTTCCGGTTTCCTCTATCTTCTGTTCTGCTTGGCTTGCAACAAAGAGCTTGACTTTCAAGTAGTACTTCCCGGAACAATCAAAGAAGTAGCTTTTCTTCGAGTGCCGAAACTGTACGCATCTCCCGACACTTCACTAACGGTTTTCTTTCTCTAAGCTAAGTCACTTGACTTATAAAAGACCTTCTTACCTTTAGGGCTTTCCCGACTGCCTTCCTTGCACTAGGAAGCGCAAGCCCCTCCGGGACCTTCAGATTCAAAGTCTCTAAGTGGCGCTTCCCCTCTGCCAATAGTACCTCAAGAGATCTAATAAGTATGCCCTAAGGCGAGTTCGAATAGCCGAGCAAGGGACGGCCCCACACGAGTAATGGCTACGGCCCCAGCTAGGCGATCAAAACTGTCTTAAAATATGTCTTGCTGTTATGAGCTAAACGAGCTGTAAGCCCCCATTTGAGATATCCCCACCAAGGCCCGTTCAAAGGCCCCTACAGGAAGCCACTTTAACGAAAGTTCAAGAGAAGAGAGGATCAGGAAGCTACTTTAGCGATAGATAGAAGAGAAGGAGCGAAGCCACTTTAGCCGAAAGTTCCGGATAGAAAAGCAACTTGACCGAAGGTTCAGGATCTGCAATTGAAGAGAGCGTCAAGCGAGGAGATGAAGAATCAACAGAATCCACAGCTGCTCGTTGCCTCTGATCTCGCCAACAGAGGATGAAATTCATATCTAGTTCCGTACCGTAAAGTAAAGTGAATTCCGTGTAGTCACGTGTAGGAAGGGCCGAAGCCGAACAACCTGACGCGCGTAGGCTTTTAAGCCGTATCTCCTTGATTTGCTGGCTATAGGAAAGGTGAAGAATGGGCTGTAAACACAAGAGACCATAAACTACGGTTCTGTATGTATGGAGAGGGAGTCAGGGGGGGAGAGGGGATGAGCTTCTTGCTTTATTATATGAACTAACCACAAGGAGGAGATTGCTACCTTTTTCGTTCATAGATAGAGAGATTGGGAAAAAGAAAATGGAATTGAATTGCTTTCGGAGTAGGGGCCGTAAACGCTGCTAAAGGATATAGAGGTACCATTCGAGAGTGACTTGGGTCTATATCTTCTCGGCAAGCAAAGGGAAATCAAGGAAGTCCACTATAGGAGGCAGAAGAATCCCTTGGACCAGGCTGAAGATGCGTCTACCAGCGCAGGACAGGATTAAGATAGGCTAGCTCATTCCTTTATCGGGAAGCTCGGGAATTCACGGTTCAAGGAGAAGGGAATGGCTTTTTTTATCCAGCTGCTAGCTTTGCCTCTCCTCCCGTGTCCGCTTCCGGGTATTCTTCTTTTGTGTAGGGACTGGACCCATTTGTTGTGGTTTCTGATGGTGCCTTATCCAGGTGCAGCTTCAACATTAATAAAATCGGGCTCTATTTCATATCCTTCACTTCCTTAGCGCAAGCCATAAGAAGGCAGCAACCTACCTTTGATTGACGGCTTTTCTACCGATTCCGAATGCAGGCTTGGCTTGAGAGGCAATTCTAACCTATCTCCTTTCCAGTGTCCTTTAGCTGACAGGGGCGAAGAGATCAATCATGTCGAGGCGAAGGGATTCTTAAGCACGAATTCAACGGGCTACAAAGAGAAGAGTGAAACAGACGATCTAAACACTAGTTCTTCCTTTGGGGTATGACTATGGCTTAATAATGGAATAATCTCAATAGTAGCCTAACCTACGGGGTTTAGTCACCGGAAAGGAGCAAAACGAGAGAGTACGAGACAGAGACGCAAGCAAGGACGGAGCGATCCACCCTTTCTCGACTTGGAGCGTTCTGGGGACCGTGGGCGAGAGGCAGACCAGGTACTATAGGGTTCCGTTACATAGAGAAGAGGAAGCGATAGCTAGCTCGACCGGCAGGGAGAGGAAGCGGGAAGCCAGAGTTGGATATGAAATAGAATGTGATTGCTTTGGCAGGCTAACCCGAGGCAAAACTCTTTTTTATCCAACCAATAACAATAGGCAAAGAGGAGGGATGCTTATTAAGACCCAGTCTAGCGAAAAGAGCAGTCACAATCCATTCCACGAATTCACAACCAAACAAAAAAATGCTCAATGGACTCATTATGAGAGCAAGAGAGTACGCAAGTAGGCGAAATATGCTTACCTTATCCAGCGTATAAAGGCCATTATTTACAGCCATCCAAGCTGAATGCCTCGGGATCAAATCGGTGTGCCACAGAATATTCTTGTATTCTACCTTGGGATATTTTTTCCTGACCAATTGCCAAGCTGATTTGAACGAGAAATCCCCTTCCGTAGATAACGTCCATACCACCCTGTCAGGCAAAGGTACTGGGGAAAGATCCAATGCCCTAATCTCCTGCCATATGTCCTCCAGAAAAGAATTTCTGGCTGTAGGAAGAACCCACCTCTGATTACCAATAAGGTCCGAAACGCGGTTCTGGCCTACGAGAGAAATGAACTTTACATACTGATATCGCATACCGAAGGGAAGGCCTAATTGCACCACTCCTCCTTATCTTCCGCCTGCCGTCTCCCTCCTCTTTGCTTTGCTAGCATCCTTTGATAAGCAAGTTGAATGAGCCTTAAAAAATAACCCACCCATATATCCTTTAGGCTCTCCGAGCAAGCAAGTGAGTGAGCTAGTAAGCAAGCCAAAGATACCAATCCGCTGTTTTGGATTCCCGTAGGAGTTAGCGATAGAAGTTGTGTCGTAAGTCCTGCCCCTTGGGGCAGAACCGCCAGCGATTTGCTTCCATCAATGACAGCCGTCTTGTACTGATCCGCTTATCTTTTGATTGACGATCAAGTAGCTTTCGCCTAGTCTCATACACCCTCAGAATGGTTACTGGACAAGTTTGGTCCTTTGCTGATACAGAAATAGGGCAGCTCACCTGTTATAACACTTCGGCCCTAGCGTGGTCTTTCCACGGATCAAAAGTGTTCTGTATCAAGGACCCGGAACTTACTTATTTACCCATTTCATTGGCCTCTAAGATCCTTTTTCCTTGGTCTCCGTGAGTGAAATCTAAAAAGTCTAAGGGCTGAACAATTGGTTTTAGAGTTCCCTATCTTAGCACGCAGATTAGATTCACTCAGTATCGGACTGAATAAGGAGGATCCAAGGGGAAGTGAGAGGTTCCGAGAGTACTAAGCTACTTTCTCCTACTTGATCAGGAACCAGTGCTTTCGAACATCGCTTACGTCATTTCTAGATTGAGTGAGGGAGTTAGAGTGGTAGTCCGGAGTGTAACTAAGGGGCTTCGGGGGTACTCCCCTGAAACCTTACCGATAGGGCAACAGTGATAGTCCTGCGACTAGGTGACGAAGTCTAAGATCTCTCTTTCCTCTGAGAGCTAGCATTAAAGAGAGAAGGGATGGGATGGGGCCCGAGCGTTAGTGGATATTTGTGTATGCACGGTTATCAACTCCAGTAATGCTTTCTGCTTCTCCCTCGGCTAGAGCGAAGTCCAATCAATTCATGCTTATACTCGACTTGCTTGCTTAGTTCCGCGCTTCTGCTTGCTAGCAGCTCTCATCTTGAATTTTGTTGCGTCCTTGCACTCGGAAGCGCAAGACCCTCCGGACCTTCTTTTATTCATATTCAATCTTCCGCTTTCATCGCTCGTAGTTGCTCTCGCCTATCCGGATCAGTTAGGGAGAGAGATTTCCTCTATAGAGTTTCACATAGCCTTTGGGAAGGCTCGGAAAAAAGAACGAGAATCGGTGTCCTGGTGGTGCTACGAGATGGTGATTTCTCGTATAGAAGAATAGATCCGCTGGTTCCTCCAAGGGCCTCACCGACATGCACCAAAGGGAAAAGGTTATGCCATTCCTCATGGGCTTGAACGAAAGCTACGCTCGCTGCCCTACGTAGCTTCTCTTGATCGACCCTCTTCCCACAGTCAATCGGGCATACTATCTCCTACTCCAAGAAGAGAGGCAGCGTGAACTCCATGTGCTCTTCTACTGATGAAGCAGCTTTTGCAGTCAGTAACTCTTCATACTCCAACAAGCCAATTCCTACAAATCGTGCACGATCCAAACTGCGCCTCAAGTGCGATCACTGTGGTAGAGAAAATCACACCATTGACCACTGCTACAAACTCCAATGCTAATATGTCAGGTACCGTTACTTGTCTTTCTGCTTATCTTTCCACGCATTGGATCATTGACACGGGGGCCTCCCATCACATGGCGTGCTCAAAATCTTTCTTTTCCACTCTCACTCCACAAACAGACATCCCTCCCAAAACATTACCCACTGGGGAAAGGACTCCAATCTCTCACTGGGTCTATTGTATTAACCATCATTAATATAATGTACTCTACGTACCTTCCCTCAAGCTTCTCTCCATTTCTCAATTAACACAATTACTGCATCGTCATTTTTCATTCTGATTATTGCCTTATTTATTCAGGACCTTCAATCGCGGAGGACGATTGGAGTAGAGCTTGGGGGATTTTTTGTTTGTGAACAATCACCACTAGCCAATTTCGTTTCGACTTCTCCACCAAGCTGACCGTTGGCACTGGCGTTTAGGACATCCTTCTGCGGAGCATCTCCCATTTTTGGCAAACACTTTTTCAATTTACTTCTTTTTTTTTGACTTATTTGAGGGGCAAATAAGTCAAAAAAAGGGCCCTGCCGGCCTCTTATTTCCTTTTCTTAGAATTGTGTTTGTAAAATTTGCCCTTTGGCAAAACAAAGTCGTTTACCTTTTCCAAGAAGTTCCATTTCAAGTACTCGCATTTTGAGCCTAATACAAACCATTATGATATCTGGAGTGGTTACCAAACGGCTTCTTTGTAAGGAATGCATTACTTCCAACCCATTGTGGATGATTTCTCTCGTAGCACATGGGTCTACCTAATGCGCTAACAATCTGAGACCCAATCCCTATTACGCTCTCCCAAACATGGAGAGCTTAATGGTTATTTCCCAGGGTCCAGAGGGCTGAGACAAGATTATCCTTTATCCCCTTACCTCTTTGTTCTAGTTATGCTTCTCTGGCTTGCTAAACGGGAGGGCCACTGAAAGACAGTTCAGGTTTCATGTTCAATGCCAGAAGGAGAAAAGTCACATTTTCTCCTGTGGGGATCAGATTTTTGGCATTCTTTGTTATAGTGCGGGTTCCCTTCCTGTCAGGTATTTTTGGCTTCCTCTCATCTCTTCCCGCCTGAAGATGGTTGAAAAAATTGTAGCCAGAGCGGGCTTGTAAGGCTCTTTCTTTCGCGGGCAGGTTACAGTTAGTTAACTCTATCCTTTTCGCCATCCTGGTATTCTATTTTATTCCTTCCTAAAGGAGTCATCCAGCGGGTTGAGCATATTCTCCATGCCTTTCTCTGGAAGTGATCTTGACCATAGAAGGGCCAAGGTTGCTTGGGCTACGGTCTGTCTTTCTAGATTGCCTAGGAATCTCAAAAATGGAATCTTTGAATCATGCAGCTTTGCTCAAGCACATATGGCACCTCTGCTCAGATGGGGATCATGGCCTCCCCTCCGGATCTTAGTTGTCCTCCTCAACCAACATATTGATATACTAAGGACTGGCGAATTCACACTTCTTCAAGTTCAGCCTCGTGCTTCAAGGCAGGCATCCGAAACAGATCTGGGACTTTGCACATGCTCTTACCATGTCCCGCGGAAAACCGGGATGTCGAGGATACCAATACAGAGTGAGAACAGTATGGTAACCTACATAACTCATCAGCCTCATGGATGGACACGATCCCTTACCCTGTGCTATAAGTCGCGCCTTAGCCTATCTTGAGAAGGAAGAAATAGTTAGGTTGGACAGCCGAGGTACCTTACTTCCCAACTGAAGGAGATGTCTAAATGTCATTAGATACGGAATTGGAAGATAGAAAGGATGGTTCGGTCCCCCCATCCAAATCGCCTTAGCATTTAGCATCTCTATCTTCAATAGGCATTAGCCTCAGAATCTCCATCTGAATCCCATTCACATCGTTAGAAGCCAAATCTGAAGTATCAGCCAAACCGACCTCTTTCTCCCAAAAGTTCCCGACCCAACAACTCTTCTTTTTCCCGAAGCTGAACCGTTAGGATTAGGATATAGAAGCATTCGTAGCTGAATCAAGGAATGGGTAGGACTCAGTTCCTGGGAAGGAATCCAATTCATTCGATTCTATGTGTGGGTAAGGAATAACAACACAAGCCTTTAAGGCGGAATAGAAGCCTTTTGATTTCCGGAAGGGAGCTTTTTCATTAAAGAATTCCAAATCACCGTGGGGGATATAGGGCATCCGAATACGTTGACTCACCTGCCGAATCCTGCGCCCTTTCATCCGCCAAAGCATATGAAGAAGAATTCTCCGCATCCAAAGCAGCAGCGGCTAAAGTCCGTACCTGTAGAAGAGTAACCATTTGCCGAATCTAAAGATACAGACGAAGCCTACGAAGAGACCCTGAATCTGCCAGGGCAATCGGTGGGTTTTAGTGGGGACAGGCTATGTATGATACCGATGTTGGGCGGTTCAAGGTGGGTCGTCCGAAAAAGATCCAATAGGGTATTCGATTTCACCGGTATAGCCATTTCTGCCTTGGATGACATGGCCAGGAATGCCGATGGTCAAAATCACAGGGGCATCGACCCTTAAATGCATTTCGCAAAAAGATCCACTTGTAACATTTCCAGATCTTTCTGCTCCTTCAAATTCAAGTGATATTGGTGCTCGCTCCGGTGCTTATAGCTTCGTGGATCTAAATCACCATCTCGAGATGGAAGATATGCAGTTGGTTTGCCCCTTGCCCCTGCTTCGGGTGGAGCAGCTCTGCCCTTGCTACTCTCTTATAGTAAGGTTCTCCCAAGCGAATTGTAAATACTACACTAGTGTGGGCGGATCAATGACTACTGGACTCGATGGCCTCCTCGACATTAGACAGAAAAATGATATGCTAAATGCACTAAGATTTCTGGTTGAGTACACGGGTACTGCCCTTCTAAGTGGAGCTGGCCCGGGAAGGGGAATCTGGGAAGGAATACAGTCAAGACAGTCATCCAGGCATTGGTTACAGACGGGCAGACCAGAGATCGAAAGAATCAAAGCCAAGGATAAATCCCGGGAAAGCCGAGAAGACCGTATTCATGTGCAACTGATTTAATAGGACCGGTTATGAACCCAAGAGCTTTTATTTCAACAAGAGCGTATATTGCTAACACTGCTTATTCAACAGCTGATAAGCTTACACCAGGCTACTCTTTCTTCTCTCTTTCACTCCTTCAAGGCCTCTTTAAAGCTAAGAAGACTCCTTTAAAGCCTTGTCCTTCCTCCCTTCTTCGGGATAGTTAGTTAATTCTCTTCTTCTCTTCCTTTTCTTCTACCCGGGTATTAGACCCTAAGACTAGCAAAGAAGCAGAAAGGCGAACCCTTCTATTTGATTTCATTAGGGGGATTTCCTTTATTCTATGATACTCCAACAACAGCTGATTTAATAGCAGCCTATTCATGCCTTTCCTTAGGTCAATCGGAGTGAAGTGACTTTGATTTCTTCTTAGTCTTCTACTTCCCTTCCGGGTGAAGTTTCTTGCTTCCCTTCCGCGCTTGCCTTAGCCTTCGCCTTAGTATGAATCCCACCGAGAAAGACTAATGCAATAAAAAGCACTAATGGCACTGCATCGGTTACGGATTCAATCACATCAGTGAATTTCACAGTTACGGATACAAGTACTCAAGCACTAGAACCGCTTACTGATTCAACAACGGTTACTGATATGCCATTAAAACCGTCTACGATCACTCTAAGAACGGTTCTTCCTCCAGCAGCCTATTCTTTCACAGCTTCTATGCCAAGGGCTTAAAGTCTTTTTTGAATGGGTTGCCCTGGGTTTAGTTAGCCTGCTTCCTCTCTGTTCAAGGAGCGCTTATTCTCACAGCTTCTTCGGGAGCAACTTATTCTTGTGCTACAGTACAGAACAAGGCATTCGAGCAAAGGCATGAAGAAGCCTAGCCTTTAGTTCACTTGCAAGAGAGAGGGCCCAGAGAGAGTGAGAGTGCCCTTATTTATACAACGTCCTTACTTTCTTCGATGCGAAGAATAGCCTAGTAAAGTAGCCATATTCACAAGGAAGCCATAGACCGATAAAATGAGTGAGATTTCCTGTGCTAGCAAGAAGCAATTGGGAGGAATGCCCCTTCGGGTAGCTCATCAGGATGAAAGAAGCAGCCGTAGCATGAAAGAAAGAGAAGTAGAGTAGGATGAAGGAAGCAGAAGTGATAGGCAAGCGTGCCTGGAAGCGCTAATGCTATTGTAGCAGCTCCTTAGCCTCCATTAACTTCTTTCAGTCCTCCATTCTCTCTTTGGAAATGTGTATCACCATACACTCATCTCATACCAGATACTGAATCTAGGGCTAAGTTCCAATCTTTCAACCTTTGGGATTTCATCGCCTGGAATCAACAATTGAAGAACTTGACCCCAAAGAAACTTCCTCTGGTGGGATTCTTGTGTGCTTCAATTCATGTTTCCGCGTCAACTTCGTGCCCAACATTCAACCTATGTAACGTCGAGTGCTATCTTCCTTCTTCGATGAGAGATGAATCTCCAACTCTTCCCAAATCATCGAGCGAGGCGAAGAAGCATATCGGTTTGAACGGGCACCCTCTCTTCAACCTTGGAGCATATCTTTGACTTGGAGATTCCCGGTCTTCTGTCTTAACCCTGACCCTGTTCAGAGAGACTCTTCTTTTACAATTGATTGAGATAGAGGAAACCTTATTAATATTAATAGGAGTGGCCAAGCCAGTTCCCTCTTAATCCATACAGTTAGAGGTCCCTTCCAGACGAGTTGCTTTACTTATACCTTATAATGGTAAGGCCTTGAAGGCAGTTGCAGTCCTAGGGTCTTCTTTTAGCGAGTGGTAAGATCCTCTTGTAAACCTTTCTTTTTGGAATCTCTTGTGTAAGCTAGCAAAGTCGCTCTTTCTTTTTCCTGTGAGGATGAGCAAGACAACAAGACAGCGCAGTAATGAATAGTCAGTCTATCTCCTGATAGGATATTTGCCTTTCCACGGTCTAACTATGAGTAGAAAACGGGTTCTTATGCAGTTGAAGTTGGACTTTCTTCCTTTCCTAAGGCTATCCAGCCAGTGTCAGTTTACAGCCATACAGTTTGAGGGCCAGTTTCAGGGGGAGTTTTCGATGTCGGGCCAGGTCCCTCTCATGCGGTTTCTCTTCAACAAGCGAGTTGGAGGCATTTGAGCTCTCTTTCAGCCATTGTAAGTGCTTTTCATACTATACTAGTAGGGGATATCTTGTTTAGGCTTTTAGTTCCTCTCTTTCTCCCTTTTCTTCCTAAGGAGCGTAAGAGCTATCGTTTTGTTAAAGACTAGTAGTTAGACAATCGGGAGTAAAGGCCTAGCAGTAGCATGTACCAATAACTATAACGGGGATAGCTTGGATACTTGTCTTCCCCGGGATATAGCGGGTTCTCTTCTCGGTCAAAAACAGGTTCTAGGGCAAAGAGGAAAGGATAAAGAAAATGGTCTATTCGCGTAAAGAGTAAACTATCTGACGAGGCTATTCTTATTAGTGCTACTAAGACTCCCGTCCTAACGAGCTAAAGGGCTGTACCATTATCAAGCTAGCCATCAGGGTAAAGGGCAAAATCAGTGGTTTTTATCCAATTGCAGAAATGCCATCCATTGGGCCAGCCAATAGTTCCTAGGGAGAATCTATATCTAATAGTTATCATCGTATTAAGATAGTTAGGTCAGGAAAACCAGTAAAGCCAGCCTGTGGGAATTCTCTTTCATCCCGATCAATTCTAGTAGTAAGCCTATCAAATTATAGTACAGTTCTAAGCCCTTCTAGTTCAATTCCTTCGCCCCCTCCCAGCGAGCCTCTTGCAGTTGATCCAGTTGCTGTTACAGTTGGAGTAGTTCCCATTGATCCTGATCCAATTTCATTGCCTTCTGTTCCGATTATCGATAGGCGAGGCGAATTGATTTTTCTCGTCCTGGCCCTGATAGCTCTTTTAGTATACGATGAGTTGGGTGAGGGAGAGGACAACTATTGATGCCTTGAACTCGATTCCTCCAGAGAGTCCTCCTTCCAAGGGGCTATGCTCTGTCCTAACCATTCCTTGCAAAAAGAAAGTTTTGAAAAGCAGTAACTAATAGAGGATTTTTTCAAATGCCGGAAAAAGAGTGAAATACCTTTGACTCCTCCTCTCTAGAGGGGGTAGAAGACTGTAAGGGATACCTTTTCCTCGGATTATTAGTGGAAAAAATGACCATACAGCTAAACCGTTGACCAGCCAGCCGGCAAATACATTTATACAGAAAGACCAAGCTGGTGTCCCACACCTCCAACTCCAACTACTACAGGAAAGATTCCACCTCCCTCTCACGAATCAATTTGATGGATCGTACCTTCCTCTTTTGGAAGTTGGAACTCCCACCAACCGGTGACTTTGGTTTACTATTATGATTACTTCCCCTTATTTCCTCCTCTCTATTATTTGATTAGTGATTAGCTACTACTTCAACCTCTAATTAGTTTGTTGTTCTTACTATTCCGTATTCGTATTCCTGAATGGGTATTCCTGAATTCGTATTATGTTGATACTTTTTCCAATTTGAGTATTCTGCTTATTCATGTGCATGTCTTATCCTTAAATCTCCATCAAAGAAAGTAGAAATCCTAAAGCTCATTCTGAATGTTTTCCTTGCACTAGGAAGCGCAAGCCCCTCCGGGACCTTATGTCGCAGCAACCAGCTAGCTAGAACTAGAAGAGGAAGGCGAGCTACCAGATGAGCTAACCAGCATACGAGATATGTTGAATAGAAGGAATGAAAGCGATGTACCGTATTGACCGGCGGGTTTTTTCACGAAAGAACTAAACCACCGCCCGCAGCTGCTCCTGCTCCTCCAACGCCAACGGCTACTGATTGTGTTAGCCATTCTTTTGATTATTGCTATTGATATAGTGGAATTCATTCCGGTCATTCCCTACTACACCCTATCATTTCTCTAATTCATAATTTGACTTCAGGGTGCTAACTCATTTACTTCGAACAATGGGATTGACTTCTTCTATTGGAATTGGAACTGAAACTCTTGGATTTACCCAATCCTCATATTCAACCAAGACCCTGACATTAAGAAGAACTGAAACCCAAGAAGCGAAAGAGCCAACCGGCATCTGTATTTATAAGAAAAACCGAAAGTCTTGACCGGGTGTGTCCTCTTCTTACTACGTAAGGGAATAGTAGGATGTAACTATATTCCCTCATTAAGATTCATGCTTTATCCTGATGAAAATGAAAATCCTACTCCCCCGACTACTTCTTCTTCAAAAACTGCATCTGCTGGTGCCTCTATTTCCCTGATTGTGCCAGCTACGTCCTTCCTCTACTTCAATCTTTCTTCAAAAGGCTACAAATAATGGCTTTTAATGCATCTGAAAGTAGCACTCGTACTATCCGAATACTACCGAGACCGCGAATGCTGCCGATACCGGAGCTGCTTACCGACGGTCCTTCGCTTACTTCTCTGGAGTCAACGATGCCGCTTTTTTCGTCACGTAGACTGCTGGCCCTTGGGATGGACCGGCTTATTGGCTTAATGCTCTCGTTCGTTCTCTCACGCGCCCGATAAAGCGAAGGATAGGGATCGCCTGTCTTACTGGAGATATCGTTTCGTAGCCCACTTTTTTTAAGACAAAAGAGTTGTTTGCCAGGCTTGAATGAGAGAAAACGGATGGCTAGCGATGTATCATATGTCAGTAGCAGTGAACATGACGGCAAGGCCGGGTAGGCGAACATTCTTCTTGCTTGGTCTTTTATAGGTATGTTAAGTCTTTGGTGTAGTACGGTTGAGTGAGTTCGCTTGATCTTTGCTAATTGGCTTACCCAAAGAGTGTCATTCCCCGGAGCAGTAGCTAAGTTAGCAGTAGCTAAGAGCGAACGTCAGTGAGCGGAGATGCGGGTCTTTCTCAAGGGGTCCGTTTCAGGCTTACCTCACAAATAAAGGTCCCGGAGGGGCTTGCGCTTCCTAGTGCAAGGAGTCATTATCCATTCATTATATATGAGCATACGGTATAGAGTCAATCTATCTAGTCCGGTTCAATTCGCTACTCCAGTTCAGTAATTGTAGGAAACCCAGCACGCACCACTACAGGAGGGAGGGCCAGTAAGATAGCACCATCCTCCTTTGTTTCCGGAAGGAAGGAAGTATCAACCGGCAACGACTAGCTATTATTTCGACTATAATAAGGAGGGCAACCGGAAGTCTTGCCTCCAACTCCAGGGAGGGGGTGAAGGGCTAATGCTACCTTTCTCATTGGCTGGTGCCCTGATTGGCTGGTGAAAGGAAAGTTTTCTCTGCTCGGTGGGGTGCTCTGCTAACCGGCCCATCCCTCACCCACGGTCAACAACCGCCAACAAAAAGAGTAGGGGGCGAGCATCCGACAAGGAATTGGTTTCTTTCCTGTCCAGAGTGACCAGGGGGTGGGGGTAGGCACCAGCGAGATCTCCCCGGACCAGCGAGGAGAGCAAACTAGATAGAGGAGGACCAGCGAGATCTCTAACTATAGATGCCATCGGTGTAGAAGGTAGGAGTAGGAAGAAGTTAGGGGAGAAGAACCATAATAGCTAGTCCGAGAAGGCTTTCTAGATAGGGCAGCTAGTCGATGCCGGAAGGTGTTAACTCAACCGGGCCATCCATCCGGAAGAAAGTCGTTTCTTAGTTTGGCTGATAACGATAACGGGGTTACCATCTCCTTCATTGCCCAAAACACCCCCTGTTCGGCAAGAAGTGTTACCTCCCAACCTCCCTTTTCTTCATTACCCCCGGCAATCAACTAGAGTGTAGGCTGAAGTCCTTCCGGAACTTCCGGTAGGGAGCAATAGACCTTCCTTCCAACAAGATAGAAAGAGAGTTCTCTGGTCCGAGCATCCGACCTTCCGGTACTGTTTTGTTTTCTTGTCCGGGAGGGAGGCAAGACTAGCTATTCTTCTCTTGGGTCCTAACTTCATGAGCTATCGTTTGGAGCCTAACTAAACTACTCTCTGGTTGAATAGCTCTGTGAAGTGGATAGAACTACTTTTCTCCTTCTCGCTCTGTGAAGTCCATACCGTGGGTGGGAGGCAAGATAGTGACTAGATTGTATCTATCCAGGGTTGGCGATAGTAGGGACTTATCTGTCAATTCCAAGCTTCCGGTCCAAGGGGTTGAACAACTATAGGGTAGTGGGAATTGGACTACCTTCCATCCATCCTAGTTGAGCATGCTTTTTTCATTAGCCGGGTAACTGGTTTCACGCCCTCCTTATAAAGGTAGTTGTTGAAGGAGTGCCCCTGCCCTCGACAAGAAAACATCCTTGCCCGGTCGAAGTGGAGACAATACTATCTCGAGTTAGGCTAGCCAAGAGAAAGTAGAACTCGTTACTCGGGTAGTGTGGGGTCCTTCCTTCCCATTGTTGGCAGCAACGTATATAAAGCATATGTGTATGTCTCTGCAGGTTGTATGTCTATCCGGCCGCCGGTTGTCTCGCTTGTTTGTCTTGTATGGATAGCAGTTGTTCTTCACCCACCCATATGTATCCCGTTTCTTGGGCTTTCAAAAAGGTTTTATGGGACGTATGTCTTTAAATCGATGTAAGCTATGGGTTAGTCTGGGGATGGTCAAAGTATTGGGCATTAAGCAACACCATAGGCATTGAATGGTCTATTTTCTACAGCCATGTCTGTTTTGGGAGGATTTGATGAGTCAATGAAGGACGCAACTCAATATGCACATCCTGTGTTTCAAGGTACCTCGTTGCTCTAAGCTAATATACTCTAAAGTGATTGGTGCAAAGTGTCTTTGTTGCGGCGAAAGCGGGTCAAAAGTGGCAGCGGAGGTGAACCCTGTGATGCGATTCGGTGCGGGATAATGATTGGAAAAAAGAGATAATGAGCGCTGACTCAAGATTGAACTAAAGAGTAGGAATAGCGGGGTGAGCCGGGGTGAGCGTAGTTTCTTTCAAGTTGCTGCAAAGTCCGGCTCCCTCCTTCCTTTTTTCCCTCTTTCCTTTTGACCTCCTTTCTTCCTTGTAGGACTTGTGGTAACGTTCGTGAGTAGGAAGTCTCCCGGTGTACTTTTAGGGTAGGGTCCTCGGCCTAGACGTTCATGACCCACCTACACGTAGTGGCCTTTCCGTCCGTACTTTCCCACCACCCGGCGCCACCCTCCCAAGCCCAACTATGGAATAAACTAGCTCTTTTAGTTTCCTCCTATTTGAGTTTCCTCGGCTCTTCGCAGTTATCCTTTCAACATCAGCATGAACCCAGAAGAATCAATAAGGTCAGGAGCTCCCAGTCTCCTTCATTCGTAAAGCTCTACAAGACTATGAATTGAGGTACTCACCAATAGAGAAAAAAGCATATGCCCTGGTGAAGGCCGTAGCACATTTCATAACCTATATCCTGTCTGCCCATGTATTGGCATATGTCCCTCTGCCCCCTGTCAAGATGATGCTTAACCAGCCATTACGTGAAGGGAGATGGGCGAATTGGCTTGCGAAGTGACAAGAATATGACATAGAGATGAAACCCCTGAAGATGGTGCGAGGACAGGGCCTGTGCAAGTGAATTTCTGGTATCGAAGCTGTGGTCATTAAGCCTGACAGCGCCCCTGGTGGTGGTCAAGGGAGTGAACCACCAATATCCCAGTGTGATTGGTACAAGGAGATTTTTTCTATCTTAAGTCTGGTCAGATTAGACCCTGAGAATCTTACCCTTCTTAGGTCGGGTGAGCGGCTTCTCGCTCCTCACCGGGGATTGGGGTGGGTGGGTAAATAGTTGTCAGGTGAGCCGTCCCTCCTATCTTTCTTTCCCATCACATCGGGGGTTGGGCTCGACCCACCATCCCTAAAGGAGAGATTGAAAGGCCAAAAGGTAGGAGGGAAGGGTATACAGCCCCCTTTCAATCTCCTTTAGGGTGCGTAAGCATGCTCGACTGTTAAGCACCTAAAGGTCCTTATGGTCGAGCACCTAAAGGTGATGGCGGCCTTATCAGTCGAGCCTGCTTACGCATCCTCTCGATGGCGGCCTTAACAGTCGAGCACCTAAAGGTTAGGGTTTACTTA
>Ga0115851_100073_pt1 | contig 28525 bp, 26 predicted proteins | sample InSIn2gowninarea_FD_83865 | JGI IMG/M metagenome (GOLD analysis project Ga0115851, IMG submission 83865)
TAAATATGAATATATTTATATTCATATTTATATAATCAACATGATTCAGATACTTATTTATTTCTCTCAGTATTTACAATTTTATCTAATTTATCCTGATCGGAGGAAGATAAATATTCCTTGTAATCCGTTAATAAAAATCCCCCCAACTCTTTTCTAATAACAATTCTTTTTTGCTCTACCACATAAAAGGCATGAACAGCTTTCTTGAATGCTTCATAAGCATCTCTTGTTTCTAATTCAGACTGAGAAGCTGATTTTTTAAATTCTTTAATTTTTTCTTTCCTATTCTTTTTATCGCTTTTTTTCCTAGAGGAAGCATTTATAACATTAGAACTACCACCAGAGTTTGGGTTTGGGTTAGAATTCGGTGTGGGTGGAGTACTATTACCGGCTGAATCACCTTTACTACTACTTCCCATCATGTTAACAAACCCCTTCCAAAACCCATTTACTATAGTTAATATCTTTGTGAAAAAGGGTAATAATATATTATTAAATAAAATATTAATACACATAGTAATCGACAATAAATATATCATATTGTTTATATAAAGAATAAAACAGGATAATTTAGGGTATTTAATATTAAAATGACTATTACGTAAACAATAACCTATTTTATTACTTAATAACATAATAACAAATCAGTCAAAATAATCTGAATCGTTGGAAAAGAAACCTAATACTAAAAATAAATAAAGATGATATTCAGATAATTTACCTTTAAAAATACAACAATATTCTAAATACAAGACAATTAGACCATTATAAAATAAAGGATATTTATCTTGAATTATAAAATTAAGTCGTATAAGGTTTTTAATATATAAAGAATACAGTTTAGATATAACAGTTATTACAGATATCGATATTTTAAGCTTTAACATATTAGATCTTTGAATGTACCTTAGTATCCTATTTTTTAAATAATGACGTATAAGATTTCTTGTATCTCTACGCAGCGTAGAGATAACATGATCAATAATAGGGCCCAAAATATTGCTCTGCAAAGTAGTATTGATTAAAGAGTCATGCTGTCTATAATATGACAGCATTGGTGACGAATACACAAAATACGGATGTGTATGAGATAATTTAATGGATGTAATAATTAACATATAAGATGGTTCTTTACCCTTTTCATAACGATTCTATAACAATTATATTGGTAAATACATAGTTAATGTTTCTTACGATTATAACCGCGATTAAAAAACAAATCATTAGTAGATGAATACTAGGTATAAACTGTTTTATCTACACTATAACTTGTTTGTCATATTGTTTGAAATAAAATTATGATTTTAACCCTTTAAGGGTTAAAATCGTGCCCAAGATAAGATTTGAACTTATAACCTGCCGCGTGTAAAACGGATGCTCTACCAATTGAGCTACTTGGACTTTTTTTTTAAGGTAAAAGGCTTTACTAAACCTAGGTCTACTCTCTTCCCTTATGGCTATGTAAACCGAAGTCTACAGTGCGATTTTCCTGTTAATAAAAAATTATCTATTGATATTTCTTATGATCAAAAAATTACTATAAATACTAAGTTTAACCTTTTTCATATCAAGTTTACGGTGATTTAACCATTAATGTACAACTAACCTTTTAGGGTTTTTTATTATTTGTGTCTTAAGTCTACAAAAGTATTTTCAATAACAGTTACACCATACATTACAACTGTAAAGTATAAGAAGTATAAAACAGTACTTATTTGACCAAATTCAATAAATGGAGACTCTACGTGTTTAGCTCCTAATTGCATTAAGATTAAGAAATTAGCCACAAACACAAAGAAAGCTGCTTTACTTAAAGGTCTAAATTGCATACCTCTTGATCTACTTACATCTGTAATAGGTAATAATAATAATATAAGGATAGCAGAGAACATGGCTATAACTCCTAATAATTTGTTAGGTATAGATCTTAATATAGCGTAGAAAGGTAGAAGATCGAAAAATTAAATCAACATACATTTGAGTACAGCTAGTTAATACCAGAATAAACAAAAATGTAAGTGACAGCTTTAGAGAGCCAATTTATATAACATTTCATTAATGAAATATGGTTTAACCATAGTACGTAAGTTATCCATAGATTCCTTAAATATATAAATACGGGGCTTCTTATCTCTGTTATAATGTATTGAGCATCTAAGACCAAATTTATCTTGTAATGTGAACATAAGTTTATCTACGTCCTCATTAGTAAATGCATAAACGCTTATATGTAGTCCACTACCATGTCGGCTACCATCGTCCATAATTCAAAAAGCTAACCCTCTAGGTGTTAACAATTCATAAATATCACTAGGTACTTTTTTAACGCTATCTACATAAAACATATCTTTAAATACATTAAAACAGGGAAGTTGCATAGTTGTGAAGGTTATAGAACTATATATTTTTTTAGTTCTATTATCTCTAACTAGTTTAGAATGAGGTTTATAATCATTAACACAAAAAGGAATAAAGAAACTAAATACATAGTCAAAATATTCTTTATGTGCCACAGCTGTTTGAGCATATGTTAATCTAGAATTACTAGTAGGGGACCTTCTTGCTATGTGGGCATCACCGAGTAAAATACCAACTAATATTTCTCATAATTCATCTGGCATTGTCATATCAGCTCTCTGAGCTGACGATAAACGTAATATACCTTTTGTTGAACTAGCAGCGCTACGCACAGTGGTAACTGAGAGAAATAAATAAGTATCTGAATCATGTTGATTATATAAATATGAATATAAATATATTCATATTTATATTCATAATATTACTACTATGTTTGGACTATCTCTTCATAAAAAATATTTATATGTCTCGCGTATAGTCTCTGAGGATCCCACTAAGACCTATGGTTCTTGAGTTTCCTGCTGATTATCCTACTTTTTAGGAACTTCCAGCAAATAGCGAGATTTTTAAATGACATCTTCTTTAATATCATTCCGGAACTATAGCTGCAGGAGTTTGCATAGGATTTGCCCAGTTATGCTTAAAGGGAATCTGTTATTTCTGTAAAAAAAAAAAATACATGTAAAATAATTGAAATGGTTATAGACTTAGTTAGTATTAATGTAGAAGCTAAATAAAATAAGTTTTAGCCTATTTTTAGACACCATTTTTAACTACATAAAAATTTAATCCGTAGCTTTACGCTTAAGTACGATAGTTGTACTAGGCATCTTATTAAAATCCCCACTCTCTAACTTTGCCTTTAATATGTTTAACATTCTTTTTTCGCTATTAAGATTAGTATTCGAATCCTTTAATGCAGATTGAACCATATGATATTGACGTTGTCATTCATCCATAGTACCATTTTGTTCATGATAGGCTCTTCTGGCTATGATTTCCTTAAAATCCCTATCTGCGCCAAAAAGTTGCTCCTCAAAGTATTTAATATTTTCTTCTATTCCAGATATTTTATCTGGTAATCTAAGATACATTTCTGTTAATCCATCCATACAATATATAACACCAGTAAAAGTATTAAAAACATAATAAACACCCATAGAATAAATAATACATGTTATTATTTGATTACAATGTAACATAACCTAGCATATACAACTGTCATATAATGGTATACCATTTGATCTAGTTGTATTTATAATAAACTCTAACAATAGTATAAAAATGGCAAAGAACATAATACAGTTATACTCAAAGGAAATCCGTTATTTTAATAACCTCTCTAAAAATCATTAAGGTACGATTGAAAAGGTTATTGTTTAAAATGTGTTTATTCAATTTAAAATAACTTTATTTCTATATTCTACTGCTATCAAAAGAGCTTTATCTTGTCCACCACAAGTTGAACACATAAACGCTTTATTAGACTTAGGTAGTTTTAATGTAGAAGGGAAACGCACCTGTCAACCCCTAATAACTTTATTTGGTGTATATATGGGGTAGATATAATACTCTCCTCAATCTCTACGATCGGAAACTGCCTTTAGTCAAATAATCAAACGACTTATTCAAACTTCCTTATCTGTAAACCGCTCATTAACACTACTATATATTTTATTAATAATAGCATTAAGTCCAAAGTAAGTATGGTGACCTCCCGACTTAATCAACTCTTTTACTCAGACTAATAAGTTAAAACTATCGCTTTTTCAATATAAAAAGTGTGAGTTTTTTTCCAAAAACGGAAATAAAGATTTAAAAACATTATCTATACCTTTTACAGTTAAAGAGAAAGTTTTAGTACTTTTAACTAAAGAAGTCTTTATACCCATACTATTTAAAGTGTTAGTCATTCTTTCCATTATTTCCTTATTAGATTCAACATTAGATTGTACAATATTAAATATAGGAATAATAACTATAGTACTATTTTTCTGTTTTCATTCCAATTTTAAATGTAAAGTACCATCACCTAAAAAGAATCCTCAAATAAATAGAAAACAAGGAGAAATTTTATTTTCAGGAATATTAATGCTAGGCACTCTTTTCAATTAAACTGGATCTAAGTTAAGGGAAACTACTTTATCTTTAATACTTAATTTATAACGAGAAGAATGAGCAGTTAAGGAATAAGCAATGCTTATCAACAAAACTTTATACATATCATCTGAATTTTTTTTAATTAAATTCTTTAATCCATAAATTTTCTTTAACTTATGTATGGCTTGATACTTTGCTCCATAAAGCATATAAAAGTATGGAACAAATGTAGAAAAGAATGTATCTCAACCTGATAATCTATATATTATAACAAATTTACCCATATTATTCAAAGATATATTAAAAGTACCTTTATTCGATAAAGACTTATCTAATCTGAGGAGAAAAATTACACTTTGTTCCGATAACAATAGAGTAGCTGTACAAATAGGATAAAAATTTAGCCCTGATCTAAAAATACCACCTATATAACCTTCCGCTTGTCAATACCCGTTAGCAAGTATACAGAATTCTTTATCTGTACCTTTACCTGTAAAAAAATTATGATTTTTTTTTGGTTAAGAATCAACCCTTTACTTCAGATAGGGTCATTTCTTTATTACCCAACATACCTTTAGTAGTAGGTTTAACCCCCTCAGGCTCAATCAGTGTTGATTCCTTACGGGAAATAGAAAGGTCATTACTTTCAGTCTTTAAACAAGTATAGAAAGTAACAAAATAACAGATTGGCCTTAAGCCTTATCCCTGAATAGGTTTAAATTATCCATTTAACGGAAATCATTATGATTTCCTGCACTCTTTCGAGTGGGGCTTGACTATATCTTAAGCATTATTAATAATAACGCCAACCAACATCTAGTCGATGAACTGCACACCATAGTAATATAAAATTATTATGCTGCTTGGCTGCGGATTACCCATTTATCATATATTATGATAATCTGTCTCGATTTTACCGTACCACGAGTCATTACCTGTGCCATAAGATATGTTACCATTCTTACTTGGTTGAAACAGCTTTAGGGACTTCCCGACAATTTGATGGTTTGTAGCCAGAAGTTCATTCTGACAGTAACTAAAGTACTCCTTAATTACATAATTTTCGCTATCTCCTAATACGTTAGGCATAAAGAACACAAATAAAGATACTACAAATATAAATGCAAAGATTGTAATAAGATCTTTAAATAAAAAATATGGTGCCATAGGTACTCTTTCATAGTTTCCTGATACACCTAAAGGATTTCCCGATCCAGCTGTATCATGTAAAACTATTAAGTGCATTAGTGCTAAAGCAGCTAATACAAAAGGTAAAACGAAATGTAATGAGAAAAATCTATTTAATGTTGCATTGTTAACACTGAAACCACCTCATATGAACTCAACTATATCTTGTCCTACTCAAGGAATAGCACTCATAAGGTTAGTAATACAAAATTTACAATAAGATGATTGCTTTAACTAATTTTTAATATGAGAAAAATTTGATTTAAGAGAAGAGTAAGCTTTTATTCTTTTTATGCATTTAGCGACTCTCCTTTCGCTAACTTTCGCTAACGGATCGGACTATATCTTCATCTTTTTAACTATATAATTACTTTTAGAATATAAAACTTATTTAAATGCTTTTACTTTTATTAAAAAAATGTACCACGTATAGTCTCTGAGGAACCAAAAGTTGAATTCGTTATATACAGCTGCGCTATTTTTAATATAGGTTCCTGCTGATTGTCTTTTAAGAGTTTCCAGCATTTAGTGGTATTTTACTACAGCTATTACTTCGCCTATTTAACTGTAGCCAAACCTTAAATTTACTTTTTCTAGGTTATTTATCCTTTAATTTGTTTAAAAAAAGTAAACCATGTACTTTATACATATCTTCACGAAAATATTTGTAAACTAATACAGTATAAAGCCTTGTGTTTCAAAAACCATTTTAAGTTTCATTGAAAAAAGGTCCCGACTGTACATTAAGCAGCATTTAAGCCACCCACTTGTGAACCAGTCTGTAGCGATATTTTATTCTACCGACGGTCTTTATACTAAACAAATATATTTGACCGTTTTCACAAGTATTGCTGCAAAATCTTAATTAGGGTGAGTTCTAAATAAATATTTCCTCACCAAATTCTGCAACTATGTATAACTAATAAATATATAAACCAATAGGCTCCGCTTCTGTTTGTTTATTTTTAATTTTTATATAAAAAACTCATACAAACTTAAACACCTTTAAATACTAATGCTCCCTAATGCTCATCTTTACCAATCCTCCCCCAAAGGTCTTTCACTTCTTCCCACTTCGAGTATTATATCTCTTTCCAACACGGTATTCATGTCCCTTCAGCTTCCTTTCTTGGGCCTTCAGCTCCCTTTCCTGATTCTATGGAAATCTCTAAATAGGAGAATGAGAAGAATGAGGGTAATGAACTGGAGGAGCAACGGTTTCTTGAGGTTAATCTTTGTTCTTAAGTGTTTTTAGGTGTTATGGTTGTTTTATTCAGGGAAGTTCTGCGGGATTCGAGTATTCAACATACTCTACTTTTTTGTCATTTAACCAAGAATGAAATTTCAATTCACCATCTTTCAGCCTCTCTTTAATATCTCAATCTGATCTCTTAAATTAGTTATGTGTTTGACAGGTTGTAAGGATTAATGAAATTGGATAGAATAGAAATGGTTTTTACTAAGTTTTGTTTCATTGCGCAGCATTAATTTGGTAAAAAGTAACTTGTGTTTTTTTTTTATTACTTCCAAGTACATTAGAAACAATAGATGAAATCCAATTTAATATACACTTGGTATGAAATCAGCTTGCGCCAATTATTTTTTTTTATTAGTTATACATTTGAGGCAAATATTTCACCTCATAGTGACATTTGCCCATAAGGAAGGACGTATCCCAAGAAAGCTGTAGCCATCATTAAGATAAATATAACAGTACCAATAGTTCATACAAGAGTTCTTGGTGCTCTATAAGATCCGTAGTACATACCTCTACCTATGTGTAAGTAAACTATAAAGAAAAAGGCTGAAGCAGTGTTACTATGTAAATAACGAATTAATCATCCGTTGTTTACATCACGCATAATCTAAAAATGGATGAATCATTTATCAATATCTAATCCCTAGACGCACTATCTATGGGTTTAGATGAAAAAATAAAATTATTTTTATATAATCTACCTGTATCTATGTAACGATTACATGTATTACTACTAGGATTTAATCCTAACGCTTTATGTGCAGAACTGTATGAAACAAAAGGAGAAGCTTTAATCATACCCTTATTTGTGTATATATATACAACTTTAGGGTTATCAGATCTATTTTGTATACTAAATTTCCGAACATTATCTGAGTGGGGTGTATTAGATTTAACATCAAAGGGGGGATCTTTTTCAAAAATGGTTTTAGATATTTTATAAATGTTATCCATAATTTCAGATATATTTTTAGTAGTATTTGTACTGTATCTTTTATTAAGAATGTCAGATATATCTAAAAACAGGGTTTTACCTTCAGGTAAATAGTAATAACCTTTTATTTTCAATAGAAGGGCTACTCTTCATAAATTAAAATATATAGCCTTTCGTGAATACATTTTAGAGGTATCCAATAAAGGTAAAAGGTAATAATAAAGAGAATCTACACTATTTACAACTAAAGATACTACATCTGTTCTAACATTCGTTGTATTTATTACATTCAAAGGTAATATTTTACTGTTTTGTAAAACATTATTAGATAGTCCAGTTAAAAAGGTTGTTATAGCATTTAAACTTTCTTGACTTGTCTTTTTTTGAGAAACTTGCAAATATAAAGCCGATCCTGTCTTAATACCAAAAGTCCCTTCACCTTCTATAAATCCTATGAATCAATTAGGGTTTATTATAATTTGAGATTTTGTAGTGTTATATGTTAATATTTCTCTTTTAGTGTTCATAGTATTTTTAAGGGATACTATTTTGCTCATATCAGTATCAGATAATTTTTTATTACCTTTAATAAGGACCGCTTTAGAAAAATTTTCAAAGTCTAATCTTTTACTAGTATGCAAAGGAAATGCATTAAATATAGGGCATATAACATTTTTAATTTCTTCGTAATTCTGTATAATATAAGAACAACGGTTTCTACTACTTTCTAATGTAACAGTACCTACATTTAAATTAGATTTAATTGTATTAACAACTTCTACATCATCAATGTGCAAAGATATTTTAAATCTAAATCTTACATACTGACGATCTATCGAAATTAAAAAGTTACCTTCTGCATCTGTGAATCCTGAAAATCAATATAAGAACTCTCTGGATACATTTTTCAATAGGTTGTCTTCAGTACGTACATTAGAATTTTTATTACAGTTAGTAGATAAGTGACAAAATCCCATTTTATTTTTATGACCCGATACGTAAGTAGGCAATAATATTATACCATTAAATAGGTATAATTGATTAATCTTTAACTATTGATCTTTCAATCAATATAGGACTATACCATCATATAATGAATATGTCAACCACATAGTCTCTGAGGATCTTACTCGTAATTGAATTACTTTGGTTTCCTGCTGATTGTCCATATATATCTTAAATATTTTTATAAACTCCGTAAGCGAAGTTTAATCTTTAGGAGTTTCCAGCATATAGGTTGATTTAAAGAGCACATTATGCTATGCTCAACACTATTAAATGCTTCTGCTACACTAGGGTTATAATGCATTGCTAATGTTACACCAGTAACAATTTGTATAACTAAACAAAAGGCTAATAAAGAACCAAAATTTCACATGTAACTTAAATTTAAAGGTTGTGGTGAATCTACTAAGTAAGAATTCGCTAATCTTAAAATTGGATGACTTTTTAATAATCTCATTTATTTGTTTTTGTTGTTTTAATATTATTTATATTTAATAAATTATGTTAAAAGTTCTACTGCTTTTATGACTATTTTACTAATCTATTGTAAACCGTAAAATCTTTTATAAATTTCCTTTTATTGTTTATATGTATTAGTATATAGTTGTCTATATACCCAATACATTACTATTAAGTTCTATACTTGTTAACCTTTAATATAATTGTCAAAAGCAGAAAACATGTTTCTTAGTAGTGTAGAGCTTTGTAAACTAACAGTCCTTGGGCTAATAGAATTACTACTTTGAAACAATACTAGTGATAAAGATATAAGTAGTACTATTATAATATTAGAATTATTCATATAGGAGTTAAATAAAAGATAAACTATTAACCCTCAGAAGATATATAATGCATAAGATGTAATAACACCAGTATTTAATCTAGCAATATTATTACTTATATTTACCCTCTGAATATACAAGGAACTATCCTACTAGCAACAGAAACAGCTATACTTCCTAAAGTACTATTAGATGTATCCCTAGGAAGTTGAGGTGATCCTGTAAATCCAGTGCTAGCACATTCAAGTTTAATGATCCTAATATTCTCTTTGTTAATTCCATTATCATTTTCATAACAACAAAAATAAGATTTTCAAGATTTAGCTGCATCGCATTCAATATACTCAAAAGGTACAATAAAATTGATAAGAGTACTAAGGTCTAGATCCAACATAAACATAAATAATTTTAAAATACTAAGAAAAAATAACATTCTGACTTCAAAAAACAAAGATAATTAAAGTAAAGTAAAGTAAAGTAAAGGAGTCATTATATAGAATCTAATTATCGGAACTTTCCATGAATCGGTTATAAAGATCATATTTTCGAATCTAATCACTGAAATTATCCATGAATCGTTTATAACAATGTTCTTTCAAAAAATGCTTACTAACTAAAAGCGTATCGATAGAACTATCTTTATTAAGCTTTGCGATAGTAGGGGTATTAAAGTCGTTGTACAATTCTTTAAAATTAGATAACCCTCTTTTCACATAGTTATTGAACTCTATAGGATTCTCCTTTGCAAAGTATTTTCTAAAATAATAGACACTTTTATGTGGCGTATTCATACTAGGTATTAAAAAGTAGTATTTATAAGCTTTCATTGATATTGTAAGTAACTTAACAACTCTAATATTAGTTTGTAAATCTGTTAATCTTTTCTTAAAATCATCATTGTGCTCTAGCTCGTTTGCTTGCTGTCTAGATATTTTATAATTACCATTAGATGATGTTTCTTTAACTTTTTCAAGTATATACTCTAAATTAGATACAAGATGTTGTTTATTATCTTGGAGTTTGGAATAAATTGACTTAATACGATTTAAAATAAAAGTATCAAGTGAATCTATACACACTAATTTAAGTAATATATTAAAAAGACCTACCAACAATAAAAACGGAGCGTACAAACTATTAACAAAACGGAATACAAAGATGTTTTTATTAGAACTTTTTTAATTTATATAAACAGAAATTACAGTAGTAATTGCTATACCTAGAAGAGTAATAACTAAAGGTACTACTAAATTAGGTATAGATAAAGAGGCAGGTAATTCTCTAACACCTATATTAACTATCGCCTCAATCATTACTAAAGGATTTGAAAAATTTTCAGTAACAAATACAGGACATGTTTCTTTGGTATAGTCTTCAAGTAAACGGTAAATAACATCGTTACGAGGATGGTATATATACTCAAGAACGTCAGGTTTAATAATTAACTCATATGTTTTAAAATACAAATCATTATAGACGGGGTAATGTTTTGTACAAAGTAAACCTACTACTTCATCATGATTTTTTAAATAATTACCAGAGTTAAACTTATCGGTTAACCTATGTATAATACTGTAATGGCCTTGATTTAATAAAGATAAACAATAGTCTTTATCTAGATCAGGATAATTAAGGGTTTTTTCAGCAAATTCTTTCATTCTTACAAAATGATCCTTAAGGATGATTGCTTTATCACTACCTAATTTATCCATAGCATATTGTTTCATATTCTCAGCTCTAGATAAAAGTTCGTGTAATCTTAATAAATCATATGGTGGACTAGGTACCGTCTTCTGAAGATCTCATAATCTTTCTAAATCATATGGTGGACTAGGTACCGTCTTCTGAAGATCTCATAATCTTTCTAAATCATATGGTTGACTAGGTACTGATCTACTAAGATCAACAGACCTTGTATCAGTCAGTAGACTAGAAGTTACTGAACTTTGTATTCTTATACAAGACGGTTTCACGCTAAGGAAGCTAAAGGGTCTAAGGAAGCTAAAGAGGCTAAGGAAGCTAAAGGATTTCCTCTTTCTAAGATTAAATAATTCATTCATATCAACCTTTTTTTCTTCTTCGGGATTATTCTCCGTAGAATTTATCATATTACTATTCATTTGTTCTTTATCGATTTTAATATCACTTAAAAATTGACTTTTAAGTCTTGTTATCACCAATTGTACATGTTCAACCTGGTCCGTCTCTAAATTATAATTATCTAATAATACTCCAACTCTTTTTTTAATAACATTAGTTTTATCATCTAACTTTTTAATATTTTCATAAGTAAAAACCAATTGTTCTCCAGCTGTTTTATGATCCAAACTCTTATTCTTTGCTGTATGTTCCATCCTTATTATTATATAATAAGTTTCACCTTCTTTTAAAACGGTTTTAAGTACTTCTCATTTAAAATTATCATCTAACACGTCATATATGTTAATATGTATATTAAAAGGTACAAATCTAGAATGATTAAATTTGTATGCCATAATGTTAGAAAAGTTCTGCAACATGTCAACACCACTATTTTTCATAGATCCATGTATAAACCGTCTACTATCTATAATGTTCCAAATCTTCCTATTATTCCGCCTAAATTTATTTAAATTGTAAAAACCAAGTAGTAATCCACCTGTATCTTGTGATACATAAGTAAAACTATTATCATTATGTAATAGAGTAGTATTTTCCTCGAATGAACTACTATTCCGTAAGTTATGCATTAAGATTTCATTTCTAATCTCCTTAAACTCTCTTGAAATTCTAGCTTTTAATCTATTAGCTTTAACCAAATTTTTACCTGTATTTATTCCAGTAAGTAAATGTATATCAAATTTAGATATTCTTTTTCCGTAAATTGTTTTCATATTTTTTTTTTTAATATGGCATCCATTGACGTAGTACTCCACCTTATCCACCGTCTAATGATGTTTTGTTTTTCTAGGTTAAACAAACAATAGATCTAGCTCCAAGGATCACGACACATTATCTCTCGCTGAGGACTAATTAGTTGAGGACCGAGCAAGTAGTGTGTTCTCGACCTCCAGTTATCATATACAAATGTGTTACCATTAAAGTACATAATAACCCTCCACACTAGCGGAACTAGTATAAAGGTATTTGGTCCTGTCTTATAAACCCTCTTCATATGAATAAGGTAAAATAAACAGTGACTCTCCAGCCTAATCCAACTATCACCCGTACTATCCTCTGCAGCACATAAATGTGTCTTGCTTACCTTAATACCCAAGTGTGTCGGTGATCCGTTACATCCGTTTTCTCGTACTCAAGTTTATAAAGATCCGATTAAGTCAGACAGTCTCAAGTCTTCATATCCAGCAAGTCAAAGCGACCAATAGATCCAGTAACCGACAGGCTGCTACTTTTTCTATTGATTCTTTCTTTTTTATATGAAACGAGCGTTCTCTAACTTCATATCTAATTGGTGGAAGATAATACATATAGGTCCCAAAATTGAAATGAACCTATCTCCTCCATAGTGAGGGAAAAAATATATCTCTAAATTACCTAAGGATTTAGGTAGTTTAATTTTATATAAAGGGCTTTATTAATCATAGATTAATCTTCTCCCCTTAATTGCCCTTTACTAACTTTTTTCATATATTATAATATATGAACAAAAGTAAATGTAATTGCAATTTTCCAGCTTAAATCTAAAGCAAGATATAAAGTGGGATTTGTTATACTATCTGGTATGGTCGTTACCTTTTCATAACAAGTTAACTGTAAAAGAACAATTATTTTTTTTAGAGAAATATATCTAGAGTTATTAGATAGATTTTATCCTACTATTGTTCTTGTAATCAAGATAAGAATTTCTCTATGGATACAGATTCTACAACAATAGGCATAGAACTGTGTAATATACCACAAATTTCTGAACATTGACCATAGAATGTTCCTAATCTGTTAATTAAAACAGAAAATTGATTTAATCTACCAGGATAAGCATCACATTTAACCCCTAATGCAGGAATAGCAAATGAGTGGATAACATCTGCAGCAGTAAGAATAAATCTAGTGTGTGTAATTTCAGGAAGAATTACTCTGTTATCTACTTCTAACATTCTTAACGCTCCTTCTTCTAAATCAGATTCTGGAACTAAGTAAGAATCAAACTCAACAAAATCTCCATCACTATTTAAGAAATCTGGATATTCATAACTTCAGTATCATTGGTGACCCTCTGCTAATACAGATAATGAAGGATCTGTAACTTCATCCATTAAATATAGTAATTTGAAAGAAGGGAAAGCTATTAATACTAAGATTAAAGCAGGAGTAATTGTTCAGATTAATTCTATTAATGTCAATATATTGGACTAAATCTTCTGGGTCCTTACCCAGTTACGCATATAGTCTCTGAGGATCCCCTTTTTTTTAATAAAATGGGTTTCCTGCTGATTATTCATTGTTACATCCTACCTCTGTGTGTAAACTGAAGTCTAACATAGAGGACCTTGTAGGTAGAGTTATCACATATATAAAATATAGTATCTAAGGCTTTAGAAGTTTCCAGCATATAGCGAATTTTTACTCATAGTTATTCAAAATTTATTTAGATGAAAACTTATATCTGTCTTTAAATATAGCCCCTGACTGCATATACTTAATAACAGTACTACCACTTATACCTAAGAATTTTGCAGCTCTTCTAGCTGAAACAAAACTACCTATTAATTCAAACCCTTTTGAAGAAGATTTTTCATAAATAGTAACAGGGTTTCCATGTGTTTTACTCATTTTATCTTTAGTTTCACATGAATGTTTTCTATTTAAAGCTCTTTGTCTCATAAGCTCTTTAGTATCCTCATTGTGGGTTTTTCCATATAGAGGGTTGTTTTCACCTGCTTTACTTAAACTCATTATTTTCTTAGTCTCTTCTGTGTGGAAACGACCAAATAGAGCAGATTTGTCTCCAGTATAAATACCTTTCAATGCTTTACTTATTTTTAATTTGGTTTCCTCTGATTGTTTAAAACCTAGAGAACTACCTGCTATTTTTAAAATGTTATACTGGGGATTGAATTTGTCTAGGTAGTGTAGCTCTCTCGCAGTTAAGTCACATCTATCACAATATTCCAATATGGATACAGAAAAATTAGCATATCCGTATTTAATTAAAGCCCTACTTATAATAAGTTCTTTTCTACTTTTTATATAGCTAATTGTCAAATATTTTCTAAATCTTTTGGACAAATCTGTGGATTGTCCTATATATATATCACCTGTAAGTAAATTAGTTCACATGTAAATACCAGACTTACCTGTATTTTCTTTTAAAATAGTCTTTTTCATAGAATAAGCATTTACGTAAACTAAAGGATTTATACTATCTTTATCCAAATTTGACTTTTTGGTATTATATTGATCTTGGTCTTTATTAGTTGAAGTAGAATAAGTCCGTACAGGCAATAACACTTTATGGTTTAAGAGGTTTATAGCACTAAATTTGGAGTACTTTTGAGTAGGCACATTAATACCGTGGTTAAGATATTTATTACTTATAGGTGATTTAGAACTATCAAAATTTCTAATAATAGCTCCTTGTATTCAACCTACAGCAAATAAAATTGCAACTAAGTAATACATAATGTTATCATGTAATTCTACTAAGGCTTCCATTTGTGGGCTAGCACTATCTTGGAAGTAAAGTCCTCAAGCTCTAGGTGCATCACAACCAAATTCAGCTGTAGATAGTAAAAGTGTTGAAATTACAACTAAACCTAAAATACTAGAACTAAATCATTTACTATTTATAATGAAGTTATAAATTCTTTCAAGTAGAGATAAAAATTTAAGAATTCTACTTGGTAATTTGTATATTCTATATACTTCAATTAATGGTTGTAAAGCAAGAATAAAACAAGGTGTATAAATTTCAAACATACCAGCTAAACCACTAATAAGTGCTGTTAAATATGGTATTCTAATGATACTACCAACAGTAAAAATAAAAAACCCGTTCTGTGTAACTGGTCCTGTACAACCAGTAGTCTGATTCTTTAAAGTACCGCTATTATTATAACATCATGAACAATATACTCTATAACAATTTATACATTTCATATAGGTAGTAGGAATCACATCTTCACGCCCAGCAAGTGTATGCTCTTCTATCATAATTGTCCTCATAGAAGGGTCTCAGATGTGATGAACTATATTTCGACAGTATTTATCTCAATCTCCTGGATATATTGTTTTAGCAACAAGTTCATGACCAACACTTTGTAAAGGTAAGCTAGTAAATGCGTGAGGTTTAGGTGGGTTATGTAATGCTCATTCTAATCCTGGAGCACTTTTATCTTTAAGTATACGTAAATAATCACTAAATAGTTGAGGAACGGCTCAAGGATATCCGAAGATAGCTTTACCTTTAACAAGTTGTAAGTATACAATATGTAAGAAAAGTGCAGTTGCAGCTACAGATATAATAGAACCAATACTACTAATAAAGTTTCAACCTGTAAAAGCATCAGGGTAATCACTTATTCTACGTGGCATACCTTGTAGCTTTTTTACACCTTTAACTTATCTTAAACCTATATTAAACTTATTGCAATTTAGAAAAAAAATATTTATTTTTATACAGTTTATCTGTATCTAAATACTTTTTAATTGTTTCTGCAGCAATATGTAGATTTTTAACAGCAAGTTTTATGCTATCATAACACTTAATAAACTGTTTGTTATTATCATAGACATAAACCTTTTTTCTTAATTTAGCTAGGGTTTCTTCAGACTTAGTTTTTCCAAACATAGGGTTATTAGGACCCTTCTATCTCTAGACATATATGCAATAAACTCCTTAGATTTTTCTTTATTAAACATAGGATTTAACTCACCAACTTTAGATTTGCTCATTTTCGCTAAAGTTTCAGGAGAGTGTCTTTTAGATCAGAAAGGGTTTAATTCACCCGAAAATAAAGCACTAAGTCTTTTCTTGGTATTTTCAGATAAAGGTTTACCTTTACGGAATTCAGACATAAGTCTTTTAGATTCTTCTGAGTGTTTGAAACCCATGCTAGATCCAGCTGTAGGGTTTAAATTTAGAACAGGTTTATATAAATTAATATATTCTTGTTCTTTGCTGATAAGGTCTATTTTTTTACATGAATCTGTCTTACCCAATACATGTAGAATAACTACGGAAAAACAGCTATGTCCATATTTTAAAAGAGAATTAGATATATAACGGCTATCCGCTAATCGAGAAGGAAAGTAATAAGTAGATAGTCTTTTTCTTAAATCCATTCCACTACCTATATATTGTTTTCCATTAACGTTATTGTGTATAAGATAAATACCGCTTTTTTCTTAAACTCATTCAAAATGAGTTTTCTATCTTTTGAAAGACTATATAAAACTGAAACAGGAGTGGATTTTAAATTAACCAAGTACAACATATGTTGTAGGGTAAACTTATGTTTAGGTTTAACAGTAAGCAAGTTATTGTTATCCACTGTTTTTTTAATAAAATCGTCATCATCTGGGTCTTCTTCTGGATCATAGTTTGGATCTTGTTCAGGTTCCGCGCTACTTAGGGAATTGGAACTAGATTGACTAGAATATTCATTAAAACCTTTAATCTGTAAGTTATCATAGTTATCCTTTTTATATAACATAGGGTATAAAGGTTCATGTGCAAATAGCAAGGTTAACATATCACTATGTTAATAGTACTATGTCTTCAACTTATAAGTTGCAACACGTATAGTCTCTGAGGATCCCCACATCTAATAAAAATATGTAAGATTCTATCTTAAACAGATAGACATATACACTAATGGGTTTCCTGCTAATTGTCTATTTATAGTGCCAACTACCTAATAGAGTTTCTAGCATACAGTGTTGTGCAAAATATTATATTTCTATAATAAAGGGCCTACTTGACCTAAGAAATGCTGAGGGAAAAAAGTTAAATTAACCCCAGTAAATAAAACTCAGAAATGAGCTTTAGAATAAAGTAAGTTATAATCTAATCCTAAAATTTTAGGAATTCAGAAATATCATCCACTATATAAGGCAAATACAGCACCCATACTTAAAACGTAGTGAAAATGAGCAACTACGTAGTAAGTATCGTGGAAGGCAATATCAAGTGATGCGTTCGCAAGTACAACTCCACTTACATGATTATTCTTTGGACTATATCTTATCTTTATCTTAAAAAATTCTTTAATATAAAGACGACCACGTGTAGTCTCTTAGGATCCTACTCATAATTTATACATTATTTTTGTTTCCTGCTGATTGTTTAAAATTAAGCTTTTTCACTTAAATTTCTTTAGAGTATCTTAATTGTAAAAGCTTTCCAGCATATAGTGATCTTTAAGGAGAGCTAAGTAAAGTTATAACCCTCCTATAGTAAACATAAATACAAAACCTAATGCAAATAGTAATGATGGTATAAAGTGTAAAGAACCACCATAACAAGTAGCTAATCAAGAGAATATTTTAATACCAGTAGGTACTGCAATAATTAAAGTTGCTGCTGTGAAATACGCTCTTGTATCTACATCAAGACCAACAGTATACATGTGGTGCACAAGGAAAAAACCTTTTGTGGACTATATCTTCATCTTTTAATTAAGCTTATCACCAATCTATAATCTTCCAAATTAAAAGATGTTGCGCGTGTAGTCTCTGAGGAGCCCTTATAAAATTACTCTATTAATTTGAAAATATATCTACCTTTGTAAGGCTTTAACTTTTTAGATGTCAAGCTATAAATAATACTACTATGACCAATATTTAAAGCTAACCCTGCCAAATTTACAGAGTTATAAGTAGTCTTAACTCCTGTTTGTACATCAGTTACTTCTAATTTTTTACAAGTTTTCTGCGGATTATTAAGCCTACTTTTTGAAATTTTTTCTAAAGTTTCAAGAGTATGTTTGAAACCTAAAGTATTATTAGGCTTTCCGGGTTCTTTACAAACATTGTACTCAGGTTTCAATAAATCAAAATAATGCTTTTCTCTAGCGGTAAGATCCTTAACACTACAAGATTCCAAAATGGATAAACTAAAGTTAGAATACCCATTTTTAAGTAAAGCACGACAAATTATCATACCAGGATTGTCTGCTAAATAATTAATATTGTAATATTGTCAAAATCTTTTTCTTAGATTTTTACTAGAACCTACATATATTTGACCATTTATTAAATTTGTCCAAAGATATATACCCTTTTTTTCTTTGTTCTCACTAAGTATTAAATGCTTTTGAGTATCAGCATTAGAATAGAAAAGAACAGGAGATAGAGATAATGCAAAGGCTAAATCATCTAGATTTGCCAACAGAGTTCTAAGGTTTCCTGCTGGTTGAGCATAGCCTATCAGATTTTCACTATTAAAAGTACCGATAGACACTAAGCTGTTCCAGTATCATATAGCGCAATTTATTACCCTATCCTCACGGACAGGGAAAGCCAGCCATTGACTTCAAACTACAAACCCTAAAATACCAATAGAACACATGGCGTAAACCATACCTAAATACTAACGAATGACATTTATTAAAATATCACTGTTTTGGACCATCTCTTTGCCAACGACTCTCTAGTTTAGTTATTTAGATACCAAACTATTTCACTGTATAAGATAATGTTTTCAAGCTTTGCCTAAAACTGAGTCAGGCGAAGCTTTATGTGCATGAAGGTTTCTAAGTTCATAAAATTTATTAACCATATTAATTCTCATGATTTTTTCAGATCTACAAGGATTAAATTTAAAATAATCATCAACTAAAGATAAAACTTCCTTTTTTTTTAAACAAGTTCATTTAAATGCTTCTTGTTTAATCATAGGGTATATTGTACCTCCGTATAATTCTACTAAAGGTTCAAGCAAAAATCTGTTTTTTTGAGAAGCAGTTATGAATATTTGACCAGAAGCATCATTTAAATATATACTTCCGTCCGTGTCAAAAAATCCTGCGAATCAACCATTATAATATGTTAATGGTTTAGGGTCTTTTAATTTTATGTCATAAATTATACAAATTCTACCTAGCTGAAGTATTCTTGTGGGATTTTTTAATAAACCGTTAATTTTATCTATTAAATCAACTAAACCTTTTTTATGGTGTAATCTGTATCTTAAATAGTTATCACCACTATAAAGTTTAACTGATCCACCGAATTTTTGTTTTATTAAATATAGCATTTTTTTATCTCTAAGTTGCGTAGTTATTTCTAAACTAGCGTATCCTTTTTTGGATAATGAAAAACACCCATCCCCATCTATAACTCCTGCTAGCCATTCATAAAATCTTTCATCATCTTTTCCAGATGCTTTTTTATCATAAACTTTGGTAGATCTATTCTCCTTATTACATATATCTTTTAATGAATTTGTGTATAAAAAAAGAGAGTTTTTGAACAATATAAAGTCTTTTATATATATTGTAAATGTTGACAACAAACGTATGGCCTCTGAAATTCCTACTAACATGCTTAACTCAAAAAATTCTTTTATTCCGAGTTGGAAGTTTTCACTTCGTGCTTTGGTTATCTGCGGATTGTCATACATTACTAAAATTTTTACTAATGAAACTATATAGTATCATACAATGGGAGTATTTAGTAATATGAATTGTAAAAATTCTTTGATTTCCCTGCATATAGTTTGTTGCGTTAATAAAGTGGACTTTATTAAAGAGCTATTTTTTTTATAACCGAAAACGCTTTTGTTAGAGTTAGCTGAAATAGTAGTACTAATTATACCAAACCCAGGAATAATTAAAATGTAAACCTCAGGATGTCCAAAGAATCCATTTCTTCAAATTTAACTAATTTGTATTCTCTTGTTAAATCCAGGTACCGGTAGTTTAAACTCCGGGCTTGTGTATCATTCATAAATGATAGAAGAAACCGACTGTACATTAAGCATCATTTCAGACACCTACCGGTGAACCAGTCTGTAGCGATCACTTAAATAACCGACGGTCTTTAAATGAGAAACTTATTGACCGTTAACACCAGTATCGCTAATATTCATATTACTTTTCCTTATATTTATAAATATATATAAATATTGAACAAATCCTTATAGAAACCTATAAACCTTTAACTTAAGAGTTGCAAGTAATAATAACTGAATATTAACTAAATCTAAGGTATATTCTTATAAGAATATTCACTATTTCAGATCTTATATCTTTTTACATCTGTCTGTCTCTATAGTTTCATAACTTGCACGTTAAACCTTGACTTTTTTTCCCCCCCCCTTAGTTTTTTGAATTTGTATTATTTGATTTATTTATCATTATAGCTCTTTCAATCATTTCTTGTCTTTTTGACTCATCTAAATGATTTTTATTAACAAGATCATTGTGAATATCTTTTCATAATTTATAAGATAAAGACTTTTTAGTATATAATGTGTATTTATCAAAATAAGAAAAGATATCTTTACAATTGTTTACTCCACCTAATCTAAATTCATAAGTATTTTCTTCTGAATGTCTAGAAACAATCCCATTTTTAAATAATACAGTTAAATGGTTTAATAATGTTAGATTTATTTCTCACTTTTGAGAGATATTAAAGTTGAAACTAAATCCTTTTTTTTCACCAATTGAACAAGTAAAACAACCTTCTCCGTCAGTAAATCCTGCAAACCATGCATCATTTAAAGTAGGTAAAATAAATCTATTATTAATTACTACAGGTTCTAGTAGTATTCTACCTTTAGCAACTCATTTATTAAACCCATTAACGAAAAGATCAAATGTTTCTTGTCTCTTTGGTAAAACAAGATTACCATTAAATAAACTGACTATAATATCTATTTCTTTCTTGTTTTGTGTTACATATCTACTAGTTATAGCTGATTGAGGTATAACTTTATCAAATCAAATAATTTCTTGTATAAACTCTAAAACTTGTTTATCGATTGTACCTTGTGTAATAACAAATGCCAAATCTCCTCTATTGTTTACTATAAAAGAACCTTCTCCTTCAACGAAACCTATTAATCAAGTTAAAAAGTTTTCTGATGGAGTTTTATTATTTGGCAAATGAGTATTGTATTTCTCATGAAATGCAATAAAACAAAAACAACTATTAAATGATACAGCACTATCTTGAAAATATAATCCTCAAGCTCTAGGTGCATCACAACTAATAGTGCAACCACAAACACAATTGCAACCACAAACACAATTGCAACCACAAACACAATTGCAATCACAAACACAATTGCAATCACAAACACAACAGTAGACTAATCCTACACTTAGTAACAAGATAAAAAAGTATAGTATTCCAGATGAATAATGATTAGCTGCAAAATTAAAGAATCTATCATATAGAACAGCAGAGTTTTTAGCTCTACGTATCATAAGTAATAATCTAATTAAAAAGTATAGAACTGAAAATAACATACTAATAGTTAACATAATATGTTCACTTACTATATTAATTAACATAGTATAAATCTCTATAATGAAAGGTGTACTAATAATAACTAAAGCATATAAGACTAAAGGCATTATTGCACTGAAGAATGGTCTTAAATTCATTATCATACTTCTAACAAATGAAGACACTGTTAAACGACAAGTAGTTACAAAAACACCTACACTTTGGGGATTAAGTAACGATTGAATAGATATCGAATTTGAGGGTCTCTGTATTTGCGGCTGTGTTTGCGGCTGTGTTTGCGGCGGTGTTTGCGGCTGTGTTTGCGGCTGTGTTTGCGGCGGTGTTTGCGGCGGTGTTTGCGGCTGTGTTTGCGGCTGTGTTTGCGGCGGTGTTTGCGGCTGTGTTTGCGGTTGAATAGCTAGCTGTGTTCTTGTTTGCCTTATTTCTTCTTCAAGAGAATAAATCTTACTCTCTATACGATAACTATAATAAGGCGTTGTTTCTCTCAAATCCTTGCTACAATCCAGGTCCGCCTGTAAATGAGTTAACTGTTCATTTATAGTCATCGAATCTTTATAGGCACGCCAACCAATATGTATACCCCTCAGCTCAAAAGGACTTGAACTTTGTAATAGTAAATTAATTCCGGGAATTTTAGGGTTTTGTTGTTTAAAGTTTGGAAAAATAAAAATAAATAATGCTAGTAATATCCAATACTCTTCAAATACTAGTTTAGAGAAAAGATGTTGGTATAATATAGGATCACCCTATTACAATATGTCGAGCTTATTTTTAAAAAGTCTAAAATTAGACCTTAATTAGAAATGGATAGAGTCACTACTTTTTTTTTTCTAAAGAGATATTTTATATAATAATGAATTATGCATGTACGGTACAACTAAACTTTGTAATTTAGATAAACTAGTAAATGGTATATGGATTGAAGGATAGCTGTGGTCTTTAATTAAACGACAATTTAACTCAAACTTAGTATTTAATGCTTCAATTAGTAATTAATTTTTCGCTATCGAAAAAGCATTGGTTGCTAGAGTTATCCCCTTATTGTGCCTTCAGCCATCACACATAATCCAATGAGCTAACCCAGCTGGACCTATTAAATCTATTATGTTACCAGGAACTACCTTTTTTCTCTCCACATAAAACAGATTATAAATTTATGTAAAAAGGGGATCACATTTAGTAGAAAAATGTCAAGTCAAATAAATTTTCTTAGTCCTTTTATCAAGTCTATTTCTTAACTTAGGAGCACTGTGACAAAAATTAGCAAAAAAAACTATATAAATGAAAAAAGAAATCTTTTCTTTCATCACTTTGTTCAAATCTAAATCTAGCATTAACTTTAGGTTTCTCCAATCAACCATCCCCCAATAAAACACCTACCAATATATCTTTTAACAAAGGCTCTAACCCAGAATCATTATTATTTATCCCTTTTACTCCGGAGTCCGAATATAATCTTTTGGCTATTATACTAATATAATTACCCTTTAGATTAGTTTTTAAAAAGGAACCTCCTAAAGTAAAAAATAGTGGCTGCTTAAATCCAATAAAGTCGCCCGCATTGTTGGACTATATCTTATAGTATGCGAACTAGTTGACAGCAACAACATAAACTTTTTAAGTTTAACCTCGCAAAAGGTAAATCATAAATGTTCACAAACTATTTCTACGTGTAGTCTCTGAGGATCCCATCGTTTCTAACTTTTTAGAATATATCATTATATATAACAAAAAAGTAAGGGATCCAACCCAAAGGTCGGATCCGACTAAGGCATTAAATACCTATCGGTTTCCTGCTGATTACCCAAGAATTTAGATTTTCACGTATAATGTACTAAACCTTTAGCGGGATTCCAGCATATAGTAGAATTAGGTGGCAGCGATCCCTTTTTTCCACCACCTGCTACCTCAAAGAATGAAGTATTAAAGTTTCTATCTGTTAATATCATAGTAATTCCCGTTAAATTTGTTGACCTACTGGATGAAATCCCATAGCTTAAAGTGTTGTTCTTTAAGCTTAAAAAGTTATTAAAACTTAGTGTAGGTACGCAAACACTCTCGTGCTTGATCGGACCATATCTTATATTTTTAAGTTGTAGAAGTTTTGTAAATGATCTCCAGTAAAATTTGTTCTGAAATTGTTCATACCTGACTTGATCATTACTATTTTTTCCTTTCCTTCATCTGTATTATGCTACTTTCTATCAAACATGTCTACTACTTCCATTCAATCTAATGAATCTAAATGTTTAGTTCCAAATAGAGGAAATTGTAAAAGATAATTTTTAGCATTAATATTACCTTTAAGGTTAGTAGTTCTAACTCTATACTCAGGTTTTGGTTTATCCGATCTTATTTTTTTACTTCTGTTTCTAAAAACTCAGCAATATGACTTAATAAATCCAAATTATCATATCCTTTGTGATCTTCTCGTCTTTGAGATATTTCTAATTTACATTCTAATTTAGGATATTTACCTGAAAGAGTGGTTCTTACTTGAAAAGAAGCGTCTGCTTCTATAAACCCTGACAGTCATGGATTGGAATCTAAAGAGTCTTTAGATACAGGATGTTTTTCAATACTGGTTCCTTTAGTATTATTTAAAAAATCGATTAATGCATTAAGACTATGTATTTTAGGTGTTCTCATATTACCATTTATTAATGAAATAACTAATAATATACCTTCATAGCTATTTATGGTTAATATATAAGCATCTACCCCTTTCTTTCTAGATAATGAACCTACACCTAACTCTTTTTGAACAAGTAGAGCTAAAGGTAAATCTTTTAAATGAAAAACTATTTGTATAGCGGGTAATTTAACTTACCTTTAGGGCTTCTTAAAGTTTTAGGTGTTATTATCGTACCATCACCTTCAATAAGCCCGGTGAAATAAGAACTAAAAAAGGATTTGTTTAAATTTTTACTATTGTTATCAGTATGAATGCATCTAGCAGTTGTGCATGAAGGAAAGGTCAAAAGTTCCAAACTACAGCAAAAATATTTTGGCGTATAGCCTCTGAGGTTCTCTAAAAAGTTCAAACTTAATAGATTACCTGCTGATTGCGATATACTTTCGTATAACGGTTCCCAGAATACGGCCAAATTTAGAGCCGGCAGAATTAGTTTACCGGCTAAAACAGGTAAAGATAATAATAATAAAACAGCTGTAATAACAACTGCTCATGCGAATAAAATTAATTTATGTAATCTTATTCCAGGACTTCTCATATTAAATGTAGTTGTCATGAAATTCATAGCTCCAAGAAGACTAGATATACCAGAAAGATGTAACCCGAATATAGCTAAATCTACACTTGGACCACTATGACTTTGTATACCTGATAATGGTGGATAACATTCATTATCTTTTTAAGACTTATAGATTTACACTCAATAAATCTCTTTACTGTTTGGACTATATCTTTATCTTAATATTACACTCATTAAGGATTAATTTATTAAACTTTCGTTAAATCGGGCTATACTAACTATACGGTATGTAACACGACCTTGTGTGTCGGTATTAAAAATCATTTTACAAGAGGGATTATTTCAATGATTACCAGCCTGCTTTTCTCAATCTAATACTCAATGGATAGATATATTGTTCTTTCTTTTAAGTATTCTAGTAATATTTACGTATTCATAATATAAAGCATTCAATTCTGTTTTACGTTCTCTACCATTCTCTTTAAAAACATCATACAAACTTCCATGTGTATGATGACTCCTATTTCTATCTATAGCAGAAGCTATGGATTCTAATTTTCTTAGTTGAGTACCAACGGATTTAGCTTTATGGTCCAAGATACGCCTACGGAGCTCCAACCCTTGTTGCATTTCCTCACTAAGCTTTGGCATAATATGATATGGATTATGCGTTACAAAATTACAGAAATAACCTCCCACATTTTCTAGCACAGCAAACCAGGTTATTAAATCATCCAATAGGTATGAATTGAAATAATAATTAAAAAATACGGTTTTTTTAAATGAGAATAAAATTTATTTATTACACGGGAAATTAATATACTTACTGATAATGCTAATAAAATATTTATTGTATTGCTGTAATCCATAGAATAAATAAAGGCAATAATAGGAGATTTAAATTTATATAGAACATAAATTATTATACCATCCATAAAATATTCTAACTTAATATTAAGAAAATTTTTTCAATAAAGAAAAAAAAAATCTTCAATAAAGAAAAAAAATCTTTTAGTATATCAAATGAAAACCCACTTTTATAACATTTATTACTAAATGAATGAGGTTTTGGAGGATAGCCTTTTTTATAGCAATTCTTTGTTTATCTTAAGTCTTTTAAAGTATTGGATGTATTTAACATAATTATTCTCAGATATTCTATGTAATATATGTATTACTCTCATTTCACCTTAATGAGTGTAATATTAAGATATCCTTTGTATAGTCTCTGAGGAGTATTCATATTATAATACTCCTGCGCATTGTCCCCTTGAGATAGGTATTTTTACATATGTTTTAGATAACATGAGTAACCTATGACGACTGTTTTTTGTAAACAATTAAACAATTGAGGATATTCACGCATAAAAAAGGATTTTATTATTTATGAGTCACCTCATAAAACTCCCTATCCTTTAAGAGTTCAACCTGTCAAAAACTCAATATATATATTTTTATTATCTCGTTCTTGTTAACCCTGATTACATTAAACTGTAAAAACTGTTTAATGAATCTCAATTGAATTGAGTTCTTTTAGTATTCATGCTGTTTTTTAGGAATAATAATTCTGAGGATCCTTCTAGAGTTTTATACTTTTTATGTATTCTTATATGATGTGCTTTAGATCAATCTAAGAAATCTTGATGCTTAGAGCTAAATAACGGATAAGTATTTAAATAATTTATTAAAATATCGCAAGAACTTTTTTTAGTTGTTCTTACCGAATATGCTAATTCAATATAATCACCTCTAATTCTTTTAATCTGATTAACGTTCTTAACGTCAAGAAACTCTCGTATTTTTTCCATAATATATAGATTGGAATTCTCTTTTTGAGATAAATCAGAATTAGCTTTGTATAAATTTTTTTGAGATATAGCCATGTAACATTTAACAGTATTTGCTATACACTTTGGATTTAAATCAAAACCACAATAAAAATGACCATCCGCTTCAATAAACCCAGCTAATCAAGGGTTGCTACCTAGTGAACTAGAATCCAAACCTAGTATTACTATTTCGGGCTTACCCTTATATTTAGCATTTAACCAATCAATTAACCTATATAAGGCCTCTATCTTAGGAGTTCTCATATTTCCATTAAGTAGTACAGCAATCGATTGTATTGAATTCAAATCTTGAAATAGAATATCTACATAATTTGAATCCTTAGGATGCACTAATGGACCTCCCCTGATAATATCTTGTATTTTAACAGCTAAAGGGGCATCCTTTTTTACAAAAGTGATTTTTACTACAGGATATAACAATTTACCTTTTTGATTTCTAATTGTCTTAGGAACAATTATAGAACCATCCCCTTCTATTAATCCTGCTAAATAACCACCTAGTTTTTTATTAGTTGAGTTATTAGGCAAGAAAGAAACGGGTTCTAATTAAGATTTTAGTATTTTATTAGCTTTACCTGCCTAATAAGTAAAAAACATATATATATATCAGACATATTTTAATATGTCCATGGACTATATCTTCACCCTTATTAAAAGGAGTGTACCACGTATAGTCTCTGAGGATAATACAAAACCTTATGTTCTGTTTTCCTGCTGATTGCCCATTGTACCATATTTAAACATTTTACTTATATTAAGTTATGATTTAGTATTAATAAAAGCTAAACCTTTAGGGTTTTCCAGCATATAGTGGTATACTTCATAGTAATTGTTTACTATTTAGGCACAGGTTTTGTACCTACACCATTTTCTATTCCACCTGCAAATAAGAAAAGAACAATACTAGGGATAAGTAATAAATAACTAATGTTATTAAGTCTAGGGAATCCCATGTCAGGTCCTCCTAATCCTAATGGAAGTAAAAAATTACCGAATCCCCCAATTAAAGCAGGCATAACCATAAAGAAAATCATGATTATAGCATGAGCAGTAATAATGCTGTTATATAATTGATTATCAGCAATATACTGAACACCAGGTCCTGATAGTTCTAATCTTATTAATACAGAAAAGGCAGTTCCAACTAAACCTGAAAATAATGCATAGATTAAATATAATACACCAATATCTTTAGCATTTGAAGATAAGAATCATCTTTCAAATCACATACTTATTCCCGATGTTTTTATAGTGAGGTTATTGTATTTATTATTTGTAGATAATATAGTCTTGCTTGTTGAAAAATGGTAATATGAGAACACCTAAAATACATAGTCTTAATGCATTAATCGATTTTTTAAATAATACTAAAGGAACCAGTATTGAAAAACATCCTGTATCTAAAGACTCTTTAG
>Ga0115851_100075_pt1 | contig 28312 bp, 30 predicted proteins | sample InSIn2gowninarea_FD_83865 | JGI IMG/M metagenome (GOLD analysis project Ga0115851, IMG submission 83865)
ATGATATTGGGGGAAAATAATGGGGCAGCTCCTCGGTATTCAGTTGCTACTCCAACCTTTCTTCCAAAGGGCGAGCTAACTTGTGGGTGAGGGCATTAAAAGAGTGGCAAAGGATTGAGTCCGTCAAGAGGGAGGCTAGGTTAATGATGAAGAGTGGGGAGGTCACTATCGTTAAGCCGGTTCTGTTCAAGGAAGAGGAGGATGTGGCGAAATAAATTGGAGAGTAGGAGAAGGGAAACCAACAATAGAAAGAGCAAGAGTTTGTTGCCCATGTGCCCCTACCAAAGGAGGAAGAGATTGAGTGCATGGTTATGGAGAAGAAGAAACAAGAGCTTCTTAGTAAATAAATGAGTGACGATATTCTAGAGGAGCAGTTCCAGGACAAGGCAATGCTTGATATTCAACAATAAGGTATTCTCTTGAAGCTTACGGATCCTCAGTTTTTATTTTTTTCAAATGAGCTTCTTCTTTTCCATGAGCTTTCCCTTTCCCATGAGGGTGGTGTTGTCAATGCTCCCATGAGGGTTGTGAAGAATTTGTGCATTTCATGTTTCAGAAAAAAAGGATGATGTTGAGTGTATAAAAAACAAATCTATTTTATACCCTAAAGCATTTTTTGAACAATTTTCACCATTCATCTCATCTTTGAGAACATTCATCACACAATTTACATAATAATTATTTGATAACCTGTTCAAAATTTGAATGATTCCATCCCAAGTGCATTGGTTTAAACTTAGTGTTAGATTAGTTGTGATCATACTCTTAGTTTCCTTTAGTATAGTCTATCTACTAGTGAATTTTGTCTCTTATTTGAAAGGTTAAGGTTCACATGTGTTGTTTCTTTTTGTATTTAGACATTGTCACTTATGTAGTATTATGATCTGAAACAAAAGTTTTCACACTACACAATTTTCTCCATTAGTAAGTTTTAATTTCTCATTTAGTTAGAAGAATTGATTTTATTTCTCATCATGGTTATCTACTCTTGGCTTATATTATTTGGTGTTATAGCTTGAATATTTGATGATGTTATTAGCTAAATTGAAGTCATAAAATCTTTTCTGAACTTGGTGGTTTTGTGTCATTCTCGAATGGTAAATATGAGTATTGAATGGTAAATATGAGTGTTGAAAATATCAACAAGAAATGATAAAAATAGAATCCAGAATATTCCAATTTTAATTTGTCCTTGAATTAAAATTGTGAATTAAAATTCGAATTTAGTCTCACCAGCTACTTGGAAATAATTAATTCATTCATTATGGATTAATTGGTTGGAGAAATTCAAGTTAGAAGTCTTTGTGAAGTCATGCAACAGTTATTGCTTAATTAAGGAGATAAGATTGAGTTATATTTGAGTTGTAATTAGTTAGCTCAGTTTGCTGAGTTAAGTCCAGTTAAATTAGTTCCAAACTATTTGAGGAACTAATTATAAGTTTAGTCAGTTAATGCATGCATGCATCCAACTAGTGTACTCCAGATAACTAAAGGTTCTCTCATCAGTAACTCATGCATGTCTATTCTAAGAAAGACCCAATTGAGATTAAATATAGGGGTAATGTACTATCAGTTGCATGTTTTATCCTATAAACGAAACTAATGCATGTAGAAGGAATAAGGTTCCTTGAGGATTGTGCAGTTTTACAGGGTGTGAGATCAATGTGAGTGATTAGTGTTCCACTTGGTAACAAGAGGATCACCCAAGAGAAACTGCACAAGGAAATAGGAGCTTGGAGGGTAGAGGTGAAGGCTTGTGAGAAGCTTTGATTGCATGTGAGCATCCAGGAGAATTGTACTGAGAGATGGCTAGCTGTGAGAGCTAAGGCTTTGTGTAATTCTGATGTATTTCCACCTTGTATGATAAAACAGATAGTGGGGTTTCTAGCTAAGGCTTTCCCCTAAGTATTTTATGTGTTTCATGTGTATTGATTCTTCTTCTTATAGTTATACATGTTCATCTCTAATTCAACTCGATCTTTAAGCTTCCACAAGTTTGATAGTAGAAGTAGATTATAGTATTTTTCTTTGGTATATTGCATTATCGAGTTAATCTATAGTCAGATTTTCTACATAGATCTCAGAGGTAGATTTGTAGAGAATTTGTAGGAAATTTTGTATGGTATCAGAGCTAGCTGATCTATAGAGAAATTTCTACATTGTATCAGAGCCAGGTTTATCAGAGCAAAGGTTATCTAAGTAGTGAACAATATACAGAGAAGATAATTCGAAGTTTGAAGTTTGAGGTTGCAGGTACAAATCGAATTCATCTCATACTTCAAGGTTGGTCAATGGTATTCTATGGCTTAAGACTCGAGTATGCCTTGGAAGGCATCTTGAATTATATAGCATGGAAAGATCACATGGAGGCTGTATTAGAAGACAATGACTTGAAGGATTTCTTTGATCAAGAAATCCAAAAGCTAGCTTCAACTAATACACAAGAGTTGGCTGAGTGGAAGAAGTGTGTGGCAAGGGCGAGATGGATCAACCTTGAGGGATTTAGAGACCATATTTTCTCGAGTCTCCATGGGAAGGATACTCCATCTTCAATGTGGAAGACATTGAAGGACTTCTACTAGAACAGTAGCGACTAGAGGAAATTTGCGCTCAAGGATAAGCTTTGGAGAATCAATATGGAGAACTGCGATACTATTTCCACATATCTGAACAAGCTCACCACTTATGAAGATGAGCTTAGCAGTGTGGGAATAACTACTTCTGATGATGATATGGTGAGCCTCACTCTCCTTGGCCTTCCAAAGAGCTGGAATAACTACCAGGACTATGCGAGTGGAAGGGATAAATAGTTGGATTGGGAACGACTATGGTCAGATCAAGAGGAGCAACGAGATGGTTCTTCATCCAAGGATGATGATGAAGAAAATCTAGCCTTAGCAAGTAAGGTAAGGAAAGGGAAGGAGAAGGATTCTCATTTCAAATTGAATTATTCTCATGGAGGGAAGAAGGTTGACAAGTCTAAAGTGAGATGCTTTAATTGTCACGAAATGGGTCATTATGTGACTAATTGCCCATTGAAGAAGTCCAAGAAGGGATCCTTAGAAGGATCTGAAGGGGAGGCATTAGCCTCTCAGCTCGAGATGGACTTTACCCTCATCGCATGTGTGGTGTCATCGATGATGGTTTATGGTTGGTATCTTGATAGTGGAGCCTCATTCCACATGACCGACGATAAAAGTTTATTCAGTACCTTGGACGAGAAAGACCTCAAGATGCACATAGATATGGGTGATGATGAAAGGTATAGTGTTTAAGGAGTGGGCACAGTTTCTTTTCAGAGGGAGCATGGAGCTCTTATCACCTTGACAGATGTGAAGTATGTTCCTGGACTGAAGAAGAATTTGGAATCAATCACGATGTTGGAGGAAAAAGGCTATGATGTTGTTTTCAGTAAGGGAAAGGTTTGGATTAGACAAATCACTATGGGACAAGTGAAACAGATCGGTTCATGAGTTAAGAATCTGTATGCTCTTGAGGTTCAAGATGCATGCAAAGCCTTGAAGAGCAAGGCAAATGTTAGAGACTTGGTGGTTGAGAGGGAGAGTAAATTACCACTCAACATACAGCCCCAGAAGAAGTCTCATACAATTGTGGAGGAGCCACAATTGGAGATGTTGAGAGGAGACCGAGTGGAGGCATCCACTCATACAGAGACCTCCAGTAGGGGGGAAATTTCTAGCCAAGTCGGTAGAGGGATCACATGCAGCCATACCTCCAGGTGTGAGGTTCGGCGATGTGAAGTGATAGTCCCAATAAGGCACAAATTGGGTAGGGTCCATTGAGAGGTTTTATCTCATGGATCATACCTTACTATGGGAGCCCAAAGTACATAGTAGCGGGAGGAATCAGTGGGATTGATGCAGTTAGTGATCGAAGTGACAAAGGTTAGAGCAATTAGATACTCAAGAGCACAGAGAAGGATTGACAATAGTGCAGAAAGGCTGAGTCAGCAGAAGCACAAAGTTTTCAATTGACAGAGGTAGTAGTAGTTAGAGACTTTGATGACAAAGGCATCATTCTGATTCAGGTTGGATGTTTTTTTTTTTTTGGAGTTGCTAGAGCAACAACACTTGAGAGAAGTGTTGCATGCAAAACATTCCAAAGGTTTAGGATCAGGATCGAGTTGAATTCCTTTCTTGTTGAGAGGGAGTGTTGAAAATAGCAACAAGAAATGATAAAAATAGAATCCAAAATATTCCAATTTTAATTTGTCCTTGAATTAAAATTCAAATTTAGTCTCACCAGCTACTTGGAAATAATTAACTAATTCATTATGGATTAATTAGTTGGAGAAATTCAAGTTAGAAGTCTTTGTGAAGTCATGCAGCATATATCCATTAATTAAGGAGATAATATTGAGTTATATTTGAGTTGTAATTAGTTAGCTTAGTTTACTAAGTTAAGTCCAGTTAAATTAGTTCCAAACTATTTGAGGAACTAATTGTAAGTTCAGTCAGTTAATGCATGCATGCATCCAACTAGTGTACTCCAGATAATTAAAGATTCTCTCATCACTAACTCATGCATGTCTATTATGAGAAAGACCTAGTTGATATTAAAGACATGGACAATGTACTATCAGTTGCATGTTTTATCTTATAAAGGAAACTCATACATGTAGAAGGAAGAAGGTTCCTTGAGGATTGCACAATTTTACAGGGTGTGAGATTAGTGTGAGTGATCAATGTTCCACTTGGTAACAGGAGGATCACCCAGGAGAAACTGCGCAAAGAAATAAGATCTTGGAGGGCAGAGAAGAAGGCTTGTGAGAAGCTTTGATTTCCTATGAGCATCCAAGAGGACTGTACTGAGAGCTGGCTAGCTGTGAGAGCTAAGGCTTTGTGTAATTCTGATGTATTTCCACCTTGTATGATAATACAGATAGTGGGGTTTTTAGTTGAGGCTTTCCCCTGAGTATTTTCTATGTTTCATGTGTATTGCTTCTTCTTCTTATGGTTATATGTGTTCAGCTTTGATTCAGCTCGATCTTTAAGCTTCCGCAAGTTTGATAGTAGAAGTAGATTATAGTGTTTTGCTTTGGTATATTGCATTATCGAGTTAATCTACATTTAGATTTTCTACATGGATCTCAGAGGTAGATTTGTAGAGAATTTGCAAGAAATTCTACAATGAGTATGAAAGCTAAAGTTGACATGCTTTAATCTAGTTTTTATTTTATTTTTTTACAATATAAGAATCAAGTTATAATTTATAAATATATATTTATGAAAAAGTAGGATATCACACACAGTATGTCTCTTTGGACATTAATATAATAAGTGTATCTTATCTTTGCTCGGATTGTGTTGCATTCATTTTTCCAAAGAAATATCTGCAAGTCATTTTCATGTGTCATGGCCTTAGTAGCGCCTATGATGGACTTTTCCTCGACCGCCCTATTTTTCCCTGGGTTGTAAAGAGCTGCAACTCTCTCTTGATTCCTTCCTTCTTGCAAAAAACCTTGAACTCCTTGGAGGTATACTCTCTCACATTGTCCAATCTCAAGACTTTGATATTCATACTTGTGTGGTTTTCAATCAAAGCTCTGAACTCTTGAAACTTGCTAAACACCTCATCCTTGATATTTAATAAGTAGACCCAAGTCTTATGAGAAGAATCATCAATAAAGGAAACACAATACATGCTTCATGTTATTATCACTATTAACTACTGACTTCAGTCCAAAAAAATTATACACTGGAGCTCAAGTTTTGACGATGACTATCCAAGGGCAGGGTAAAGATGTGCAGTCAAAATATATATCTCTATGTTTCACAGCATCTTGCAAATTAATTTTCCTCTCTTGTCATGATGTTTCAACTTTTATTGGAAAATTGAATCCAGAAGGCACATCTATTAGTGAAGTATCAAGTGTTCTTGAGGGTGATCAAGATAGTCTATTGAGGTCTATTGGGCTACACCATTGGGAGTTTCTTGATGGAAATGGTTTTTTTGTCTTCCTATTTATTTTAAATTCAAACTCTCCACTCAATGTGTCTCTTGGTCCTATGGATCTATTTGCACAACTTTTATGATTGTCTAGAAATTCATCTTCTCGATGGATTGGGCACTACAACTTACAGGTCTCTCTCTAAGGACAACAATATTACTATTCTTTTACATGATGATGGTAGTTTGAAGATATTCTCATTTAGAATGGGTAGTGTAAGGTCCTAGTATCCTCAACAATACATCAAATTCTGGGATCAACCCAGAATTTACACTGGATTTCTATGGAAAGACAACCTGCATTACTAAAAATATTAAGCTTGGAGGTGATGTTATTTGAAACAATGATTTATGTGTTAAGATGAATTTAGTGTGAAAAGAAGGCTCTTAGAGAGCCCCAACCCTATTATATTTAAGGTTTATGCACTTTTTCTTCAATCACACACACACACACACATATATATACACATCATAGTTTTCCTTCTTCTAGTGTAGGTCATGTTTTTCCATTGAACAACAAGTTCTTTAATGTTATTGTAGGATGAATGAAAGTAGTTGTCAAATTAAACACATGAGTAGATTTTGATAAAGAGTTATGGATACCTGTGTTGATATATCTATGATTGCATATTTGAAAATAACTACATTTAATTCCAATCCATACATTGTAATGGTAGGTTTCCATGTTAATGTGGGAAATACATCACGAAGTCAAAGGCAAATGGATGCTTTACTGTTTGTATTTTCATTTGGACTTGTAGAAAAATTTCCACTTGTGCCTTTGTTGAAGGCATATCTCAAGCATCAAAGGAAAGCATTAGAGGAAATAGAGAAGAAAGGAAGATACCATGTTCGGTCACTGGTATGTCTATTCTTACTTTTGTGGTTCATGCTCCATTGTCAGTATAAACTATCAAAATATTAACTTGTCATTAGACATATTCTCTAAAAACTTCCATGTCTTATTGTAGAATTCAACAACCTAAAAAGAAATTCATTCATTGAACAATGTAATAAAGTTCATTGAACTGCACAAACTTGAATCACATATGCCTACCAAAGATCTTGAAAAACGTGTGGTTCAGTTACAGAAATACACGGAAGAGAGGAAAACATCTACAAAAGCCGTTAGGACTGAGACTAAACATGCTCGTCTTAATAGTGATAATGGTGGTGGTGGTGTTGGTGGTGTTAGTGTTGTTGTTGGTTCACTGTTATTTAAACCTTCCCCTACCAATGCCTTTGCCCTTCCCAATTCTTCTTCGTTGCTCCCTAAAACTACCCCTCCTAGTAATTTTTCCCTTTCCAATCCTTCTTTGTTGCTCCCTACTAAATCTACCCATCCTAGTGCTTTTGCCTCTTCAACTTTTTCTGACTTACAATGTCTTGTATAAAATTGAGTGGATTTGGTAAATGAACAAGGCATACATAGTATTTTTAAATAGATTGTTTTATTTTACTACATGGCATCTTGTATAATTCTCCTATGATGTTTTGAAGTGTCTTTTAGTACCCCTTCTCTCTTATTTGTGCATATTGTCATGTATATCTTGTGTTACTTTGTGCGTGTAAGAGACATGAAAATAATTTGGTATTACAAGTTGAAGTGCCATGTTTTCTAAGCACTTAATTCTTTACAACAATGAATGTAATCTAATAGGTTAATTTGAGTACAAATCACCACAAAATTATTATGAGAGGGATATACCACACATGCCTAGAGTTCATGGTAAAAAGAAAACAAGGAAGTTAAGAAAATAAGGAATTGACTTCAATTCAAAAAAATGCCACTTTACAAGTGAGTGACATGCATCATGGTAGTCCCCTATGGTTGTTTGATGGAGGAATTATTACTCCAATGTTTTGCCAAGTTTCCAAGATATGGGGATATAGGAATGCAGGGATCCATCTGAGGGACATGTAGAGACACCCCAAAATTTTTAGGGAACATCACAGAGGACTTCAAGGTTCTCAACATAGGGGAGTGCTTGAAATACCGAAAATAGCATGCAACCTTAGGATGGGTTTAATGGAGATTCTAGAAGCCAAGTTGTTGTGACTTCTGGAAATTCCTAATATCCTAAGGCTAAAAACCCAACCTTACATATCAACACCACCCTGATCATGAGACTTAGCACAACATACATCAAAGTTATAAGGCACTTCTACTCAAGTTGTGACCTATGGCAAGCTTTCTAAATATTTCTTCTAGTTGGAGGTCAGTTGGACCCTATACATTCAATTGAATGAAATAGAATTAAGGCACACTGTGTAGTAATTTTTTTCCCATATCTTGGACTAATGTGTGAGCTATCTAAATCATCTAGTGCAATTCAACCTCCAGAAGTTATGAAATCGAGCCTGCCACATCTTCTTTTGCTAAAGTTGTGAAATCGAGCTAGATCTTTTTTTTTAAGCTCTACCATTTTTACATATATATTTTTATGCCACAACATCCCTAGTAGTCTTTCCTTTCAGGGATAGTGGTAAAGCTTATTTGATGTAATGCTTACTGTGTACTTTTGGAGAGATGGAAATTGGATCACATCCACCTTAGTTTCACTGAGAAAGAGCTGAGGTCCATGCTAATATCCTGGACATGGGTGGGAATTCTAGTGTTTGTATGTCCAGGTGATGGGATGTTAAATATAGATAATGAGTTGACTGCATGAATATGACATTCACACACACCTATATATATTCAAGTATGATATTGATTTAGGCATTCCTAAGGTTGAGGATCAGTCAAATGCACATAATTTACTGAGTTCTGAAATATAAAAATAGGAGATATGCAACTTCTAGCTTCACAAACTGGGATAGTGTATATATATTTGTGCTCAACGAAGGGGCAGTAGAGCATGACACACCTCTAACTTATTGTTTTGGGAAGTTTTAGTTTCTACGGATAAACACTTAAACCCCTAGACTAGTAGTTAAGTCTAGAACAACAGTGCAAAGCATTCTCTACTTTTTTTATGACCAACAGATTAAGTAAGAGGTAAAGAAGCCTACCTGAAGCTTTTGCTTACTCCTTATCTCCCTTGACCAATTATGTCACTCCTTTCCATACTTATTCCAGTTGAAGAGTACCTGTACACAGATAAAAGGCAAAAACTGATCAAAGCATATGATAATGATCTATTGATTAAACATAGCATGGAATCAAGTACATGATACACATATGAAAGCATCAATGGAAAATACAAGCGTATGGAAAAATATTTGAACACTTTATTAGTAAAAGGAAGAGTTACAACCCAATTTGCTTGATTCAGCATCACTCGTCCAGTTCAATCCCATCCTTTCCTCATAACAAGCAAGACATTCTGACATCATTACAATACTTGAAATCAACTCAAGTGTCATACTAACAACATCTCCCTATAATTCAATGATTTGCAACCCCTGATCACTTAGATTAGTGGTATTTTTATAGGTGAATGAAGGAACTTATGCCATAAATGGTGATAATGAATGCCCTCCCAAACTTACGATTTAGTTCCATGGAGGAAGGGATAAAGGGATTGATGTTCCTTAACTCCATACCTCATGTAAATTTGAGCCTAAATGAGTAGATAAACTTGGGAAACTTCTAGATGCATCCAATGGATAAGAATATTCCCAAACCCCAATGCCATTTTGCTCAAATTTGCTCAGTGCAGGCCAAAGAGGGCTCAAGTGCACTCCATAACGCCCTAGCAGTGCACTGGACTACACTACAGCACACCTTAATGAAGGCCTACCTGGGCTGATATTATTAGATACAATGTTTGGATGATTTCAGTCATGGAACTTCTTGGGAAGATACGCATTCTGATGGTTGACTTCTTTAGGGAATGTAACAACTAAATTAAGGTTTGATGGGCCCTAATAGTATTGATCTGTGAGTTGGGATTAGTGTGCCCAAATGGATCTATAATAGTTTCCCCCTAAAGCATGAAGTCGTAAATATGTATGTCGAATGAAATGATTTATCATGTGGAGAGGAGGTTTCGAAGTGGAAGGTGACCTGCATCTATTACAATACATATATCATGATAGTTTGATTTTTTCTCATGAACTTGCTGAGGGAGGGCATACCCATGCTCATCTTATAAACTTTCATTACATGTACAAATATAATCATCTATAGATATAGACCCATAAATCGATGACCATGGATGTAAAGCCATTGTACATTTGATGTAGTACTCCTGAAAATATCGTAGCCCAGATGGATGAAACTAGATCCGGGGTCTTCAATCCCATTCAATCTTTCACTCAAGTACAATTCTAACCATGTGAATAGATGATCTAAAGTTGGACATGGAAATACATCGTCTAATTACGAGCCATTGATGTAAGTCGTTAACAGATGCGAGAGGAATCATTGATAATGATAATGACCCTCAATGTGCTACAGTACATTTTTCATGGTGTGAATAAATGATTTGATGTCGAACACCATAAAAAGTCTTTCGGTCAAAGGCCAGTGATGTCAACCTATCATCAGAAGCAAGAAACCTACCATTGATGTATGCAAGCCTCAAGGTATTGAAGGGGTGTTTCTAAGTCAACTTCTTGGATAATGTGCTGATGTTGACAAGAAGTGACTTGTCGCAGGAGGGCCTTGATGTATCCCACATCAATGAAATGAAACGAGGTAAATAATTTTGGAGATGACAAATCAACTGACGACAAAAAGTTTAGGAATGGCAATCATGAAAATGAAGGTTTACGATATTGCAAAGGATGAAGTTTGAATTGAATGACTTCTCTTAAACATGTCGGTGACACTAAGATGAATTGGTGGCATTGACCCAAAACAAAGTAATGGATGGTATGATAGACCAACAGTGTGATAACCATCAAGCTGAATGACCCAATCCACATAGTCATGGTGATGAGGTGAAAGTGTAATGTTGACTTGCTACCATAAAGTGTTTTCCCTTTTTTCCAATTTTCCCCAGTCATTGCTGACCAGTACCTCTTTATTTTTAGTCAAACTTGAGGAGGATAACATATGCTTGTTGTATAATTTCACCCTTTGGGTGAATCCATCGCTATTTGATGTTTTAATGAGTCTAGCGAAGGTGAAACTCGATCTTGTCTAGATGGACAAGTTTGTCTCTATTTGATCTTTTTAAGGATTTTAACGACAAAGATAACTCGGTCCTTTTCAAGTTTAGAGAGTTTAAAAATGGACGAAAAGAAAACTCCAAAAATTCTTTTTCGTAAAATAATCTCTCAAGTTTGAAAAAACATAAAATAATACAAGATAGATATTGTTTCCAATCTTTTAACGAGCTGGAAAAGACAAGCACTCAGCAATCTTTTCGTGTTTAGAGGGTCTGAAAAGAGCATAAAGAGGACTCCAAGGGGGTTCCTTTTTCAATTTTAACAAAGCTAGAAAAAGAGATAAAAGTTTGCTTTGTGGTAAAAGATGTTCAATTTACATTTGAGCACGTCAAATTCTATATTTCAGTTGTTAAAAATGCTAAAAAAACCATCATAATAGATTAAAAATACCTGTTTCATGAATAAAATAAAAGAAAAATTAATGTTTACTCAATTAATGTACAAGAAATAAACATAAAAGCAAGTTTTACCATTCATTTATACCATTTCACATTTACCCTTTGATTTTGGTGCTTTGAAGTAGTTTTTACCTTGAAGTTCACCAACTGATTGTGGAGAATTCAATGGACCATTCCTTGTGCCATCGAGGCCAGATAGGAGCTATCTATGTTCTCTTACATTTCATTCCATTATTTTTTAGTTTCAAGCAAAAAAATTGAGCTTTTGAGGCCCCTAGGGTTTCAATTTTGAACTCTGGGATCAGCACACTCTTTCATCATCGAAAGGTGCGTTGCACTACACACACATAGAAGGCTTCATGCATTGTTGCGTGTTGTCTCTAAGGCAGGAATGCGCTGGGCACAAAACCCAAGTTCACATAGCTATTTTTCCCAAATTTTCCTCTGTTTTTTGCAAGAAATGGTCCTAATTTGTCTAATGGTTGTATTGTAGACATTCATTGGATCAAAATGGTGATTATATTGAGAGAAAGGGAGCACGAAGAAAAAGATATGATTTCCTTAAATAATTAGGGTACGGTTGAGGCCCTAAGGAATTGTGGGTTACTCAAGTATTTCTGACTATCTAGCATGCGGCAACAGATTGAGCTTTTATAGTTCCTTGTTCATTCATGGGATCCTCCTAATTATGCCTTTCACATTAGGTACAAAGTGATCCCATTTACCATCGATGACATCTACTTTCTGACTGGATTGTCGAGGCAGGGTGCCCCCATCTCACTATCTGGATTTGCCAAAATGAGTGAATGAGTGAGAGACTACATACAATAGTTCTGTTGGGAAGGTGCACAGCCTAGCAGAGACAAAAAGATTAACATCAGGGATGTTAGTGATTTACCATTGAGGATGACCCTATTTACCATTGCCAAATTGGCTGGTAGCATGACACTACACTTGGCAAACACATCATACATGTAGTATGCTTTAGAGTGTTTAGAGCCAAAAGTGTTCAACTGGTGCGAGGTAGTGCTTTCACCTGCGAAAGAAAAAATGATCAAGGTGAAAAGTGGAAAGACAAAGAACTTTGGCTATGGGTCGATCCTAATTTCTTTTGCCTTGGAGAGAATTCCACTTATGCAGCCACAACTTGTTTCACTGGGTGTATCTGGACCTAGGGATCCACAAATGCAGAGATGGGTATATCTTATGGCTAGGCATGTTGGTCAGTCATTGATCTCATTTACCCCTACGTTCTATGAGTGGTTTGATCGACAGGATATGGCCATCGCAGAGTATCCATATTCAAGAATGGATTTCCATGGAGATCCAAACTTGATGTCACCAGTTGGAGCACAGTCGGGTGCTATCGGTAAATTGTTTGATCAAAGTGTTTTTTTAATTTTAAAGTTTCCACATTTTTTTGTGTTTTTTGATTATCTCCAAGACTAAACAAAATCATTTTTATGTATGTAGATGTTGGACCTGTTCAACTTGCGGGACACCAATGAGAGGCAGGTGGGCTAGCATAGAGACCTATTGGGAGAGTAGCTCTCTGAGACATAGATTTAGCCGAGACATTGGCCGAGCTATAGGACCACATAGAGGGTTTGACCTTAGGCATTCCAGATATCCAGATCGATGAGTTGCCTATGCGACTGCAGCGCCACACCATTGGTGTGTCGAGTCATTGGATGAGCAGAACTAGTCTATTTAGATGTTTTTAGCATACATTTTGAGTTTTTGGGTTAGATGACCAATTTTTTTCTTGGACACAAACTGTTTGTAAATTTTTTTAAAACAACTATCTATTTTACTTTGAGAGTTTTGTTATGGTTATGTGATGCAATCCTATTCAACATTGGATGTGAATTAAAAATATTTACTTTACATATGTCGCAAATGTCTATTTAAAACATAATTTGCTAAAGAATCAGTTAATGTGTTTAGATTTCTGGAAATATGTTGATATTGAATAAACTCAAAATACCGTTCCAAAATATGAACTCTAAGGAACATGCAATGAATTGCTGGGTTTCAGATAGTATAAATGTGATCCAAGTGGACGTTGGTGGCCACCCACCTATCCCATTTGGACTCCCACAACTATCTCTTTTAGTTTTTTAGTTTTCTAAATTGTAGCACAGTTTACTATTTTTAGTAGTTTTTTATCCCCTGAACTTCTAGATCCGTTTTGAGGCCCTAAACGACGTTTTTTCGGAAATCTAGGGGCACCATCGGTCCACCAAAGTTGTAGTTCTTGGATGGATCTTTCTAACAAGCTATTGTACGCATCAAATGGAGATTGTATGCCAAAGTTACGACCCCGGGAAATTGATGTACCAATTTACCCAAATAGGGCCCACAATTTGGCGTTTCATCTTCTAGGGTTAGGTTATGGGATGTGAAGGGTTTTCCATTATTTCTCAACAATAAATAGTCCTTTAAGGCTCAATGTAACACAGTTTAGAGGCATGTAGCCACCACATCTCTTCTCAAAGATAAGCTACCATTGCCTCAACTGTTTATTTTCATTTTCTGTTTGTAAGCATATCTCAGTATTTTACATTAATGAAATGAAGTATTATTTCTACTGCATCTTTGTGTTTATGGCTATCTCTATAATTTATTGCGTTCATGTTCAAATCTGGATTAGTGATATCAGAGGGGTCTGCTTTTTCTTTGTTTTTCTTTGCATGTCCCCAACGAGGTCGGGATATAAGGAGTTAGGGCTTGAACTGGTCGAACCTTTGCAAGACCAGCCTTGCAAATCTCAACGACCTCCCATGGCAGATGAGAAGAAAGATGAGGGGGTAGGAGGTCCTATTAAAATCTTGTTCGAAGAAGCCCTCGAGTGGCAAAGGAACATGATGATGGATAGCTTTACGCAGATCCTTCAGAGGCTGCCTAGAGGCAATGCATCAGGTTCTAACAGTTACTCTGGAAACTCCACACCATTTAAGGTACAAGCTAATTTTGAAATCCCCATATTCGAGGGTCAAATAGATGCAGATGCCGTAGACAAATGGTTAAGTCTGCTAGAGGGTTATTTTTCTATTCATGAATTTTCGAGTCAGGAAAAGATTGTTTTCACTCTTCTCAAAGCAGCTCCCCACGTCAAGGACTGGTGGGAAACCTATTGCGAGCAGAAGGATGAAGGCACAGGATCACTATTTTTAGCCACACCCACTTGGGATTCATTTCAGAATGACATCAAGGAGCAGTACTACACTGTCAAAAGCTATGAGGACAAATACATAAAGTGGACCATGCTGTGATAGGGAAGGGACCAAGATGTGCCGGAGTTCACAAAATTTTTTCATACCCTTCACACACAATTGGGTATCAAGGACTCTGAGCTGCATTTGGTACTCAAATACCGTGGCTACCTACACAGATACATTCAGGAAGAGATGGAGTTCTTGAACATCTCCTCGCTCAGCATGACGTACTGATACACTATCAAAATCAAGCAAAAGTTCAAATAGAAGAAGCGAGACTTTGGATCTACAAATCCAAAGCCCAAAGGACAAAGCCAAGGTGGGGTGACCCAAGACAACCCATCAAAGCCACAAGAAAAGAACAACACCATGAAGCTTAAGAAGGACAAAGGAAAGTGTTGTGAGTTCCACAAGAGTCCCACTCATAACACAAGTGAGTGTTGGACCAAGCAATTGCTGGTGGCCTAGTTAAAGGCTTCAAAATAGATACATGTTCCAACCTTGAGCCAGAACCCAACAAGGTGAATGGCAGAGGGAAGCAGATCATTGATGCAGAGCCCAACATCACTATTGCCACTGCCAAGATCCAGAAGAATGAACCCGAAGATCCAGAGGAGGGGGGTCGTCTTTTCTACTCACAGATGTGGGTGAAGGGTTTACCGCTGCAATTCATTATCGACAGTGGCAGCCAAAAGAACCTCATTTCAGTAGAGGTTGTGATGCAGTTGGGCCTACCGACTACACCACACTTGTAGCCCTACAGAATCGAGTGGCTTCATGAAGGACGAGATCTCAAAGTTTTCCAGCAATGCTGCCTTCCCTACAGCATCAAGCACTTCACAGACAAGGTATTGTGTGATGTTACACCTCTAAATGTTTGTGATGTATTATTAGGCCAGCCATACTTGTGGAAGCGACATGCTATGTATGAGGCAAGGCCTCACACTTTTATCATTTATTTGGGTGATTCATTATATAGGATACCAGAGATAGCCCCACATATCACCATCTCTTTGATCACTGCTAAGAAAGGCAGCAAGCTCATCTCCCAGACTAGGAAATTCATATGTCTGGTTCGCTCCCAAAGAAAGGGCAAGATCGTCACCACATCCATGACCCCCGCGAAGGGTTCCTTCACACAGAAGTAGTAGCAAAGGGATACAATCATGACAAAACACAGGAACAACTTCTCCTTACCCACAGGGGTACCACACAAGCTTCAGGTGGGCAACAAAGTCTGGTTGCATCTACAAATTGAACGCCTTACAAGAGCCCATCAAAAGTATCGACCACGCCGACATCATCCTTACACCATTACTAAGGTTGTGGGAAATAATGCTTTGGAGCACAAATTTCCTCCATTCCTTCTCCTGCACCAAGTATTCAATGTGTACTACCCTCGACCATGCTTCCCACCATTACTGGACACATATGAGATTGCAGAACAGCTCACCAGGGACCAAGTTTAACAGATGGAGGAACTCAATGCAATGGGGACCATTGCTTCCTAAGGGGGGAGGAATGATCCAGGTGGATGTTGGTGGCCATCCACCTATCCCATTTGGACCCCCACAACTGTCTCTTTTAGTTTTTCAGTTTCCTAAATTGTAGCACAATTTACTATTTTTAGCAGTTTTTTGGGTCCTGAACTTCCGAAGTCATTTTGAGGCCCTAATCGATGTTTTTTGGGAAATTTGGGGGAAACATGGGTCAATTAAGTGATTTTTGCCTTCCCAAAGTTGTAGTGCTTGGATATATTTTTCTAACAAGCTATTGTACGCATCAAACGAAGATCATATGCGAAAGTTACGACCCTGGAAATTGATGTACCTATTTACCCAAACGGGGCCCACAATTTTGCGTTTCATCTTCTAGGGTTAGGTTATGGGATGTGAAGGCTTTTCCATTATTTCTCAACAATAAATAGTCCTTCGAGCCTCATTGTAACACATTTGAGGGGCATGTAGCCACTACATCTCTTCTCAGAGATAAGCTACCATCGCCCTAGCTGTTTATTTCCATTTTCTATTTGTAAGCATATCTCAGTATTTTACATTGATGAAATGAAGTATTATTTCCGCTGCATCTTTGTGTTTATGGTTATCTCTGTAATTTGTTATATTCCTATTTAAATCCAGATCAAAATGCCAGTAAGTTGTAGTATAATGAGTTGTGAGTCTAGCCTAATGATGATTCGGCGTATGCCAAGTGAAATGGCATCGGAGAGGAGTTCAATCAATGCGCTATACTCAGCAATATTGTTCATCGATCGACCAATACAAATCCCTCTAAAACTCACTAACTCGCTGCTTGGAGCAAAAATGGCCCATGCTGCAGAGGATAGATTTTGCGTACTATAACTAGCCCCATTGACGTAACCAACAAATGGTTCTGAAAAGTTTGACATCTGCAACAAATGCAAAGTGGATTACTTAACCAAAAAATAACTCTAAAATAAACACACACACACATGCAATCAAAGCATATATATAGTGAGTTTTACTACACTTAACTAAGCATGGTAACGTTTAAGGTACAACACATTTCGGGGCTACGATAATGGAATCCCATCATAGTCACTAACTCATAGGCACCTTTCATCAAAACACGCTTAACAATATAAGGGCCCATCCATAGCGGTTCATATTTTCCCGATTCAAGTTTATCAGACTCCTGATCATAATGCAAGACCAAGTCAGCTTTTGAGAAGACACGAGGCTTGACATTTTTATCATATTGTGCCTTAATATGTTTCTTTTGCACTTCATTAGCCAATGTGACATCATGATGGGTTTCACCGAGATGGATTAACTCCAAGAAATGTGCTTCTTTTTCGGAAGTGTTGGGTAACAGGTCAATCGCGAGTTTTAGAGATGAGATTTCACATTGGATTGGTAAGATTGTTTCCAAACCATACACCAACTGAAAGGGTGTGAATCTAGTCACATTTCTCATTGAGGTTCGATATGCCCATAGAGCCAAGTACATGATTAAATGCCAATTTCTTTTATGAACTCCAATCATTCTTTGCAACATGTGCTTCAGGACTTTGTTGATAGCCTCAACTTGTCCATTAGCTTGCGGGTAGTATGGATTAGAACTATCATGTGACAGTCCTAATTTGGCAGTCAACTCAACCATCATGTGATTGCAAAAATGTGATCCATGATCTGTAACTATGGGTTGTGGTACACCAAACCTGGCAACCACATGGTTGAAGAAAAATAAAGCACTGTTGTTCAATGTTGGCATTACCTCGGCCCATTTGGTAAAATAGTCAACATCGACTATAATATACACATGACCCCCAGCCGAGGTGGGGTTACATGTCATAAAGTCAATGCCCCATTTGGCGAATGGGCCGACAGCAACGCCTAGATGTAGTGGCGCAGGTGGTAATCTAGTTTTGCGGTCAAATATCTAGCAAGTATGGAAACTTCTGACAGCAAAAATGCAATCTTTGAATATGGTTGGCCAAAAGTAACCAGCATGGAGAATTCTCTGAGTGGTAGTGTAACCAGATAAATCTCGACCACAAGCACCTGAATGACATTCATACAAAACTTTTTCGGCTTCCTCATGAGGGAGGCACCTACGTAAAATTATATCGACACCATGACGATAAAGCATATCACCAATGATCAGATAATCTTTGGCTTGGTATCGAGTATGTTGATGTTTCGAGTGAGAGGTATTAGGCCAAAAAGCTTGGGTCTGGAGATAGACTAGTGTCTCTCCATACCATGGATTGCTTGACGAGATAAGAAATAGAGACTTATCCAAGGTTGATGCTTTTGATGTTAAATCATTGGAGGATGAGGGAAGATCGCAAAGTAACTCGGAAAAAACAAAAGATTTCGTTGATTTAGACTTGATGAACTTCAAATCAAACTCCTACAAAATGACTATCCATTTGGAATATTTCCCCCCAGCAATTGACGTGACAAAATGTATGTCATAGAGTTGCAATCCAATATAATGGTAGTTTACGGAGGAGGATGTAATGACGAAATCTCTTCACAGCTTGAATGGATACCAAAGCTAACTTTTCATCGTATGAATACTTACTTTCTGTGTCATTGAGATTAGGAGTCAAGTAATAAATAGGATGTCCAATTCCACTTTCTTCTTGGACTAAAACCATGCCAATGGTTGTATCTGCAACGGTGAGATACAAGTAATAGTATTTTTGATAATTTGGGGCATACATTAATGATGCTCTAATTAGGGAAACTTTAAGAGCATCAAAGGAATCTTGCACAACTTGATCCCAATGGAAGGGTACCCCTTTCTTCAATAGATGCGTAAAACCTTTAGCCAACTCAGCATAGTTTGGAATGAACCTCCTCAAAAAGTTTGCCTTCTCTTAAAGTCTCTGTAACTGTAAGAAGTTTGAAGGTGGAAGCAAGTCAAGGATTGCCTGAACCTTAATTGAATTGAGTCAAATTCCATATTTTGAGACCGTGAATCCAAGCAATCGACCAGAGCCAACACAAAACATAGACTAGTGTGGATTGAGTCTTAGAACACGATAATTATCAAGCTCTGATGGAGAACAATATTTGTTGTCATAAATGTTTTATACAATGTTAGGTTTGGTCGAAATGTTTATAGAAATCATTTCTTCTATGTTTGACAAATTCGCTCAGAATCTACATTATCTACTCTAACAGAATTCAATAGGAAATCAACGATCAATGGGTGGTTTAGTTCATTTGAATAATCTTCTATGTCATCTAGAAGATGGGAATGATGATGATTATATTCCCATGGTGCCTCTCCTATCATCATTGATTGGGCGATTCCTTCATCCGTAGAATGTATATGTGAAAACGGATCTAAAGAGGTACCATATTCTAACAACCTATTTACCCATACAAAAGTTGAGTGCAGATTTGGGTTTGATGCACAAGCCTGAAAGATTGATTGTTGTGATGATTCAATGGGGTTTAACGGCAACATCTAAATATTACTATCAACTTCAACTTGGTTGGAAATCCTCGTTAAATCAGATGAGGTGGAGGAAATCATGTTGCAAGTCTCTACTCTTGCCACTTTCGTCAAATCAGATGGTGACGGGAGGGTAAAAGTACCCATTAGGGAAGGATCTTTAAAGAGACCTACTCTAACACATTGAAGTGATAGTGGAGGTTTGTGTACCAATGGAATGCTTCTTGTAGCCTATGAACTATTGGCAAAGAAGGTTAGCTGATCAATGACTATGATTCCACCCTTAAAAAGGAATACGAAAGTACATTGAAACCACACAACCATAGCATATACCCAAGTCCTTCCCAGTAAAATGTTGTAATTGAGGGGTCCATCAACTACCTCAACTTCAACAGTAACTATTTTTCCCCCAAGTTCGATTTGCAGGTTACTCAAAATCCCACATGGAGTATATATTCTTCCATCAAAAGCTTTCAACTTGGTTGGTGATCATTACAATGGCGGTGAACCAAGTGTTTTCCAACAGCTCATGGACATAATGCAAGTAGATTCCCCCTCGTTAATAATAGTTCATTGAAAATTCTTATTGAGAGATTTTACTTAGATTAGGAAAGCTAGTTGTGTAGGTAACTGTGGTGAATATCCTGCATGGTTAAAAACCACAAGATTTGAATCTATAGGATCTATTCTGCCTATTGCTAATAGTAAAGCCTACTTCTAGGAGGGACAGTTTTGCAACACCTTGAGTGTCGACATAGCGGAAGGTGATTGAGCAAGATATTCCACTATGTTATAGTTTTGAGCTGCTTGAGCCCGAGAGTTGAATGTTGATTTGTGCACAACTCCCTTTGGTGGTTTTATTGTCAATTCAAGTATGTTGGGTGGAACAACTTCCGATGAAGTTGAGGTCGAAGGATTAGGCTGATCAGTGGCCTGATTATTGGATGACAATGGATTTCCATAATATTTGTTTCTTGTTGACACCAAAACTTCATTTTGTGGCTTTGTGATGGATAACATGAGTACTTGGGATGTGGAAGCATGGTCTATTGCAACCAAATGTGTCTCTAGGGTTGGAAACGGATCAGCCAATACTGCTGATGTGTTTGAAGTATTTAAAAGTTTAGATACCTCAGAGCGATGTGGACAATCTCTTGTATAATTCTCATCATTACATATCAGACATGGATAACAAGGTTTCCTTACCGAAGTAGAGGAATCAAATGATTTCTATGGAGGGGAATTTTCTTGTTTCTTTTTGTTTTTCCCCTTTTTCTTACCTACTGGTTGCTTTGTATTTTTGCCTTTGTCAAATGACACGACATTAATCTTGGAGGTAATAATATTTTTTGATGCATTGGTAGTTTGATTGGAAACAACAAGATTTTGACCAGATGATCTTCCTGCTGACTGTGTGCTTGAAGAACTGATCACACCATCATTGGCATCAGAGTCCTTACTCGATTGTGGAGGAGGTGGAATAGTGAAATCTGGTTGAGGTGCATTGAGAATTTTATCATAAAGCATGCCAGATTGTGTGTAAATAAAATCCAAGTATTGGGCACGAGTAATAACTTGCTCTTTTGTGACAACTCCACCTTTTGCACATCCTCAGTGATTGATGGAAATAAGGATTTTATGAACCACTCAGCTGATTGGGAACATATGTCTTAACCATTCAATGACAACACTGCCACTCATGAATATGATCTAATATATGGGTAATAATAGTCTGCTTAAAGTTGGTTAGGACTTCTGTTCCAGTCTCGTATCTGATAGGTAATTGGAAGTGGGTCAAAAAAGTAGTGGCTAAAGTGGTGAAGTTATCAAAAGAAGCTCTTGGTAATTCAATGTACCATTTAGCAGCTGGACCAGTAAGTGTTCTTTGGAAAAGACGAGTCTGACCAAATCATCATTTAAGGAGTTATATGAACACCACAAATGAAAGGTCATAACATGATTAGACAGGTATTCTCCAGGATTTCTATTAAACTTTGGAATGTCAGATGGTAACTTATGTGGAGTTACCAACCACCAAGGTGCATATAAGATTGGATCATTAGTGAGCATATTTAAATCTGGTAATTCTAAAGTTGTTACAAATGGCAATTTCTGATTCAAGTCAGGTTGAGCATACCCAGGATATGATGGAATTTCCTTAGAAATAGGTCTTTGCATACTAGCATAGGGCATTTGCATTTGGTAACCTTGGTATGGTTGTTGAACAAACCCAGTATAAGGTGGTTGTTGATAATCAGCTTGAATGTGTGGTTGTCCATAGCCTGCAAAGCCTTGTTGGCTAGGACCTTGGTAAGCTTGAGATTGGAAAAAACCAAGTTGAGCTTGTGAAACAAGTCCAAACTGGGTTGGAATTGTTGGAATTGGGGTTGCTGAAATTGAGGCTGCCACGATTGTTGAATCAACTATTGTTGTTGTTGGTACAACTATTGTGGATTTAATGGTTGTTTCTGTTGAATAATGAAAGGTTTGCTAGGTTGTGAATAAAATATACCAGTGTAAGCCCGGGTCAGTCCATATAAGGGTATACTAACCTAAAGTTGTTCCTAAACTCCTGAAACAAGTGGTTGTTGTACAAGAACTTGAGGAACTTGAACTCCCTTGACTTGAAACTTGTGATTGCAAGGTAGAAGGATTAGTTTGTATCGGTTGAGATACAATAGTTTGAACTTGTAACAGTGGTACAGTAGTAACAATAGGAGTAGTAGGAATAGTTGACACAGTTTGCATTGGTTGTGTTGGATACACAAGCCTTGGTTGCACTAGCATTGTTGGTTTCCATTAACAAACTCTAATTCCAAATTGACCTGAATATTGTGGGATATTACCATATGGTAGTCCCCCGGAATAAGAAGGATGTAGTAAATAAGAATATTTCTCTCCATATGGTGGCAATCAATGGATACATAGGTCTTTGTTGACCAGATTGCCCAGCTTGATACTAATATGTAGGATCAAACTGTTGAGTTCCCATTAGAGAAGAGCCAGGTAAAATTCTGGTTGAGGACATGAGTGATCACCATGGTGTAGAAGCAACCCCTGAGTGGTTTCTTGACAATGATTAGTAACCAACCAATATAGATGATTCACCATATAGGTGCGACTCAGGTGTGGTAGAAAACATAGAAGAAGTTACAACAAATGATTTTGTTGTAGCTGCATCAGATGATACAGTCTGAGATGTTGATGGTTGTTTAGCCATAGTTAACTGACTAAAAGTTGTCATAAAGGCTTGAGGGGTACTTGAAAAGAAGGAGGATTAAATGAAGCAAAGAAATCAGGAGTATTAGGGTAACTATAAAGCCTAGCTCCAAAGTGAAACAGGGTTCCAGGTGTGGGATCTTCTTCCAATTCCTCCTCTATAACAATTAAACCTAGTGGAAGAACTTCACCGTCAGGTCCATTAAAGATTTTTGGTATTGATGAAGTTGAAGTTTCAATAGTTACTGATGTTTGAGGGGTAACTGGTTGATCATCTTCCAGTAAAGTAACAACTTCTGCATGTTCAAATTTGAAGTCCAGATGTTCAGGTAAATGAACAATAGTTTTAGTAAGAGATTCCTGAACAACTTCAGGTTCAGATGTAAATTCTATTTGAACTGGGATAGATTCTAGATTAACCTTTGGTTGAACTGATTGAGGTTCAAAAGAACTTTTTTCTTGAGAAATTTCAAGTTGAGAATCAACTTGTGGTTGAACAACTTCAGTTACTGTTTCACTAGAATCAGTGCTAATGTCCTTAGGTAATTGTGAAACTTCCTCTTCAAGAACGGATGTACCATAAATAGTTGGAGTAACTGGAGTCTCTGTACTTATCAAAACATATGATTTAGGTAACTCAAATGAATAACTAGGAGTTCTTGGTGTACTAGACTCAGTTAAGTGAGACCACTTTGCCCAAATTGGTGTCGCTTCGGGAGGCAAAGAAATTTTCCTCACTGTTCTCCATGAATGACAGGGTATGGGTTGATATTCCTACACAATTTCTGATTAATTTTATTATCTAAAAAGAAAAAGAGAAAAAGGGGTACACTAGGCAAAAGTTTTACTAAGAAACTATGAACTACAGAATACCTTTGGGCGAACCAAGAAGTACAGGCAAGCAATCTCCCCAAATGAAGTGTTCGGGGTATCACAGTTTACAAGGTGGCTGACTCGGTTACTTAAGGATGGATAGAAACCTAAAGTTGTCCTCCCATGTATACCCAAAGGTACGTGGAGGCCCAGTTCGCATAAGCATTCTCTAATGCAAAACTGCACAATGAGAGCATTCCCATATACTTTACGTACTGTAACACTTACACATATACCCGAAGGTAAATGGACGAGCTACAATATATTGATGTGCGTGGAATGAGGTATCACACTCAGGATGTACTACAGACAAGTTAGCGGTAGTTGCTTTGTTTTACGACACTGGAACAAGTCTCTAGCCTAGTACCACTAAATGTTATCATTACTGACAATGCTCCATTAGGTAAATTGATGTTTATTTTAAGTTGATATTGCTTAGGAATTTTCCTTTCAAGTTCACCACATGATGTATTCTAAAATTCCTAGGAATGCAACTATCATGATAAGCATTCTTTCCATTCAATTTAACGATGAAAATCCTAACTACTTAGGGATAGAGAAATAAAATTTCTTTTGATCAAAGAGCAAAGAGCACAACCTAAATACAAATTCCCTACACTATTCTTATCAACACACACAAAGTTTTTCAATGCAACATGCATGTATTTCTTTTCGATTTCCGTTAATGTGAATGAACAAAAAGGAAAACTAATGCACAATCAATCAATAAACTCTTTTCATAAAAATGATGATTTTGCGAGAATTTCTTTTCAAAGAAAGGAAGAATTTATGACACTTTTTTTTTCAAAGAAATGAGGAATTATGACACTTTCAACAAAAATACTAATCATATGCATACATAAATAAATCAATCTTTCATGAATGAGGACTTTAAGAAAATTCATTTTTCGAAGGAAAAGATTATTTATGACACTTTATTTCACTAAAGATCAATCGACCAAAAACTAACTTTCGACTATAGATTGAAAATGACAAAGTAAATACATAAGAAACATTTATCAATCTTAGCCTAAGTAGGGCCAAGTAAGGAGATAAAACACTATTTTTAGAGACATGACATCATTGACATTTAACAAATCATTTAAACAGGAGAAAATTAGCAAAAAAAATCTAGCTCCTAGATGGGAAACTGACCCTCAAGGGATCAACACAGGAAGCAATGAGAGACATTGTGCTTCAACACACTGGATCTATGCGAGAAGTGCATTGTAGCACACTCTATCCTTAATTGGCATGATCTGGTGACAATAAGCCATTTTGAAGGCAATTTTGACACCGTTTTGACTCAATTTTCAATGAAAGAAGTCTGAAATTCAATCAACGACCACAAGTATAGTATGCATAAATGTCTTAAGAGGCTAATAAACTACCAATATGAATGATCGATCCCCATTATGGTCACCAATTTGTTTTGGGAAGTTTTAGTGTCTACGAATAAATGCTTAAACCCCTAGACTAGTAGCTATGTCTAGAACAAAAGTGCAAAGCATTCTCTACTTTTCTATGACCAATAAATTAAATAAGAGGTAAAGAATCCTACCTAAAACTTTCTCTTACTCCTTATCTCCCTTTACCAATTATGTTGCTACTTTCTGTACTTAATCTGCTTGAAGAGTACCTACACATTGACAGAAGACAAAAACCGATCAAAGCATATGATAATGATCTATTAATTAAAGATAGCATGGAATCAAGTACATGATACACATATGAAAGCATCAATGGATAATACAAGAATATGGAAAAAGCTTTGAACACTTTATTAGTAAAATGAAGAGTTACAACCCAATTTTCTTGATTCAACATCACTCCTCTAGTTCAATCCCATCCTCTCCTCATAACAAGAAAGACATTCTGACATCATTACAAGACTTGAAATCAACTCAAGTCTCGTACTAATAGCATCTTCCTATAATTCAATGATTTCCAACCCCCGATCACTTAGATGAGTGGTCTTTTTATAAGTGAATGGAGGAAGTTATGCCATAAATGGTGATAATGAATGCCCTCCCAAACTTAGGATTTAGTTCCATGGAGTAAGGGATAAATGGATTGATGTTCCTTAACTCCATACCTTATGTAAATTTGAGCCCAAAGGAGTAGAAAAACTTGGGAAACTTCTAGATGCATCCAATGGATAAGAATATTCCCAAACCCCAATGCCACTTCGCTCAAATTCACCTAGTGTGGGCCAAAAAGGGCTTAAGTGTGCTGCATGGCACCCTAGCAGTGTACTAGACTACACTGCAGCACACCCTAATGAAGGTCTGTCGATGTTGATCTTATTAGAGGCAGTTTTTGGATGATTTCAATCATGGAACTTCTTGGGAAGGTAGGCATTCTGATGGCTGACTTCTTTAGGGCATGTAGCAACTGAATTAGGGTTTGATGGGCCCTAATAGCACTAATCTATAAGTCAGGGTTCATGTGCCCAAATGGATCTGTAACACTTATTAACCCATTTATGAGAGTTGTTGGGTTTGTTAATCATGAGAAGCTAGGGATGGATTTTGGAGGCAAATCGCAAGAAGAGAAATTATAGTAAGACCAAAAATCAATATTCCTATGCACTGTATAGTGGGTATCTAACACCCAAAATTGTGGCAGCATTAGTATTTGGGGGTTTAGATGTATTTATTTCAAGAAATATAGGATATAATAACTGTAATCTCTGTGTGTAAGGGGAAAATCCTACCTCTATGTAACAGAGACAGAGAGATAATGTGCTTAGAGGAGCCTTAGTTTGCATGTGCCATTAATCATTGGTTGGAAAAGATGGTTTGGACCTGTGTGATGCATTAAATATTAGAGGAGGAGCTAATAAATAAAGATATTGTGTTTATGATGCCACATGTTGTGTATTGAGTTCATTTATCTGCTAGAATTAGGTGTTGAATCTCTCTTGATTCCTCCAATTATAATGTTGTGTGATAGAATGTATTTCTTATTTGTATTGATACATAGGGTGAAAATTGACATGGTCCTAGCTCAAACGTTTCTTCAAGCAATTGGTTGGTCTCTATATCTCCTAGGAAGATACAAAACACGAATATCCATAATTATATTCAATTTCAAAGGAAATATTGGAAATGGATTCAAATATTCTAGACACGAATCTACTAGGACTCATGTTTGTGACAAAAGTTGAAGAATCGTGTTCCCAAAAGGTTACGGAACTTTATCAAGAAGACAAGGACTAACTAAATATCAAAATTTGATCCACATTGTAAACAATATTCCTTTCTTTCATGCATAGACATTGGGAAAATGAAAATACCAATTATCTTATAACCTTGAAATAATAAATATTTTACTTAAAAGCCTTAAAAATAGGATCATTTAAAAAAAAAATCTCATGTTTATCACTTACCTCACTTAAATTTTGTTGAAAAAAACTTAATCTCATAATTATCTTTATGACTAGCTGGAAAATTTTCAAATAATCAAACAAAAGCATCAGTGTGTCTCACTACCCAATAAAAACTCCCACTATTGTCTGCACCGACATTATCAGTTAGATATATTTATTTTGTATTTTTTCCTTCCCGGTTCTCTCGTTCAACATATCTTAAAATTTACAGAGATCTAGTCATTTTTATATTGCATTGAGTTGGGATGACTAAAATTAGGAGATACCATGCTAAAAACATTCAAAAGACTCAATAGGTCAACAATTGTTCCAGTAAAGCTGCCCTAAATTTAGTATGATATAATCCATAGGTAACCAACCTCAGGCATAACGTTGGTTAATTTATTTTGTTTGAAGTTTATTGAGATTGAGTTTTATCATGAAACTACTAGAAGTGTATTAGCATGGGTGAGTTGATTATCTTGATAACAATGTTATGGTTTGATCTATTCCCTGAAAGGAACTTATAGTTGATGGTCAAAATTTCACATTCCTTTCATTTTTTATCTTCACATATAACAAATATCTTTATGTTATAGCCTCTAGCTAGATATATACAATAACTACCACTCAGAATTTGGATGCCATCATTCATATTGGTAGTTTATTAGCCTCTTAAGACATTTATGCATACTATACTTGTGGTCGTTGATTGAATTTCAGACTTCTTTCATTGAAAATTGAGTACCTTTGTTTCAGTTAAAAATGTGATTAAATCTTTCTATATCATCTTTTGTAGAGAATGAATCCAATTTATGAGAGTCCATTTGCTTTAGGTATAACAAAATTCATTAAACTTACTTTTCGTATTCCGTTTGTTGATTGTTTAGGCAACATCTACATTGGAAAAGGGGCATATTTAATGAAGTGTGGAAGGAGAGGGAAGCTTCAGTTATGTCCTTTCAAACTTTCTAAGGTATGTAATAAAATTAAAAAAAAAATATCCATAAAATCTTGTGCTTTAACTTTTTCTTTTGATAATGGATTATTTATGTGATCTCCCCTCTCTCACACACAACCAGAGTCCAAACATAAATGATTTTTTGGTATATGTGGACAATGGACAGATTTATTCTAGCCATTTATCTAGAAGTTTACAGTGTAGGAGATCATGCATTTATAGTTGAATATTT
>Ga0115851_100076_pt1 | contig 28187 bp, 22 predicted proteins | sample InSIn2gowninarea_FD_83865 | JGI IMG/M metagenome (GOLD analysis project Ga0115851, IMG submission 83865)
TCGAAAGTACCAATGCGCGACATCATCCCGCCCGAAAAGAGTGAGAGAGTGGACCGCCGGGGATGCCGGTTTCACACAATCCAACCAGATTGTTTGACGAACGAACCAACTGGGCTATTACGCCCTCCTATTATTATTCAAGGTAATTTGCCTGAGAGCCTGCCTATTACATACGTATTAGAAACTTCTCTACCCCACCCGTAGAAGAGAGACCAGTGCTGCATCTAGAATATTGAAATTGGAGGGTCTCCATTATTGGGGAGTGGATTGGTTGGCCAATCCCAATAACTGGATTCTGGAGTTCCTTATACACGTATTAACAACGCCAATGGAGTCTATTATATACGTATTAAAAACTTGCCCTTTAATAAGAAATGGTGGGCAGAAAAAGAACGCTTCAAGTGGACTATCTCATCTGTTTCGGTTGTTGATGAGCTTCGTGTACTTTGATTGGGATAGCTGCCATTGCAGAAACTTCTATAGGCGGTTGTCTCGACCCTTGCCCACTCTATGGAGGAGCTAGGCGGTTTAGTATCATGCTTTCGCGGTTGTCTCGACCCCTGCCTACTTTATGGGCTAGAGCGGGTGTAGTATCTTCAATAGCCGGTTGTCTCGACTCTTGCGTACCGGAGCAATTATTCTATTCAAAAGGGGGAGGTTGGCAGTAGATAACAAGGCTATAGGCGGTTGTCTGGACGCTTGCCTCCTGGAGCCTTGGGCTAGAGCCAGTAGGAACTGGAGCCTTGGGCTAGAGCCAGTAGGAACAAGAAATAGGCGGTGGTGGGTGACCCGCTAGAGCCTGACTTCGTTTAGCAGTAGAAGGAGAAGCATCCCCTTGCACTTGCTATGAATGAATTGCTTCTGGAATCTGATGCTTGTCTATTTGAATCCAATAAAACCGATTCTATTTGTATCATATCCATAAACAGGCCATCTATTACATACGTGCCCACATGAACGACCCTCTATCATTATTTCCCGTTTCGGGGCTCATGCCCCACTATCATTATCTAAGGCGGCCCCCTACAACCTGAATAATAGTAATAGGGTCAAATCTCATTCCATTGATGAGAGCTTTTCATAGAATATTGCTTACTCTTCATCCCGACCCGGGAAGGCAGATTATGATTCGATTATCTACGTATTAACCAGTCGGGGTTAGGTGTGGGCTATTAATCGATTGTGGAGGATTTTGAACCTTAATAAAGGCGGATACTTCGATTTCAATCCAACCGCAACCCTTACTATGATAGTAGGGGAATATGGTATTTCATCATCTAGGGTTATAAAGGGGAGGGGGCGGTTCCTCTCCCCGATTAGGAATAACTATCCCTCTACTATTACCCCTTTACCAACCCTCATCGCTTTACCAACCATATTCTTTAGTAGGCTGTTTCAATAACATCTCCTTTTCCTAGTTCCATGATATGAATGGTTATGAAGGAAGTGAAACCTTAATAGTAGGCAGTTTAGAACCCCTCTCCTCCAACGTTTCACCGAATGTGGTAGATTTATCCCTATGGTGGGAATGGTTAGCTACAGATCCCAAAGGGGAGGGTCCCTGTTGAGAGAATAATGCAGTATGGAATGGAGCCTTTTTCATGCGTATATGATCGAATAGGAACACCCTTTGACAGGGAGGGTTAAGGATCAGACGATAGCTGTGGCTGAAGGTCTGATTGTTCATTCTTCATCAACAGGGAGGAGGATGATTCTCAACAGTATGGTCTGAATGAGTTATATGTTTCAAGGTATAGGAGAATGAGGCGCTGAAACTGGAAGGGAGGGGGCAGCCTTTCTCATTTGATAGTAGGCTGTAACCTTTTCATCCACCTATCCCTTTCAATAGTGGGCGGTTTCAAGAAATCCTTCCCCCTGTTTCAACAGATTCCGCCTAAGAAAACTCCCTCTTTCATGGGAGGCAACGAGACATAATAGGAGGCAGTCTCAATAGTAGGCGCTCTCAAATACCACCTCCTTCACGATAAGGCGCTTTTACTAGATTCCCCCTATTACTATTATTATTCCCCTCATTTCATAGAGTCTGGGTAGTAGGCAGGTCGTACAATTTCCTATGGTGCCCGGTCCCTAGAAGATTTCAGGTTTGGTCCGATAGATAGGGATTGCGCTTTTCTGTCCAAACCCCGCCCGACTAGACCCATTTCTAGGACTGAAGGGTAGAAGAGAAGAGTGGTATTGTTATGATCGGCCGATCTATTATATAACGTATTAGCTACTTCAAGAAAGTAGTGATCTGGCTAACCACTAGCAAATGGAGTAAGTGCTACAGCAGCTCTCCAATCTTTGAATAAGTGCTATAGCAGCTCTCCAATCTCCTCCTTGTAATCTGGTTCCTCGACCTTAAAGTGGGGGCATGTGCAGCAGGGTCGCTTGGGCGGTTAGTCGGGCAACCTCAAATTAGTGCTCATCGTTTCAAGCCTACCATTATTGGTTTGGGACCACTCTTCCATTCTCTAAGCAACCCTCTCCTACGTATTAAGCCATATTGTTAGAACTTCTCGGATCAGCCTCTCCTGTTAGAGTAGAGTATTGAGATGAGCCTACTGAGGCAATTCGATCAAGCACCGATTCTACAGGGTCCAAGGAATTTGGCAACTCTCAATCCGACCTCACTAAGTGATTATGGTTCGCTTCTCGTTCCACGGGGGGTGCATTTCGGCAACTTCAATCTGATGCTGTAGAAGGGGAGTCGGTGAACATGCCAACATACAGGGTTGGAGCGAAACCAAGTGGTTAATACCTATAGAATAGACCTTTGCCAAGGGTTGAACAACCAAGGTACGCCTCGAAGCACTTAGGTCTACTATATATTGTTAGGGTTTACGCCTTAAGAACCAAGGGAGCACCTTTCGTTTTGATCTGACTGATGCGAAGGCTTTCTCGAAGGACTAGTTCTATATCCTCTGGGGCCTATTCTATTGATCCGATTCCGGCATTTGAGGTTGCAACCGGACCAGCCCTAATGAATGATAAGGTTGGAAAGGCATTTCATGTTATCGAAGCCTTATTGCCTGCCCCTACTCTTCCTGCCTTAAAAGGTGGGGTTGGACGAGGACATTACAGTCCAGTGAAAGCACTGCCCTCTTCTTCCGGTGTGAGTGGAGGATCGCCGCTTCGTCAATAAGAGTTTAGGGTGGAAGCAAGAGTTGGGCCTTTATTCCGTAGTTGGTCGCCCACTATTCTGATTGACCGGTTGAAAGCTGTCATTTGATGGAATCTGAAATTGAAGATGAGCTAGTCCCACCTCCAAACCATTCAATAGAAGTTCGAGCTGGTAGCCCATCACTAGAAAGAGGTGGCCTTGGAACGAATGCCCGACACCCCAATCCAGAATACAGGAGAAAGTAGCTGGTTGTTCTCTCTAATTCAAGTAGGGTTTATTGATAGCCAGTAATGGCAGGCCAGACCCATGAGAATAGAAGAAAAAAGGGTAATCCTAGACTTGTCATCTTCTGTAGGCCCTACCTCAACTCCTCCTAACTCTGCAAATGAAAGGTCTTCATATTAGCTAGCAGAATACTCTCGAAGGAAAGTCTAGTTTCTTGGTAGCCTCGACTTCAAAACAAATCTTATTCGGTTGGAGGTTCCCATTCTAGCTTCTTATCGAATTCCTTCTCATCCCGCCTTATTGAATGTGGAAGTGCGTAGGCAAACCTCCAATCTTGGACAAATACTAGTGGGCCAGTGGAAGTTGAAGCTTTCATTACTCTGGTTGGCCTTCCCCCGACCCAACCACCAAGAGAGGACTAGTGGGGAACCGAACCATTAATGGTAGGCTTGAAACCACTAGCAAGAATTCTTCCCTTTTAAGGTGGTCCCCAACCAGAAAGAATAGAACTAGAAACTCCAATTTGAGAAAGTGGAATTCTAGTAGCTGGTAGAATGGTTGTCTTGAACCTCCTCGAAGAAGCTCCGGGTGGAAGGTTGACAGTAGCTGGCAAACCTCCCTACTAGCGAATTGAAGATGAAAGCTCGGTTCCACTAATCGGCCCAACTCCAGAAGGGCTGGTCACTTCAGTTAATGGGGCGGCGGCTAGAAACTATTGATTCAATCGGCAATGCGGGTAGTCGAGCTTTTCTCCCGCATCGACGGGAATAAAGCACATATCGAAGAGGAGGGCCAGTAGTCATTCTAGAACGAGATTATTCACGTATTAACAACCTCTGAAATCTTCTCCTTGTGGGCACTCCTTCTATTTGTATCATATCCATTGTTATCATATCTATCCCGAACCTATCCATTCCTCTCGATTCGCATCAATGAAATGAGGATCTGTTCCGTTTGATTCCATGGCGGTCGAATCTATTGCATTCTAATGCAACCGATTCCATCTCCGTATGACTGGTTTGAGAAACTTTCCATTTCGCTTTCAAGGTGGTTGATGGCATTATCGGTGGTTGGCAGTAGAGGGGGTTGGCGGTTTAGTACCTTGCTGTTGATGCATGAGATGGATGGGGTGTGATCGTTTAGATTAATGTGGTGGTTAATACGTATTGTGTAGGTTGGTAATAGTAAACAAATCGCTGGTTTACCCCCCTGCGTATACAGCTGTTACTTCACGGAGGAGGTTGTCGGTTTAAGATCCTGCTTTTCAAGTGGACGGCTGGTACTGGGGCCTTGGGGTGGTTGGCAGTAGGAAAAAGCTCTGGGCGGTGGTCTGGACCCTTGTCCACTGGAGCCTGACATCCATTAGCAGTAGGAGGAATCTCTGGGCAGTGGTGGATGACCGGCTTAGGGGCTACTGTCACTATCGGCGGTTGGGTTTCGGGCGTCGTCTATCTCCAGCTTTCTACCCCGCTCAACCAACTGGTATGAATTGTTTCACCCGGCTCTTAAAGCACATCGCGTGATGGGATAGAGGGGGTTTCGCGATCGGGCTATCTAGGTAGTGACAAGTTGATCGATGTGTTTCACTCGTAGATGGAGTGCTCGTCTCGTTCGGATAAGCAAATGGGGTGAGTTGGAAGCATCATATCATTCCAGTATCGGTTCAAACTTCACATCCGTTGACTAAGAACCTCGAGTTATTATGTGTGAAAAGCGCTTGCCCCCATTCCTCCACAATGGTGCGTGCTACGGAATCATCATGTCGACTCATGAATGGAGAGGAAGGCGAACCCTGATCATAGTAGTAGGGGAACTTTGACCCGATCCTGCTCAGAATCATTATACAAGGGGCGAATGGTTGTCCCCACGTCCAATAATAATAAGCGCGGGCTTGCGGAGAAATAGATCTTATTAGAACGCCAATATCCTCTATAGAAGGATGTTATATACCCATTACCCGTTCGGGACAGTCTCTCCTATCAATAGATTCTATTAGAAGGCCCATACTTCCTCGGTTCAGAGACCCGCCCACTTCTTGAAAGCTAGTTCGACTCTATCGTGGAGAGAGCCGTTCAGATACTATGATGCTAATAAGGTGGGCTCCCGCAAGCAAGAAGCGGATCCAGTTCTTTTCGATGACCCAAGCTCACTCACTCCGGCTTAAAGGTTGTTCTGCTTATCGGCGGTTGTGAGGTTCGGAAGTTATTATAAAGACAAGCGCGCCCCACTTCTATAAGCTGAGAAGATGGTTTGATCTGCTAAGGGTTATCTCTGATTCGCTGAGAGATTACAAGGGGGAGCAACAACATCTTTGTTTCGATCTGCGCTTTCTCCCCTCTGGTCAGCTACCTCAAGCACTGGCTACGCTGCCATTCCCCTATCAATTGAGTTGCATTTCTGATAAAGCGAATTAGAGGTGGTTCGGATCAGCTATCAGTCCGGGTCGGGGTTCGATCCTCCCCCCCCATTTCCTCCCATCCCAGAGATTCTAGAAGCGCGCGCCTTTAAGATTCATTATTCACTCGTATACCGATTTTAGGAGGTTCTTCGTCTATTGGACCGATTGTTGACTCGACCGAATGGAGTTGCGGTACACGACTAATCGATGTATTTATGGATAAGGAGCATTAAGCAAAAGTAGTATCTATTTCGTTTGCCGCTTCTCCGGATGCACGGAGAGGCTGACTTCTCGCTTCTCTACATAATACGATAAAGGTATTCGGAAGCGCGTGCACGCCTCACCACCCCTTGAAATAAAGTAGTCTGGGTGGGTGTGAAATGAAATAGTATGAATGGGGATTCGAATAGCATATTCAAGAAGCTTATTGGCCCAGTCTGCTCTGCCGCGCCGTCGATCCCGTTTAACAGGTAGAACAATTCGCTCTCATTCGATCGAGGGCATTGGATCCGCCCTGCCCGCAGCAGTTCGCTTTCTTGGGTGACGGGCTACCCATCCCGAGAATCTCATTCTAGTATTGAGAAGAGCTCTATTCATTTCATTCATATAGAAGAAAGGTGCGCAGTGAGATTTGTGTGGGATAAAGGTGGGCAGTGAGACGGTGTACACTGGCAGGAACGATGGGAGGGAGAACGGATGAATGCGGTGTACACTCGAACCCCAACACTTCGCTTCAGCTTTGGGATGATGAGGCGGAGAGAGAAAGAAGCTTTCTTGCAACACTTAGCAATTTGGGGTTGAGTGGCGATCTTCTCTATGTCAATCATACGCGGGCGACTTGATTGCTTTGATTCCCATCGCGGCAGCCGAAGGTGATACCTTTTTCTCTATACGTTCGTGTAAGTAATAGCCGGCGAGGTCTTGGCTAGAGCAATAGATGCTCCATATCAGTTCCGATACCATGGAAGCCAGCCCTATTTGTTGTTTTCAAGTTCGATCGGAGTAAGAGGTAGGATAGTTCTATCGATCGACCTGACTCCTGCTCCACCCGAATCGCGGTCTCCATTCCCCCGTTCGTCCCCGGCTCGCTTTTCCTCTAGAAATTTCGGATTGGAGACTGCCCACCGGACATAGAAACCATCCTCTAAAGTGTGCTGTCGTCTATTATGCTCTGCCTCCAAAGTGTGCTGTCGCCTATTACGCTCTGCAAATTCTTATATAGTGCCAGGGCCCGATCTGCATGTACTAATCCTATGCCTTGCCCCATCGCAGATAGTGAGTCGACATCGGCTTCCGACCCCCTTCATTCAGTAAGATGCTAGCGGGGGTGTGGGCAGCAGGGGGGCACGCCATGATATGACCAAACAAACGTTATCGGCTTCTCATCTTGCCTTTTCTCTTCCTCTTCACCCTGCCAACCCCCGGCCGGAATTGATTACAGAAAAATCTCGTATCCCTAGAGAAATAGAAGAGTCTGCGAAATAGAGGGATTCATTCCAATAGGAGAGTGTTGAAGTGAACCCGGCACTATTAGCTGTCTAATAAATATCCTTTCTCGCTAGTCTATTTATTGGGCAGACATTCCCTCCTCGAAAAGTGTTATCTTCGCCCAAATACAAAACGGACTCTCTCTGCTGTCGGATAAGACGTTCCTATTGAGAATAGTCTGCTCCCTGGGAATGAGAAGTAATTTGAGAAGTTGAGGGAAAGAAATAGTAGGCGGTCTATTCTATCCCGGGAGTGACATATCTTCCGATTCCCTCCTGTACGATTCCATAGATTAAGAACTGGAAATATTCTTTATTGCGTTGGAAAGTAGGAGACAAGAATAGGGGGTTGGGAGGGATACTCGAAACCAATTGAGAATGAAGCAACGGGATGAACACTTCTCGCACTCTTGAACGTGAGAGGAGCATTACATACGTATTAGCAACCCAACCCCGCGGTAGAGAACTTCTTTCTTGGGCAGGGCCTCTCTCTCTATTGATTACAGAAGGGCGATAATTGCCTCAATAGCAGACTTCTAGTAATAGTAGGGAGAACAATTCCTTCTTTATTGGGCGATCTTCAAAGAAATAAGAATCTATGGGAATATCTGATAGAAAGAGAATGATAAGCCGGAAAGATCTGATCCAAGAAATCTTCTTGCTGTTAATACGTAATAGGGAGATAAGCAATTCTGGCCAACTATCAGCTGTCTAGTGATAACACCCGAATTGACCATACTAGCACCTTCACCATTCCCCCGATTGAAAGATAGAAGATTGCTATATTATTGACAGATTCTTAGAGAGTGGGATAGGATAAAGAAGTGATTGAATTAGAAACAAGAAATTGATTAGACTGCCTCCCTTCCATGACGTGCTTTTCCAGCTATATAGAACGGCAAAAATCCCAATTCTTGATCGAGCCATAGAGTGAATTTTGGTGGACGTGCTTCTACAGCCATGTCCAACAGAAAGATGGTGACTTTCCAACGATGCTTACGAGTGGGAGAAGCTTTACTCGGTTTTCCAGTTATGTCGAACAGAATTTAGGCGACTTGAATCGCGAGTGGAATTCCGTTTACTCGCTTCTCCATATATGTCCAGCTTTGTTCCCACACGAAATGGTTTCGGTTATTTCTTCCAGCTATTTCCAAACATGCTTCAGAGTGAATTTGAGTCGACTGCTCAAAATACGAAATTGCCAGTTTTCCTCCTACTGCTGTGCTTACTATCCCCTTCTCAGCTTGGGAAGGCTTACTAACTAGAAGGTGGGGGAGATGGATCTCTAATAGAATAGTGGGGTGGGGCCCTATGACTTAGATACATATTGGGGGCTATGGTCAGAAAAGCAAGTACTGGTCAAAAAAGGGAGTGGTCAATCTGTCAATCACTTTTACCGATGCGTCATAAACAACTTCTCTGTCCACCATAAGCAACTTATCCGGCAACATTACAACTTCTCTGTCCACCTGCAACTTATCCGTCAACATGACAAATAGGTTGTTTCAGACTGGTAGCCTTCATTTCATCTCATTTCTATCCCTGCTCTAGCCCAACCAGAAATATGTGGAGGAGCAAGATGAGAATACTCGTTTCTATCTATCTATCAATCGGTGGGTGGTGGAGTCTATTATCTACGTATTAACAACGAAACCTTCCCCTTATTAGAATAGCCCTATTTCTTATATACTAAGAAATTGATATGGGGCTCGAGAGGCGGGAGAAAGAAGAGCCAACCAAAGATAGAACCCTTGAATAGTCGGGGACGGAATAGGGCTCCCGCCTCTGTTTCTACCGAATGCGCCAATAGTAATAAGGCTAGCTTTACGGGGGACAAATCCGGTGTTCAACCCCCACCACTCTATGGATTCGAAACTGCCAACCTTACGAATTCAGAGATTAACCCCCGGGAACAACCAAGATGAAACTACTCTATTAGTAATAGTAGGGCCTTGATTCGATCATTCAGAGGTAGGCAGTAAAGAATATCTCCCCGCCCCTCGCCCCTTACTCATCATAGGGGTCTATTATCTACGTATTAACAACTCCCATTCCTTTCCAATACGTAATAGAGTAGGATCGAATAAGGTGAAATATTGCTTTCTATTGGAAATGTTGAGATTAATGGGGGGAGTAGGGAAATGCTTTAGCCAGTAGGATCTATCGCTCAGTTGGGGAGATTGTTGCTTAGTACGCTTTCACTGCCCTACTATTCCTTCCCCACCCACCGCCCTGGGGTAATCGGGCATGCCTTAGGGGCGATCGAACAAATATTGCTCTCAACTATACGGGCCCTATTATTAGGAAAGGGTTGTTAATACGTATAGAAGAGACCTCTCCCTATAATAAGGCATTTTCTCTATAATGGAAGGATTCGGTATAGAAGGGGCAATTTCCCGAGAAACCCTATTTGCGTGTGGGCCCATCCCCCCTCTTCCATAGAAGAAGAGGGCCGATATTTTGATTGATCGGGCTTGAGGTGAAGTTGTTGAGGATAGTAATAGTACTTCATTGCCCGCCCTCAAGTAACGAGGGTGACCCGTTGTCTCGGGTTGTTAATACGTAAAAGATGGATCCTTTCCGCCTACTCTTATTATTGCCAGGCCCCTACTACTACTCTTCATTTGATCCCCTCCCCCTTCTTTCCTATCAATAGCAAAAGTTGGAGGGTTTGTTGGGGGCAGTCAATAAGAAAAGTTATAGATTCCACCCCTCCCCGCCCCTCTCATTAATGCTTTGGTTGGCCTTGAATTTGTTATTAGGTTTGACCAGATTGGCCTCAAATGACTAGATTGGCGGTTGTTAATCTGTAGATGAGGGAGCCGCCTCTAGTCGAAAGTAACTATAGCTGCTGGATAGTAGGGTTGTAATCGAAACAGGTGGATTCAGCTAACCCCTACTATTCTAATAAGGGCCCGGCTTCCAATTCCTAATAGTAGGGCGACTCGGCAGGCCAGCAGCCGGCCGGAAAAGCGCTTTCTTCTCCTTCCATTAATAGTAGGGGATACAGGAAACGAGAGACGCGGGGTGCTAGATTGGTTTATCTAGTTGTTTCGTTCCCGCCCCGTTAGGCAGCAAGCAATATCAGTGGGAGGAGGCATTCCCAATTCCTAATAGTAGGGGGCCCTGAACTCAACATTCATAATAGTAGGGAGATGCAACTGGGTCGTAAGCGTTCCCTTCTCGCGACGTGTCACTAGACCCCCGAACTTCGAACCCCTGGATTCTTGAGGGGTTGGAGGATTCTACTCCGTATCCAATAGCAATAGCGCCTTAGGAGGTTTAGTCCCACTCCCCTGGCTATGAGAAGGGGAGGGCGGGCCACGTTCTGAGATGAAGCGCCGTGTTGAACTGGGTGGACTACGTTCTGGGATAACGGGCTGGGATGAATGGCCGTGTTTGATACAACCCGATTGGGCATTTATGGGTTGAGGGGGGAGCACTCACACCCTAAGGGTTGAGGGGGTTTCCGTCAAATAGCCACTCTTGATTCGAGTTTCTGTACAGAAAAGATGTGACGGCTCAAAATACGCTGTTTCCGTGCTCTACCTCTCCCAATCTATCAGATGGCGAATCGACATCTAAACCTCTCAATCTAATGGGTGTTCACCCTACCATATCTCTTTACTTGGTAATCAGGGACTTGGTAGTGAACTGATTCTATTACGCGATGGCTAATAATCGAACTAGATTGAGAGGTGCCCCTCAACGGGATATTGGTTAGGAGATAGAAGATTCGGCCCCAACCCGGAGCTGTATGGGAAGGGGAGGAACCTAGATAGATAGAAGAAAGCCCAGCCCAGAGGTTTAGGCTATTGGAAGTGAAGGTAATACGTCTATAATCGAATCCTAGGATGGAGATAGAAAGCAGATACTCGAATCTAAGACCCGCCTACCGATGGCAATAATAGGGGGAAAGCGGTGATGATAGAAAGGTCAGGCGCTTACTCTATCAGGGAAGCTTTCTCTCTATCATCATTCCAGGATCTGATCCCCTTCATTCCATTATTCGCAGTCATCAAGGTGAAAGCTCGGGCTATTCTAATCGGTAGAGAGAAGGGTTATTAAATGCCACATCTCACACTCCTGCTTCCCCTCATCTTCGGCTATTCACCCCAAAGGAAACAGATACTCTCCTCATCTTGCTACCAGAATGGGAGGCTGTAGTAGGGGATAACTTACCCCTTTACTCGAATCAATCCGAATGCTATTTCGTTTTCTCGCTTCCCCTCATCCCCACCCCATTCCGCCTAACTCTCCATCCCGTAGAGGCTATCAAAAGGTAGTGATTCCAGCTACCCCCTCTTTCCAATAATAGTAGGGTGGTGGGCTCCTCATCCAAGGGGATTAGGCTCTGGAAGGAAGAAGGAACAGAGTAACGAAGCCTTGACTCGCCTTCGTTCATCGAAAGGTTGGCCTTTACTCGAATCCAGCCTCTCCCTGCTTCACGCCCTTCCTCTTCCCCCCAAGAGATGAAGGGTTCTCCGGATAAAGGGGCAAGCAATCGATCCTCAAGAATAAGGAGCTTAACTTCCCACCCCTCACATTGATTAGATATGACTCGACTCGAGGAATACTAGATCCTGAAACTCTTCTCCTCTTATTGCCTTCCCCTCCTCCGTCTAACGGAGCCTAATCCCTGGACTTGCCCCACCTCAAGAAAGCAGAATCTTGCTAGACTAATCAGAGTCAGGATTCGATGACTATTCCATTCTCCATCTACTCGAGCATGACGGAAGGCCCTCACACGCAATCCCGGCCTTTATTCAACCCGGATATGGCAACAAACGCTAATGATAGAGACATTATTCCCCTTCTCTTTTACCATTTCAATACCCACCAATAAGGGCTGTTGAAAGGGGCAGGATCGCGTATTCCTTCCCCCATGATGCTGTCTCCCACCCCTCCATCCCCTATTCGCCAGCATCAGTAAAAGATACTGATTCATTCACCCCTCATCACGCGAACCAATGGCTAATGAGCCTGCCTCTACTCGATCGAATCCAGCAGTAATACCTCTACCGTAGATGGGGGGAGAGGTAGGAGAAGGAAAGGCCTCTCTCATAGACGCATTACCTCGGTGAGGTTGGAATGAGAGAATCTTGCGCTTCACGTTGGATCGAATACGGCGAAGTGAAGAAGCGCTTTACCGTAACTGGTAAACTGGATAGAATATGATCGCTTCTCCCACCTCCTCCCTCAATGGATAGATACTAGGGTTGTGAGATTAGCGCTTGACTCTTTACCAGCAGATCATATACGTATTAACACCCTTTCCTAATCGATTAGTAATCGAGAGTTGGGCCCAACAAGTGGAATAGCCCCCGATAGAGCTACTAGTACCGGACCCTGGGGGAATACAGATTCTTGTAGTCAATTGTGGATTCGAAGGGGGAGGCACTCACTATACTTCCTAATTTGACCAATCCATCCAGAGTCCCGTGACACTAACGGGTTGGGTGTATGCAATGTAGTGCCCACCCGGCCGGGCCGTTAGATAGGAATAGGGAGAGAGAAGGCGATCTATAGTCCCACACCTACCTAGAATCCCACCCACCATCTATAGCTGGGAGGGAGATCCAGACAGAGTTCCGGCACCTTACCCTTGATCATAGTCACTGATTCGAATGCCGATCCGAACAGGCAACTTGGAAATTGAGAAACCCGCCCCAATATATCCTACTATATGAACCAGTTCCGGAGGGGTAGGCTAAAGAAGAGGCCCGCTCGGTTTAAACGCTTGCTCTTGGGTCTGCATATTGGGTCCCCTCACTCGAAATGGTACAGCTATTCTTATTCGAGTTGGAATTGAGTCTATTATATACGCATTAACAACCGCCCCCAACGAATTGAATGGATAGGGAAAACAAGCGTTTTTCTTATTCTTAATAGCGGCCCGAAATACCGGGGTTCTAGTAGGCATCGCTCAGCTCTTCTTAGTAGGGTGGGATCTTCTTTCTATGTGGGCGAGTTTCCAATGCTCCCTTTTCATATACAAGAACCTGGCCTTTGATGGCGAATCCCTGCACGAATCATAGTGTAGCATTCTCCCTTCCTTGATTGCAATCCATTTCTAAAGGTGGTAGTTTAGAGAAGAGATCGTTTCCCCTTTTACAGGATATCACGAGTGTTCGATCCGCCTAGCGATCTGGGCGGATGCGTGCTATTTGGGGAGGGGGACAATGAATCTATAACATACGGGGGTCGTTCCCCCACCATGATCATTTGTGCTACTACTACCCGGGGCGGGTTGGAGAGATGCGAGAACACTAGGCCAACCTTGACTGGTGAAGCTGGGCATAGCAGATAATGGGAATAGGGGTTTCGAGCGGGCGGGTTGTTGAAGGCCTTGATACGTAGATAATACACTCCCTCAAATGACAACACTCTATAACGGCAGCTTCTTATTCGCGCGCTATTCCTTCCATCATTACGGATCGGCCCAACATTATTAAACACCCTTTGGTTGAGAATCTAGAACTTTCTCTCCCAAGGCAAACCGATGAATTGCCTACCTCGACTCATCAATTCAATATTGAAAGGGAGGGCTGCCCTACTGGGGCAGGACTTCTTATTCATTGATTTCTTGTGGGGTCGATAGAAGGGGATTCTTATTTCTGGATAGAAGGGCATGGAGGGGCGGGCTTAACAGCCAACAGCGGAGAAGGGGATCCCAACATTATTCTGTGATTTGATCGATATAGCTCGATCGACCTTTTACCATTTCTTCCCGGTTTCTCTTTTTGGGGAAAGATTCTTATTTCTGGATACTTGCCCAACATTATCATTCACCATGAGAGAGAAGGGCCGCGGGAAAGATTCTTATTTCTTGGGCCCGCCCCTATTACTTACCGTTTCACGGGGAGGAGCAACAAACCCGAAACAACTATTCCTGTCGACTTGCCCCCTTTTCCAGTCACTGGTTCATTGGGCCGCCTCCCCCCCTCACTATCGATTCCATTATTCAGGGGGATTAATTCAACGCCTTGATTCTTATTTCCCCACCCCACTATCCATTGCCCCACCTCACTATCTCCCGATTGGCCCATATATCATTACTCACCCTTTCTTCCGTCACCCCCTCATTCTTCTATTTCGATGATTGTGATGATTCTCGGGCTTGAATTGCTCGAATGGTTCCAACTCCACCAATGCTGCCCCCGGCGAAGAGTCGCTGGTCTTGACAACACATCAGCGAGTGGATTTGCCTTACCCTCCACTCCCCCTGAATCACCTCACCCCCCACTCCCCCCGGGGCGGGGTGGATTGGATGTGCAAATTGAATTGTTTCAAGAACCCCATCGACATAAAGTGGCGGGTCTGCTGCGACTCGCTTTGGGCAAATACTCGGCTGGCTCATGATCCGTGTGTATGAGAATCTCCCTACCCATCAGGTAATGCTCCTACTCCTGGACCGATTGCACTAGCGTATACAACTGCTTGTCGCATGTGGGATAGTTGAAGCGCTTATTACGGCGAGCGCTTAATGGTTCTTCGCTGTGAAGCTTACTTGATCAAGGTATTTCTTTAAAGGGGTTGGGTTGAAGAGATTAACCCACCAATCGTTATCTCGAAGTTGTTAATACGTAGATAATGGTTTCCGCCCTCCAGCTAATCCAATCCCATCATTTGAAGAATCGAACCCTATTAAACTCCCCCACTATTAATTCAAGGCCCACCCTTCAGATTGAGGAGTTTCAAGCCCACCGTTGAAACCCCACGCTGTGAATAATCATTGAGTTGTTGGGGAATCGGGGGGGGTTTCAATTGAGATTCGGTGCGCCACAGGGAGCGAAACCCTTACGAAACACACCGCCTACCATGAAACCGGATGCTCACCACTATACGCCACAATTGCTTAGCCCGGGGCGGGGATTTGTAATAGCTCCAATCACCACAAATGGGCGCGAACCTACCCGGAAAATAGAGGCACCTGTTATTGAATATCTCCATAATCGGGGGACGGATAAGGATCATCGGATTACAGAACGGCCAAACTACCACCTATAGGAGCAGATCTCCTAGGAGAGAGAACCCCGATATTCAGGTGTTGAAACCGCCCCGAGGAGAGGGAAACCGCTATTCAAAGGCCATTCTATCCACCCCCATCAGTAGCTATGGAGGGGCTGATTAGAGAATGGGGACATAACAAGCCGGGCATCCTCCGCCTTTAAGATATGATACGCCTGTATATCGGTCCCAATGCATGTTATTCAAATATCGAACCCCTCCCGGCCTAACGGTGAACTCGATACATATTCGTGTTTGTAAGGCGAGCATTATATCCAGCAATACTTGTCTCCGTGGACCAATCGGATCCGATGCAAATAGTGGGCAAATCGCTTGTTGATTCCCCTTTCACTATCCAATGAGGGGGAAAGGGGCGAGTGGGCGATTCGGTTGTTGTCAAATACCAGGTCGTCAAATGCACTCGGTGGGGCTGTCTGATAGGAATAGTGGCAATAAGGGGCCACTATTCAACCATTTGCTGGGCATCTATCCAATAAAGACACTCCGGGGGCGTATCCGATTATTTCTTCAATACTCCCCTATCAGTAGTGTCGGTTCCGTTCTCCCCATTCCCCTGCTTTCCATTCGCTTCGTCCGTTCGTCGATAGGTATATAAAGAACCGGTATTCGCCACTTGATGGGGTTGTATATGGATACATGCGCTCATGAGTCTGATCAGCGATTCGCTTCTCGATAGGTTTTGTTCCCCCTACACCTCCCACGCCCTCCTTCAATGTAATTGAATCTCCCGATCCCTCATCCTGATACGTGAATAAACACCTATCCTCAATACGTGGATAATGAGCTCAACCCTAAAGATGCGGTGGTGGTGGTTGGCGTTTAGGTAGAGATTGTGAATAGGAAACTCTCCCTCTAGAATGCTCCATTATGATATGAGGGGCTCTAAGTAGAGAATAGAGGGGATGAGTGTTCCTCCCGGGGCGGTGGGTGGGGAAGGAATAGTAGGGGCGGTTGCAGGGAGCAATCCGAACTAGCGCAATCTAGACTACCCCGTCTATTAGAATCTTTGCCTTCTTCTTATTATTTAAGGGGTCATTGCCACTAGAGTGTACCCGTAGCCGTTCGGTCCATAGGAACCGGACATGAGGTACTTTTTGTTTGCCTGCCAATATATAGAGAGAAGGCGGTCCTTTACCTACATCTATATCGATTTGTTTGGCACGCATGCTGGCTAAAGAGCGGGAGCTGAATGAAGTTGGGGTGGGTGGCCCGGCAACTGCCTCTTCAGAGGCGGGGCTGCCCCCTGCTCCGCTCGTCGAAGCGCACGGGACAGATAGGTATCCTGGGATTGGATAGGTATACCAATAGAATCGAGGGGTATGCTCCTGACTCTAATTGGTAGACCCTCCCGTATGCTTCTCCCCATGGCCGGGGTTTTTTCCTAGGTGTGTTTCTCATAGGTCCTAATGGGATGTTTGGCTGTGTTACTCGCGACGTAACATGTGGTAGTGCACTTGCTGGTACGTTACATTCCGAGCCCCAGTAAGGATACCTAGCACCAGTAACACCAGTAGTAGACCTAGTATCGGCTCATCTAGCAGTAGCATTTTACCCCTTCAGCTTGAACCGGGAGGTATTACCTCGTATTCGCAACTGAAGAAGATGGCCGGGTCAACGAGCTATGGTTATCGATCCAGCTGAGACGCTGCTTCCTCTGCTATGGGCGGTGCTGAAACTGGTGCTTCATCCACCACATCCGGATCCGCTTCTACTCAGTGAACCAGCTATTGATCTGGATTTGCTACGAGCACTGAAGCTGAATCTCGATCCGGAGGATCTGTTGCCACCTCTGCCTCCCCTGTAGTCTCTGTCACTGGATCCCCTGGGGAACAACTGCATCTGCCATCTGGTGGATACCATTACTACATATCTATCTACACTCTATGGATCACCCATCCTCGGTAGCACGACCTCTGCGTTTCCATTCGCGGGAGAAACTGATTGAAAATCAACTCGCTTTCGAATCACTTATGCGGATGGGTCATTCGGCGTTGCACTTTCGACTCTGCTTGCTCCGAGGCTTCTAGGTCTCGGTGGATGGGATACCCTACGTCATAGGTATAGTAATCCGAGCCCAATCAATTGGATCTGTAATAGGTTATGCACCCGCACATGGAGGGTCAACAGCCCCATATATTCTGAATTGGGAGAAAATCCCGCCGTATCAATCGGAACCTTGCTGATACAGACTGCTCACTCTTCTAGCCCTGGAAAGGATGGATGGTCAGCCCAACCTACATGCTTCGAAGGGGCTCGCTTGAATAATAATAAGGGCATGAGAAGCTATCGTTCTCTTTCCATAATCCAGGCCGCCCGGAATAGATGCTGTTTTCAATAAGTCGAGCGGAATAGATGGTTGGGAGGGAGTCTTACAGCAATACTTTAGAACCCTTCTACTTCAAATAGTAATAGTAGCAATAGAAAGAATAATAAGAATAATAGGGGTTTTTGGAAAAATGCCTTACTACTCATATAGGGGTGGGTGGGGGGTGGAATCTATTAGTTCGTTAGTTCGACCCGAAGTATACCCACCTCTGTTCCGCCACTGATAGACCACAAATAATAATAGTAGGGCGCCCTCTTATTATATAGAAACGTCGGCCCAAAGCATATGGTTCCGCCATCGCCACTGCCGCACTCGACCACCGCCATCGGTAAACCACAAATCGAGAATCGAGGGGGATTATTATTATTTAAGCCCCCCACCCCACTTTGATTAATAGGTGGTTTAGCCCTTCTCTCCCTTCCATACAATAAGCCGCCCCCACCCCTTCATTCCATAAGGCGACCCCCTACTATTAGAATATTGGGGATGGAAGGGAGAAAGCCCCTCCGAAACGAGGGGATGGGATGGGTCGTCTTCAGACCTACCCCTAGGGAATAGGAACCGCCTGGTCATGTGCACCAAGCGCGAGCAACCCTTTAACAAGTACTCGGGAAAAGGGAAAGCATCACTCCACCTATTTCTAGTTAGGCCGACAGCCCTCCACTCCACCTAGACCCTCCGCCCACTCGCCGCCTCCCTATACTTCTCCACTACCACCCCTTCCTCTCAATAATGAGCTCCCAGAAACACCTTATTCTATATTGAAGCCAGACTCTAATGGGGATGAAGGCTGCGGCGAGGGGCGCACTCAATACACGGCATCCATCAATACACCCTTTTCTATGTGGTAACTGGAAGCAATGCATTCGATCTCCCGGCCTACTCGATGAATAGGGGGAAGGGCGAACCCTTTATTCGATGGTTGAGTTCCGGAGCAAGACAAAAGCGTATATTGATCGAGTTGTGAATACGTATACAATAGCCCCAATCTTGAATACAATCTTTCTATCTAAACAGAATGAGCGATTGGGATGCTTCGTATTCAGTCGAATGAATAGAGCGGGAAACGAAAGCATGGAATCATCTATATAGTGATCGGAATATGTATGTGCCAGCCCCCAACGATGACTATTGGGGGGCTCGAACAATAGCACTTTACTGGTAAAGGCACCCTTCTCATTATTATGAAAGCTGGGCTCTAGTTCCCCATACTAGTAGAATAACGCCCCCAATGATGGCATGGAAGTGAGGCCCTCTACGCTCTGGGGCATCGGTACCCACCACTCGATCATCCCGGTGCTCCTCTATCACGATTGGGGGGAGCGTTTCCAATCGTATCAAGCATGAACGTTTTATGAGTGAGGGGGGGGGCTAGAGGTCGTGTTAACCAGAATACCCGAACGCTTCTCTTGGAACGGTTTAGGCATAACACTTGGCCCCTATTATTATCTTGGGTGCCCCCCATCTTGGGCATCGTTACGTATGTGTTATCGGTACGGCGTACACCTTTGCCTCCATAAAAGCAGGCATCGGCGTTTTTCTGTGTAATAGGCCCGGGGGCAATTCCGAATCGATGGTAGGGCTTCTGTCTCGATCAATAGGGGGAACGGATAAGCTCTATACTGATATTTGCGTATCCCCGAATAGCAATAAGCATCCTACTGCGAGGGTGTCACATAGACTGCTAGTAGGCCCCCCTACCAGAGTGTCTCTTTCAGGATGTATGGAGTTGCGATCTCGACCCCTTCTAAATAGAGAATTGGCAATTAATGATATACGTTTTGAGGGGCCCTAATAATAATGAATAGGGGGGAAAGGCCGTCAATCATTCGTGAGTGGTCCCCTACTATTAATTCGAGGCCATGGTTGGCTTGTCATCCCGAGTCGGTGTCTATTCACCCTTATCATTCAGGGTTGGTGGCGGGCGAAATACCGATCTGATAGACAACTGGCGGGGGGAACTATGCCGAGCGAGGCTAGAGTGATTATTCCCTCTCGCTCAAATGAGAATAGGGGAAATCTATTGTTGCACCGGATGCTCCTACAAACTATGCCTCTCTAGAACTATGCCTCTCTAGACGGATCATCTACCTTCTCCAGCATTGGAAGTGGCCTTCCTCTACCCATTCAATGAATCGATTGGGGGCTTGAGTAATAATAGCAGGGGAGCGACGAAAGATTAGAGATCAGCCTTACTATTTCTATTGGGGGGTAGGTGGATATTAAACGAGTAAGGGAATGAGTCCTTAGGGGTACATTTCGGATCGGATCAGCTGCCCACCGGCCTGTTTCAGCGGGTGGGAGAGAGAGCCCTAGCCTTTCCAGATTCTGCTGCTTTTCCCATTGCTCCTAATCCATCTCCCTCTCCCCCCTTCCATTCCACCCCAGGGCGGTGGGTGGGGAAGGAATGGTAGGGCTGCCAGATTCCCTAGCAGGAATCCAGAGAAAGGAAATAGAATCAACACGCAAACGACTCCCGATTTCGGTAATACAAAATCATACCCTATAATATTTCAGGGGGCGGCCACTCCCTTTATATACGCAATTGTTGAATCGCCTATAGCGGGATGGGCGGGACTATTAGCCAGCCTGTATTCGGGGGTGGGACTATCTCTATCTCCCATATGGTAGTAGTGGGTGGACGTTCCAGTTCGGATGATTCTGAAGGGCGAGCGAGCCAGGGTTGATGGGGCATCCCAGTCTGTATGATGTTGAAGATTCACAAGCTTCCATTGATGTAAATCAGATAATGTGATAGGAATAAGGGATTTCTTCACTTCTCTCAGAAGAACAATCAATTGATCCATGGGATCGGCTGCTAATCCTCCTTCGTATGGGCCCATCAATCCGTATCTGAAATGCCCGACAAGTAGCGAGCAATGAACCCTAGCCACTTTCGCAAGCATCTCTGCCTTTCTCGGGACGAGTTATAGATATTTGTGGGGCCGGCCATAGCATTGCGATATATCGGATTCGAGTCGATTCAGGCGTTCTACCGGCTTTCTTCTGGTAATAACCCGCTACAGGCCAACATTTCCCCAGGTACTAGGACGGGATGTACCACCTCCCACCACTATCATTTAGGGCTACCCAATGTCCCCATCTCCCCCCTCTATCCCTGATGCTGCTGTCTCACTGCATCTCCCCTCCCCTCGAGGATCTTGCTGATGCTATTGATGGGGAGGGAGAGACCCCTCCCGGTAGGGGGGAGAGGAACCGACCCAGGGAGGAGCATGAGGAAATAAGAGCCTTTGTATTATTGAATGGGCATTAATGGAGGAGCATGAATAGTCATAAGATAGGGTCTCCGCTTTCCCCATTCTACCAGAACGAACGATGCTCTCATTCCATTACTCCCTGGTGGGATGGTCGGAAACGACGGGTTCTATCTTATTCGTGATCGGATTCGCCCCTATTCCATTCGGGGTTGGCCAGCCTATTTCATGAGTTAGTTGCTCGAATACCATCCGAAGTTGGAACCCCCCTTAAAGAATAGAAAGGCGCCTGCTGTTATCCCCGGTGTACCTCTCCCTAGGAGCATCTCAGATGTGAGAGATTCAACTATTTGAGTCGGAAGTGGCCAGAGTGGATAGAGTCAACAACGATTTGAGGTTTCAATCCCTCTCTCTCTCTCGTTCAGGGGCGGGCGGAAGAGCAAAGCCTGTCGATTCTCGTGCAAGTTTGTACCAATAGCGAGGGCGGGAGTTATGCATGCGGGGAAGGTGGGGAACTCTATGGGGATAGGGGGCTCCAGTTTCTCGATAGGGGCGGGAGGCCGGTAGCGGGGGGCCCTCATTTCCATGTGCCGAAGCACGAGCCAGGGGCATGAAAGGGGGGAAGGTACAGGGTGGGCGGATTGCCCTTCTCGCCGCTTCAAGGATCAAGTGCCCGGCGTTCAAGTGGATATAGTAGTTGTGTCCATACTCGAATAAGCTGGGGTAGTGACCAGGGCGATAGGGGCGAGTCACGGTCCGGTGGAACTAATAGGGAAATGGGGGGATACGGGAATGGACCAATCAACATAAGACCAATCAGACCAGTCTTTGAAACGATTGACCCTACTGAACCGGATCTAGGCGGGAGGAAATACCTAGTACGCATCACTATTGCTGTGGTAAAGAGGGGATTGGCGGGACTTGGCATGACGAAGTGGCATCTACCGCCCCTCCTTCCCTCTCGCCGAACCAACAACCTTATCCAGAGACTTGGGTGGGGTTTTTCTATCACCCCCTCCCTCCAACTATTCGAATCTCCATCCCCTCATGACATGTATGAATATTGACCAAGGGTGCTGGGGAGTCGGGTGGGCTTGTAAAAACAGATGCTCGACAAGTCCATAAAACAAGTTCCCCGCCCGAACCACTATGTACTTTCCAATGTTTCTCCGCAAATAACCACATAACGAGGGCATTACTCGACTTCTTAATAGGGATAGGTTTCTTGCTCGAGTCAAGGCCCCTACTTTCCCCTAACATGAATAGTAGGAACAGCATGGGAAGAATAAGGAATTGACTATTACGACTCTTTCCCGCTTCTTTGCCCGGTAATCCATCCCCAAATATCGTCTCACAAGAGCTGAGAATTCCTTGATAGATAGAGGGGTTGAATGCTCGTCGTATTGAATGATCGCCCGATTCCTCGTTAATCCGTAGATAAAGGTTGGAAACTCTCCCCCTAATGTTTCCAATATAGGCGGGCCCCTTCTAAATGAGTCTGCGAGATGGCGAAAGGGGAAGAGCTTCATTTCTCTATAAAGGGCGGCGTTCAACCGAAGGGTCAGGAGGAGATCTCAACCCCCCCTACTATTGGAATGGCGCCGAAACGGAAGGTATTGAAGCGGAAGAAGCGCCCTATTTCTTTTGGAAAGTGCACGAGCACAGAAACCGGCTAGCCTTGGCGGTGTCCAGTGAGATACAGAACATTATTAGCGAGTAAGTGAGTAAACAGATCGTCCGGTGGAGAAGCCGCATTAATGAAATCTGACCTGCCATCAGTGTGATCTCTGATGTCCGGACAGTGTGCGGCACCCAAGCACCAGAGGCGGTTTCATTTCGATAGCCCGTAGCACCCCCTCCTATTCCAGAATGGAATAGAATAAATAGCGCTTCCTTTTCCTTCTCCAGCAGCAGGGTAAACAGGAGCTAAACTCTCATCTATGGTGATGGGAGCGGATCCTCTGGCATCCGAGTCACCCGCAGATTACCCAACTTCTGTACCAGTAGCGGATTCTCCAAGAGCAGATTCATAACCAGCATCTGAGCCAGCAGCATCCGCCGAGCACCAGCAGAGACCACGAAGAAAGAATAGAGAGCGTAGTAGTTTCAGCAGCATCCGAGCCATCCATTCCAGCTTACCCCACCACTACCCCGTCCGGATACAGATCCCAAAGCAGATAGCATCCGAAACTTCAACTGAGCACACCTATTCATGACATGAGTAGACCCCAATCCGCTATTCGTCCAAGCGCCAAGCCTCACTGGATCTGGAACGCATGCTATTGCATCTGCTCATACGCCAGCTTAATGTAGGGGCCCAGATCGCGTTCCAATATAGCGAGATTTTGCACATGCACATCTGATGGAGTAGTGTTTTTCGGGAATCTGTACATTGCTTAGCCTAGAGGGTCAAGGTATGCCGGCTGCTGGCTGGCTCTTCCCGGCTGGTGGCTCGTCTGCTGTACTTACCGCGCCTCTAGCTCTGCCATCTCCTAGGTGGTGTTAGTGCCAGTGGTGAATAAACTGATGGATCGACTGCGAGAAGGCGGGAAAACAAAGCAGCTGGCTCGGTGGAAGGGATGCTCTTTATTTCTCCAGAATTGGTAGGGATGCTCCTGTCTCAGGGATGCCGGGTGACGTGGTAAATTGGCCCTGCTCCTCCTCCTACTCCCGGGAAAGAAGCAAATCTCTTATTATTGAGGCATTCCTCGCACTTCGACGGTGGAAGGTCAATCGTCTGGCTCGACCACCACGTGCAACAAGAGTAAGCGAACCGGGAACAGCTTACTCAATCGAGTCGAGTGCCGGCACTCCGTTCCCTTCATTTTCTTCTAGGGATATATAGATCGTTTAGTGTAGTGGCCGCAGGCAGCATGAACATCCCGATCTTCGGTAGCTATGGTCGCCCGCATGTCAGCCTTAGAAACCTATAGTTGTGTTGGCCCCCCATTCTATAGAAAAGGCCACAGTTGGTGAATCCCCTCTTAGGATAGATAGGTCAATGCACTCCGCATCGTTGCTTAACCCAACTCTAGATGCGGATAGAACGAGATCACCCGATTGCCCGCCTTTTCCGATTCTAGCTACCCCCTATTATTCTTTGAGCAATCGAATAATAGCGGACATACTTATTAGAGAAGGAAGGATCACGCTCTCCCTTTTTTGCTTGCCCCCTATAGAATAATCCGGGAAGGGATACCACGAGCTGCGCGCTAAGGGATGGTTCACAAACGAGTCATAATGGATCGGGGAAGGATTAGGTCATGAACGAGAAAGAAATGGGTTGTTCGGTTCTCCCTCCGTCACTTTTGTAGGCTCCTCATTCTCGCTTCATTCATTCATTTATTCGAATCTCGATGAATGAGCGTGAATGGGGTGACCACTAAGAAACAGCACTTGGATGTACACACCCCGAATCCACATGCGCTGGGTCTCTATGGCTACGATCAGAGTCTATTGTATAGTAAGGGGATTCGTCAATGTTTTCCGATATCAGCTGTTTCCCCAATTCCCGACTGGGCCTTAGGAACTGGGAAGAATAAGACGACGTCTATCTACCTATCCAGCCAGCCGATTCAACATCCGTAGATCTGCCGATCCAGCAGCAAGCATCAAACGAGTACCGATTCTGCTGATCAGAACGAAACATTGGTAATATTCTATATGCCTCTATTCCCAACAATCGCTATTCTTAATCAAAGCAGATTGCCCAATCCTCATCCCTCTTATTCCTCTCGCACCGGTTTCACTAGAAATGGATGTGTGGCTGATCAATGAGAAAGCTATTATGCTTGGGAGTGCACCCGATCCGGGTCTACTTGGCCAATAGGTCGAATAGAATGTGTGGCTAATGCTCAACAGAAATTCAGGGGGGATTCGGGAAGCCAGCCCGCCGACCATAAAGAAAGGCACTATTGAGAGTTTCTAGTGGTATTGCTTCCTTGAACGGGCACGAAGCATCTCCTCAATCCGATTCAATCCCGAGCTAGTTTTCTATTACCCCAATCCTCTTCCCAGAGAGCGTAAACTCTACCAAACATCGGTCGAATCGTGGGGAACATGTTTACCCAATCGCTTGAGTGCATATAGAAAACCCGGGAAGGAAGACCCACAGTGTTCCCATTTATACATCCTCATCAGCAGTGCACGATGGAATAGCTACGAGCACTATCGAATCAAAGCGAGAGGTAGGCCGCTACTTAATACACCCATAATCGAACCAGGGAGGTGTTCATGTAATGATTCACAATAAACAAGGAGGAGAAGCCCTCCAATCATCATTCCGTGGTAGAATTACTCGATCGAAATGAATACATGGATGGGGATTAGAAGCAATCCCGTAAAGCAGGTGGGGTGGCGTTTCGAACCTCACATCCCCAATCACAAGCATCCCGTGCCAACTACCCGCACGCGTGTCCAATGCCAATCACTACCCACCCACATCCACACATCTTCGGTGGGAGAAGATAGTTAGTTCTTTCTTGAAAGGAGGCCATTACCTACACACATGTATTTGTCACATTACTATAGAAGAGCCGCCCCTATATCACTTTCTTCTAAAGGCTGGCTTCATCGAATCAATTCGTTATTTCTCATCTCAAGCTTACATCATAATCCCCTATATCAATACTAAGGGGGGACTTATTCGAAATTGATTGATCCAAGCCTTGATGCAATACCGATGAACCCTTTCATCGCCTTGAATAATAGTAGGGCAAGCTAATGAACGAATCCGTATAAGCTGCAAACCAATCGATCAATATAGGCCGGGCGGGGAAGTGAGGCGGCCCAATGAACTACTAATTAGAAATGACATTAGCCAATACATGATAATCGGAGCGGGTAGTGAGGCGGCCCAATAAACGAGAATGACGTGCATCAGGGGGAAACGAAGCTCAATAAGAAACTAATACCGAAGCCTCCATTCGTAATAGTACGGGAACCAAAACCCTTGAATTCCGGGCAAACCACCCGAATGGGAGAATAGAAGGGTGGGCCCATAGATAATACAATCAAGAGGGAACTCCCCCGGCTGGTTAGTTTGTGGCGAGGGCAACCCCAACATACGAGACTTGGATTAGAAGGAATGAATCTAGCCCCCAACTTCTTACACCCCCACCTCAATAAATGGAAAGGTAGGGAACTCATAACACCCCCAACAACATGATTATTTACTGACTGACCCTGTTTCCACTGATAAGCATCGGATCCAATAGCGCATTTTTCTGTTGGACATAGCTGCAAGAGTGCCCTATTATCACTGAAGCCCTGTTTTCACTAATGAGCTAATGATGGAGTAGCTATTCCGTCTGTTCCGTATAGCTGGAAAAGTGCCCTATTATTACTAAAGCGAGTCTATCGAATTAGTATCTCTCTCATTGAGGGACGACTCGTGGAAGGGCCCACCCTTCGTTCAATATAGAAGCTCGAGCCTTTGCTTTCAAAGACTCTATCCGAGCAGGTGATTGCCCTTTCTATTATTTCAGCCCCACTACTATCGATTCCCCAATACCACTCAAGAATTTCAATTTAGGAGCCCCTGGCGGGGGGCGTAGAGAGAGACAAATGATAAGGGGCAATTCGGGCAATGAAATATCGACTTGTTTCAACGCGAATATTTCCATTTATTGAGTCGGATCAGCTGGAGCACGTGCTTCCGGGCAGTTGGGGTTGGATCAGGAGTGAAGGGGATCTGTTAAAAGGCACATTTATAGGGTTGGGGTCTGGAGCCGGGGATGCAGGTGCTTGCTCCAGCTTCGGAACCTGTTGACTAGGAATCGTGTCCCTCTCATACATTCCCGAAAGCATGTTAGCTTCCCCCTATTAAAGAATAGAAAGGCCCTTTCGCCCTATTATTCCCATTTGTTGAGCCTTGCGGGGCAATAGAGGTGCCCCCCCTCAATAATAATAAGTATCGCCGCTTGCCTTATTGGAAATGAATGGATTACTAGGGAGCAAATTGCGTCGATTCGATTGTGTTACGTAGATAATACCACGAATGAGGGATCGAGGGGAGCGTTCCAACAGCAGTCCAGCCCTTATTAGGATAGTAGGGGTCCGTAATAACGATTTGGTTCACCCATCATCGGGAGAAAGGGGAGCGCAATCAATGAATTACCTCGACCGATGGCTCTCTAGATGGTTGCCCCATTCATGAAAATCAAGAAATTGGGGGCTGCAGATGGCCGAGATTGAGAAGAGTAGGGGCCTTGAGTGATAATAGGGGAAGGCCACCCTAAGTAATAATAATCGGGGCGGGCGACAACGCTTTTTTCTGTTGGATGTAGCTGCGGTTCATGATCGCATAAAAGCAACATTCTGTCATATACGTCGCCACGGTCGTACCTTTTTCCCATCTGCTGGTAAAAGCGATCCGGTTAATCAGAAGATCGTGGATCTGACTCCTAGTGAAAGGGGCAGATATCTAGAAGAGTTGGATTCTGGTAAAAGGAGGCAGAACCCGCCCACCCCTTCATAACCCGCTCCAGCTAATCCACAAGTATTCATAATAGCTTCCTTCTAACTAACTGTATAACTAGCGCTTTACAACACCTATCCTACGTATATCCATCCACCCATAGCTAGCAAATAACTACCCCTTCTATCTAATATCTATCCATCTGATTCCCGATGCCTTGGTTGCCCCCCCCGTATGGTGTCCATCGCTCTCCACTCCCTCCTGTTCCTTCCGTATCGATACTAGTTCCTTCCTTCCGTGTCATCACTAGATAATGACCCCTGTGTCTATTCGTAAAACCCTCCCGACTTGCATGCTTTCGTCCAAGCGAGGCTCCTCTAGCTGCCACATAGGGCATCCCTCTCCTCTATAGACCTTCATGAGTGTGTGCTTCATTCCGATTCGATGGAGAGATTGGACATAATATAGTAGACCTTCCTGATAGTGAAAGTGACTCATTTCCCTATTCCGTTACCTCCCTCCCCCAACCCCTTCGGAGCCAGAAATCCATCCCAACCCCGTAGTATTAACAACCCCACTACTTCGAAATAATAGGGATCGACCCACCGATTCAAAGAAGAAATGGCCATCCATAATAGAGTATCAAAAGGAAGAAATCCGGTTGGTTGAGCCCTAATAATCGATTGATCCGCCCCCCCTCTATCAAGAAATCGGGGTTACTTGATAGCTCGGGCCAGCTTGAATGGTTCGAACATCATGATTGGCTCGCTAGAATTGCTACGTGCCAGTGCCTACTCCGATAATATGCTTGGAAGAATTGTTGAGGTTGGCTTGCTCGGCCCCCCTACCATTACCAATTGCATCCCCCTACTATTATGAATGTTGAGTTCAGGGCCCCCTACTATTAGGAATTGGGAATGCCTCCTCCCACTGATATTGCTTGCTGCCTAACGGGGCGGGAAC
>Ga0115851_100079_pt1 | contig 27824 bp, 19 predicted proteins | sample InSIn2gowninarea_FD_83865 | JGI IMG/M metagenome (GOLD analysis project Ga0115851, IMG submission 83865)
AGGATGAAAATTGAACTATTGTATTTATGATTGAATTACTGTAACGCATAAGTCAATTCACGTCATGAATAATGTTTATGTGCTTACACTGGGAGAGGGTGTGTATGTTTTGGGGTTGAGAAGGAGAGACAAGAGGAGATAGAGATATAGATGGAGGGGGGAGAGAGGGTAGGATATAGAGGAAAAGAGAGGGAGGGAGGAAGAGAGATAGATATGGAGAGAGAGAGAGAGAGAGAGAGAGAGAGAGAGAGAGCATGACATGTGTTTAGAGGGTTGAGATAGAGAGACAAATAAGGAAAGATGAAGGGAGGTATAGATATAGATGGCAGGGGGAGAGGGAATAAAAGAAAGATAGAGAAAGTGAGGGAGAGGTGGAGAGAGAGAGACGAAGGAGAGAAGGAGGGGGAGAAATAGAAGGATAGAGGGAGGGAGATAGACACATAATGGAAGGTTGAGATAGAGGGAAGAAGAAAGAGACACATAGAGACAAATAAATACATATAAGTTATATATAGAAAATAATGAATATTTTGGTTTTTCACTAAAATAGATGTATTGATTTCAACGTAGTTGTTGATTTCTAATCCTATTTGATCGCTTGCACTAGATACATTGATTTCAGTGTAGATGTCGATTTCTAGTCCTATTTAATACCTTACACTAGATGCATTGATTTCAATGTAGATGTTGATTTCTACTCGTATTTGATTTCTTGCACTAAATGCATTAGTTTTAGTGTAGATATTGATTTCTAATCGTATTTGATCACTTGCACTAGATGCGTTGATTTCAATGTAGATGTCAATTTCTAATCCTATTTAATACCTTATAATAGATGCATTGATTTCAGTGCAGATGTTGATTTCTACTCCTATTTGATTTCTTGCACTAGATGCATTGGTTTTAGTGTAGATATTGATTTCTAATCCTATATAATTGCTTGCACTAGATGCATTTATTTCAGTGTAGATGTTGATTTCTACTCCTATTTGATTTCTTGTAGTAGATGCATTGGTTTTAGTGTAGATATTGATTTCTAATCATATTTGATTGCTTGCAGTAGATGCATTGATTTTAATGTAGATGTTGATTTTTAATCCTATTTGATTGTTTGCATTAGATGCATTGATTTTAGAGTAGATGTTGATTTTTAATCCTATTTGATTGTTTGCATTAGATGCATTGATTTCAGTGTAGATGCTGATTTCTGATTTGATACAACTAGATGTATGATGTACATTAATTTCAAAGTAATTAGATTAATAGTGTGCATTGATTTCAGTGTAAGCACACCTCTGTCCCCTCCATCTGTATCTCCATCTCCCATTGTCTCTCCTTCGTTATCTCTCTATCTCACCCCCCAAACTTACACACTCTCTCTCCATATCTATCTCTCTCTCTCTCCCCCTCCCTTTTCCACTCCCTCTCTTTCTCTAACACTTCTCTCTCCATACCTATATCTCTTCCTCTCTCCCTATCTTTTCCTCTCCCTTCTTCCCTCTCTCCCCCCTTCTATCTATATCTCTATTTCACACCCAAAACATACACACCCTCTCCCAGTGTAAGCACATAAACATTATTCATGACGTGAATTGACTTATGCGTTACAGTAATTCAATCATAAATACAATAGTTCAATTTTCATCCTTTATAAAATGTTCACTTACCCGAAATGTCTTCTTCTTGAAATTGTAAACTATTTATAATTGAATCATTCTTATTATTTGCATTTTCCATCATTCAACATTGTTAATCACTTTGCATTCAAACGCGCTAATAGAAAATAACTAATAGGTGCTGCAATATGAACAATAGAAGAAAATAGTTTCAGTTTGATCGCAATGAAGATTGTTTGTAATTGACTATATTCTTATTATTCACATTTTCTATTATTCAACATTGTTACATTGTCATTTTGTGTTTGAAATTTTTATTTCATCATTTTTCATCATTCAAGTTACTAACAATCTCTCTCATCTCAAGAAACTGAGGTAACTAAGCAAAGTTAAAAATAAATTGACCAAATTAATCTTAGACATATTTAGCATATTTAAAATGATCAAAATAATTAGATGCTCAACAAATTTTGTATGACCACACACCACTAAACCAGCCTAGATTTGTCTTAATCCCATATCTATCAAGCACTGAGAGGGATCAAATCTCTTGAGGTGCAAAACTTTCCTCAAGTTTTGCACTCAAAAAAGAGGTTTACACCTCGAGAAATTTGATCCCTCTCTATGCTTGATAGATCTGGGGTTAAGATGGATCTAGGTTGGTATTTAATAAAAATCAATTATTTATAAATATAAATATATAATATTATGATAATTTAACTACATTAATTGATAAAATAAACAAGTTAACATAATATTTATTAAATGTTAAAATGGTGTATAATATAAAAATGGTATATGTTAATCACATAAGGAGAGATTTTATGAGTTTAAATAGAATTATAATCTTAAAAAAAATGAAAAATGAAAGGTAGAAAGTTCAATTATAAATTAATAAACCTTGTATGAGAAAAATAAAATTTTAAGATCATGTTACTAGTCTTTGCTCATGCATGACTTATCAATTGATTTGCAATTTGAATATTATTAGTTTAGCTTTGGCTTATGCAAAATCTAATGTTAAAATTTAGAAATAAATAATACATTTTTTTAATTAAAATTAATATGTAAATACTTGATTGGACAAAAAGTTTGATGTCTTATTTCAACCTTAATACCATCTGTCCCAGTCTCACCAATAAATTCTACTAACTCTGAGAAGTCACCAATATTCACAGCCATCATGCTACCAACTACTATCCAAGGTTTCATTTGGCATAACATAAATTAACTTATAAATTATTGAGTTGACTTGGTTATAAGTTTATGTCCAAATTTAAACTAAGCATGAACTATGTAGGGTGACATGCATGGGCAGTGATGAGCCACTGTATTGCAACTCCCAAGGCTACCAACTTAAATGGTTGACTCGGGGTTCATACAAACTTAAGAGGTGTCAACACTATATGTGCAACATGTAATGTGTCACTCTTTTAGTGATTTGATGCAATGAAGTGAAAAATCATGAAATCAAATCTAAACTAATTATAGAATTGGAAAAGTCTGAAATGGAAACCTTAACTTATTGCAGGAAATAAAAGACAAGGAAAGCAAATTCTGATTGCATAAAGTAACGAGCATGAACCAAATATCCATCACTACATTCATAAGAGATTAAACCTAGTAACATAGTTCATTAGGTGGTTCATAAAGTAATCATGAAATATGTCATTCAATTCATGAACCTGTCTACTAACCCTTAATTATTGGAGTGTCTTGCAGTGGTAAAAAGACAAGTCCTAAGTGGTATTTGGTCTTCCTCAATCATGGTTTCAGAGCCTAAGGGTCATTATTCAAGGCTAAGAGTAAAAATTCAATCTTTTGGAGCAAGTATCGCCAAGTTTATATGGTGCTACAAGATTACTATAGGATGCTACAGGATTGCCCTGCTTTGCTACAAGATTGGATCCGTGAGCATTTGGAGGGTGGTAAAGGTGATATAAAGGTGGGAAAGGGTATATGAAGGTATATAAAGGATGTATAATGCTTTTTCCAAGTTTAAAACCTCTTAGAGGCCCATCTTCCACAAAAAGAAATGCACACAATGTCCTTCAATGACCCAAAAATGTACTTTTGGTGGCAGAGTTTTGATGGCGTTTTGTAGTAAGGTGAAAGAGTCTAGTTGATGCAGGAGCATCCAGCTCTGAGGAGACAGAGGACAGTTAACTGTTGCATGGAGGGAGACCAGTGACGGGACAAGGAATGCATGCTCAGGTGGACAGAACATTGGACTGGTGGTTATTTTATCTGTTAATTATTGTGTGTTATTTTTCTTTCATTTCCCAGAAGGTCATTAACGACCATAGCATTTTAATTGTAGTTTCATTTTGTTTAGTTTAGACATTATAATAGTGGATTAACATTTTCATTAAAGTAAAAAAAAGAAAACAAAATTGTCAGACGGTTGTCGTAACGGGTTGTCACCGTTCAACCGCAAAAGGGAAGCGGTTATGAACTCATGAATAAAAGAACAGGAAAATATTGTAATCGGGGTTGACCCCCTCTGAACGAGAATAGGGAACAAATGCAAAAATTGAAACCTTCTGATTGCAAACTGTCGAGACATTTATGTTGTTAAACTATTTTTCTATTATCTGCAAAACTGTACATTAATATGTAAACCAGTTATTTGTATGTGCCTGGGGAAATATTGAATTTACAGAACTAAACAGAATATACAGAGGTCACGAGATTGCCACAGAGGCATTCTCTAGTTTCCAGCAGAAACCGAAAGGAGAAACGGTTTCAAGGACGCGACGACGCCACAACATCAAACACATAATCGGACCAAAGGGAAACGTGCTAACCCATAACGAAATAACCAGGTATCAAACCAAACTATTTCTTTGTATTCAGAATTTAATATCATACCATTGCACAGGAATTACACCGAGTCTTTTAAAGTCCCAAAATTAAATTACAAGCAAATTCGAGCAAACGGCACTCGGCCAGAATAAACATAATAGCAGAACTGTGTACCCAAACAAATACAGTAGAACGAACATCCAAGCTGGGGACCTAAACCGACAGGCGGACAAACCCAGGTATGAACCTGGTGCCATAAAACAAAACCAGAGAAGTACAGACGGAACGATCCTACCCGTTGAGTGGCGGAGGGTTTCCCAAGTTGCAGGTGACAAAACCCCAGAAGCAGACCCTAACCAATAACTGCAAGTGGAATAAACGAGGGTTAGAAACGAGACGATAAGCCAAATACGACGAGATAAGGAAGGACAGCAAAGAACTCCAACTTACCATTTGTTTTGCTTGAAGAACCGGCGGCAACGAGTACCAACCCCACGCCTGAAGGAAAAGGGGCAGAACTTCGTGAGTATTAGCAGCAGGGAAAGACAATGCATAAAGCATAGAACTCTAAATCACCTTTGGAGCAGGGTTGAACGCCTCCAAACCAAAGCGCGAAGGAATGAAACCTGCATCAACACATACAGTAAATTAACCAGACAGAACTGCGAAAGCATGTTGCAGAACAGACAGCTACTATGTTAACAGTTTTCGAATGAGAGAGAACGGTAACCTGAGACTGCAGGTGCGGCTACCCATAGCAGTGACGAAGGAGTCGAGACTTTTAGCAGTGCAGAGCTTGCTCAGAGTACTGGGGAGAACCGAAACCCTTCCCAACGCAGATAGACCCCTCCAGAAGGAAACGCTCCAGCAGAGCGAAACCTCACAACTAAACCAGCACAAATGAACTGACAAAACGCTGTTAAACCCAAGACTTAGGGTTTGGGTAGGGTGGGAACTTTGGACCGAGGGCACCGGCAGTGACCCGTTCAATCGGTGGAAAGGATCGACATTAAATTGCCAGATCAAAAGTAGATACAGCAGTACGCCCGGATTAGACCAACATTGGGCCACATTTATTGCAGAAGAGTCGAGAAACCGACGGCGTGGTGGCTACCCGCCACATCAGACTGATACACGTCAGCGAACGCCAGGGCTGGGCCATCATAAGTGGTATCAGAGCAGGCTAGACAGTGGCAAGAATGGAAGGTGGTAGAGGAGGACGAGGAAGAGAAAGAGCGATCAGAAGGATAGCGGAAGAGGGACTTTGCGAAGAGATCTGCGTTTTGAGAGATAGATTAGCAGTGCTAGAGGCTGGGGGAAGGAGAAACCCAACAGATGATAGCGATGAAGAGGTGGCAGAACCTGAAGATGAGTTTGAGGGGGTAACACCAGAATTACGGATATTAAAGTCGGTTTTGCTATCTAGTCATAAGCCTAAGCATGAGCTGCCCACCTATGACGGGAGCCTATCTGCAGATGTATTATTAGATTGGTTAAGCGAAGTAAATAAATATTTTGAATTTGAGGAAACCAGTGAGGATAAACAGGTGAAGTTCGCTGCCACGAAGCTGAAAGGACATGCGTCCTTGTGGTGGGACAGCGTTCAGGAAGAGAGGAAAAGACAGCAGAAACCTCCCATAAAGAAATGGGCCAGAATGGAGGCCAAGTTGAAGGAAAAATTTCTGCCAAAGGATTATCAAATTATGTTATACAGACAGGTGCATAATTTGAAACAGCGAGGAATGACTGTTAAAGAATTTACAGAGGAATTTTATAAGCTAAATTTGCGAGCAGGGTATGTGGAAGATACCCCAGAGAAAACAGCTAGATTTGTGAATGGTTTAAGGGGGGAAATACTGGATGAGATCGGTATCCTCTCACCCCAAACATTGGATGAAGCATACCAGTTTGCACTGAAGGCAGAGGAGAAAATTAACTGGAAACAAAATACCAGGAGAGGAGGTGGAACTGGTCAGGGAAAAGGTAAAGTATTTGGTAAAGGCAGAGGTGCAGGTTTAGGTGAAGAAAGCAGCAGTTCCAAATCTGCTGGTGCAGCAGAAAGGGACAATAGCACTCGAGGAGGATGACCAGCTCAACGAGGGCGAGGAGAAGGTCGGGGCAGAGGAGCTGTCCAGTGCTATCGTTGCCATAAGATGGGACACATGTCATATGACTGTCCTAAAGGTGAACCAGCAGGAGGAAGAGGAACTTATGTTGCTCAGCCAGAGGATGCTGAGGCAATACCGGCCGAAGCGGAGAATACACCAGAAACATGCGAAGCCTTGGTGTTAAATAAGGTGTTGTTAAGACCGGTAAAGGAAGTCACAGAACCAGATTAGCGGAAGGCTTTGTTCCGAACTGTTTGCAAGTCACAGGGTAAGTGCTGCAAACTGATCATTGACAGTGGAAGTACTGATAATTTAGTGGCTGTAGAAATGGTGGAGAAGCTGGGGTTAAAAAAGTTGAGACACCCCACACCCTACAAAGTATCGTGGCTGCAGAAGGGACATCAGCTGTTAGTTGATGAACAGTGTGAGGTGGAGTTTCAGATAGGGAAATATAAGGATAAAATTCTTTGCGACGTTATGCCCATGGATGTCTGTCACATACTGCTTGGACGACCTTGGCAGTTTGACAGAAGTGTAGTTCATGATGGAAAGACCAACCGTTATAAGTTTGTTAAAGATGGAATCCGACACACGTTGGTGCCTATTAAAGAGGAAAGTACAGCTGAAGCTAGTGGAGTGAAAGCATTGCTGTTGGGTGGAAAAGAATTCATAAAACAGATGGAGGACAGCGAGGTAAATTTCGCTATCATAAGAAGGCCAAAGGCGGTGATATTGCAGACACAGATTTCAGATCTGCCTGAAGAGATTCAGGAAATGCTGCAGGAATTTGGTGATATTGTGGTGGATGACCTGCCAGATGAGCTTCCACCTAGGAGGGGTATTAGTCACTGCATTGACTTTATACCAGGGGCAAGTCTGCCAAATAAAGCAGCTTACCGCATGAGTCCGAAGGATCACGAAGAAATCAGGAAATAGGTCCAGGAGCTGTTGGACAAGGGACTGATCCGGGAGAGCATGAGTCCTTGTGCAGTTCCAACTGTTTTGGTCCCGAAGAAGGGAGGCGAATGGCGAATGTGCACGGATTCCAGGGCCATTAATAAAATCACTGTGAGGTATAGGTTTCCCTTACCCAGGATGGATGATATGATGGATTGTTTGAGTGGGGCGGCTTACTTTTCGAAAATTGACTTGAAGAGCGGATATCATCAGATTCGCATTCGAGAAGGAGATGAATGGAAGACAGCTTTCAAGACGAATGAAGGCTTATACGAATGGCTGGTGATGCCGTTTGGACTGAGCAATGCCCCCAGTACATTCATGCGCCTGATGAATGAGGTGCTGAAGGAATTTAATGGTAAGTTTTTAATAGTTTATTTGGATGATATACTGATTTTTAGTAAGACTAAGGAGGAACATTTCAGGCATTTACGGAGTGTGTTGCAGAAGCTGCAGCAAAACAAGCTGCTGATTAACCTTAAAAAGTGTACCTTTTTCTAGCAAGAATTGGTGTATTTGGGTTTTGTGATCGCGAAAAATGAACTGAAAATGGATCCAGGGAAGGTGGCAGCCATAGTTAGCTGGCCTTCTCCGCAAAACTTGTTTGAAGTTCGAAGCTTCCACGGGCTGGCAAGTTTCTACAGGAAATTTATCAGGAATTTCAGCGAGATTTGCGCCCCTATGTTAGATACAATAAAAAAGACAAACCAACCTTTTCGCTGGACTGAGGCAGCAGAAAGTAGTTTTCAGATTTTAAAGAAGAAAATTACTGAAAAACCAATATTGAAGTTACCTGACTTCAACCAACCTTTCCAAGTTCATTGTGATGCTAGTGGTACCGCCATAGGCGCAGTGCTGAGTCAGGAGGACAGACCGGTTGCTTATTTCAGTGAGAAATTGAACGAGAGTAGGCGGAAATACTCAACCTATGACAAAGAATTCTACGCCATCGTCCAGGCATTAAAGCACTAGAGACATTATCTGTTAGGTAACGAGTTTGTTTTATTTACAGATAATGCTGCATTACAATACATCATGCAACAGCACAAATTGAATCATAAACATGCAGCCTGGGTGGAGTATTTGCAGAATTTTACATTTGTACTGAAACACATTAGTGGGCAAGCAAACAAGGTGGCAGATGCATTGAGTCGAAGATCATTGCTCCTGCAGGAAAGCACAATGCAGATTTTGGGCTTTGAGCACCTGAAGGAGTTGTATTCCACAGATGCCGATTTTAAGGAAGCCTACGAGGCTTGCCAAAACCCTCTGTTGAGAAACAACAGCATGTGGTTGGATTATAATCTACAGGAAGGGTTGCTGTTTAAGGGAGGACAACTATGTATTCCCAACTGTTCTATGCGGGAGAACATCATTCAGGAAAAACACAGTGGGGGATTGGCTGGACACTTTGGTATAGATAAGACAATTGCTCAGGTACGACATTTTTATTTTTGGCCGAAATTGCAGCGAGATGTGCAAAGGTACGTGAGAAGGTGCAAAGTTTGCCAGCTAGCAAAAGGTCATAGTCAGAAATTACAGGACAGCAGTCAAAGGTATAAACAGCGAGCTGATTCAAAGCAACGGGATGTACAGTTTAACGTCGGGGATGAAGTCCTTGCGTACTTGCACAAAGAACGATTTCCGAAACGGGAGTACAACAAGCTAAAATTTAAGAAAATCGGTCCCTGTAAAATCCTTCGAAAATTTTCTGCGAACACTTACGAAATACAATTGCCACCAGGGATTGGTATTTCTCCCGTCTTTAACGTAGCAGATTTGTTTCCTTATGTCACAGATTCAAAGGATCAGGTAGCAGCAGAACCGCCACGGAACACCACTGATGAGGAAAGTTCATGGGTGAGGCAGATGCCCATGGCACCACCCCTCGAGATTGAACGGATTCTGGACACACAGGTCGCTAGGTGCACGCGCAGAAAGGAATATTTACAGTATTTGGTAAAATGGAAGAACCGTCCCATAGAGGATAGTTCGTGGCTTAATGCGACTCAAATACAGAAAGCAGGCTATTCTGTCGACGACCTCATGGAACGGAGCCATGACTTTTTGTCACCCCGGGAGCCTGATGCAGGAGCATCCAGCTCTGAGGAGACAGAGGACAGTTAACTGTTGCATGGAGGGAGACCAGTGACGGGACAAGGAATGCATGCTCAGGTGGACAGAACATTGGACTGGTGGTTATTTTATCTGTTAATTATTGTGTGTTATTTTTCTTTCATTTCCCAGAAGGTCATTAACGACCATAGCATTTTAATTGTAGTTTCATTTTGTTTAGTTTAGACATTATAATAGTGGATTAACATTTTCATTAAAGTAAAAAAAAGAAAACAAAATTGTCAGACGGTTGTCGTAACGGGTTGTCACCGTTCAACCGCAAAAGGGAAGCGGTTATGAACTCATGAATAAAAGAACAGGAAAATATTGTAATCGGGGTTGACCCCCTCTGAACGAGAATAGGGAACAAATGCAAAAATTGAAACCTTCTGATTGCAAACTGTCGAGACATTTATGTTGTTAAACTATTTTTCTATTATCTGCAAAACTGTACATTAATATGTAAACCAGTTATTTGTATGTGCCTGGGGAAATATTGAATTTACAGAACTAAACAGAATATACAGAGGTCACGAGATTGCCACAGAGGCATTCTCTAGTTTCCAGCAGAAACCGAAAGGAGAAACGGTTTCAAGGACGCGACGACGCCACAACATCAAACACATAATCGGACCAAAGGGAAACGTGCTAACCCATAACGAAATAACCAGGTATCAAACCAAACTATTTCTTTGTATTCAGAATTTAATATCATACCATTGCACAGGAATTACACCGAGTCTTTTAAAGTCCCAAAATTAAATTACAAGCAAATTCGAGCAAACGGCACTCGGCCAGAATAAACATAATAGCAGAACTGTGTACCCAAACAAATACAGTAGAACGAACATCCAAGCTGGGGACCTAAACCGACAGGCGGACAAACCCAGGTATGAACCTGGTGCCATAAAACAAAACCAGAGAAGTACAGACGGAACGATCCTACCCGTTGAGTGGCGGAGGGTTTCCCAAGTTGCAGGTGACAAAACCCCAGAAGCAGACCCTAACCAATAACTGCAAGTGGAATAAACGAGGGTTAGAAACGAGACGATAAGCCAAATACGACGAGATAAGGAAGGACAGCAAAGAACTCCAACTTACCATTTGTTTTGCTTGAAGAACCGGCGGCAACGAGTACCAACCCCACGCCTGAAGGAAAAGGGGCAGAACTTCGTGAGTATTAGCAGCAGGGAAAGACAATGCATAAAGCATAGAACTCTAAATCACCTTTGGAGCAGGGTTGAACGCCTCCAAACCAAAGTGCGAAGGAACGAAACCTGCATCAACACATACAGTAAATTAACCAGACAGAACCGCGAACGCATGTTGCAGAACAGACAGCTACTATGTTAACAGTTTTCGAATGAGAGAGAACGGTAACCTGAGACTGCAGGTGCGACTACCCATAGCAGTGACGAAGGAGTCGAGACTTTTAGCAGCGCAGAGCTTGCTCAGAGTACTGGGGAGAACCGAAACCCTTCCCAACGCAGATAGACCCCTCCAGAAGGAAACGCTCCAGCAGAGCGAAACCTCACAACTAAACCGGCACAAATGAACTGACAAAACGCTGTTAAACCCAAGACTTAGGGTTTGGGTAGGGCGGGAACTTTGGACCGAGGGCACCGGCAGTGACCCGTTCAATCGGTGGAAAGGATCGACATTAAATTTCCAGATCAAAAGTAGATACAGCAGTACGCCCGGATTAGACCAACATTGGGCCACATTTATTGCAGAAGAGTCGAGAAACCGACAGCGTGGTGGCTACCCGCCACATCAGACTGATACACGTCAGCGAACGCCAGGGCTGGGCCATCACTAGTGATGGTAGGAATATTGTCTGATGATAATGCTAACCCTACAAATCAATAGTAGTACCTACACACAACACAAAGTTTATTATTTTTTCATACTTGCAAAGACTATAATACCTAGTGTGTCAGCTAGTCTGTCCTCCAATTTATCTCACTGGATGACAAAGCAAGTCGAATGAAAATGAGACGGGATAATTTTTTATTATTAAGTAGGATGTACTAAGACTCCAATAAAATTGGAATCACTCAAAAACACCCTTTTTAACATGTGCTAAAAAAATAGTAGAAAATTATTACTCCAAAAACTAGAAATTCAAGAATGTGTGAGCTAGTTAACCTACCAAATGCCTAGCTTGATCAAGTGAAAATGCTATGGGGTAAATTTTTTTATTAACTTGAATGTTTTTAGGACTAAATACAAGTAGAATCAACTCAAAACAGCCTTGTTAACATGTGCTAAAAAATAGCAGAAAATTACTATTATTTTTCTACAAGAGACTTTCAAAAATTCCAGAATTGTGAACTAGTAAATTAGTCCAAGTAGCTCAATGATGAATATGAATTTTCAGAGTTGTTCTAAGGATGCATCATGCTTTTGAATCTGAAAATAACTTGCAAAACAACTCACCTCAATCATTTAACCAATATAACCTACAACAAAGGAAGCATGAACACTAAATGTAGAAATAAGAGATGCAAGTGAAAAAACATTCAAATAAAATAAAGAAATTGTACAACAGGCTCTGAGGCTTCTTGGATAGCCAAGACCAAGGATACTCGGAGTCCTATGAAGGAAACCAAGCCTTATAAACTAACAATGACACCAAACTTCATTATATGAATCAATCCAAGTACATCCATGTTGGAAATGAAAGTAGAACTACTAAATAACAAGTTTTCTTCACAAGAAGGAAATACATGCCACTAGAGGAAAATTCGGTTTGGTGCTTATACAATTTGATGGGGAAGCATTCTCCTCAAAAGAATACAACTTTCCCCTCCAAAATCCCTCAAAACGTGGATCTGGTTCCCAACAAAAGGAATTTTCATTTAATGACAAAGAACACATTCCTAGATTTTCTCAATCAGTTGAGTTTCAAAATTTGTCAATAATTTCATAATATCCAGTTCATTTATTATCCAACCTTGGTCCATTTTGTAATAGGAAGAAAGTCTTTATATTATCTCAGTAAGAATTTACTCAATATTCTCTCAATATTCTGCAAAAATAAATAATATTATGCACATAATATGCAAGTATATCTAAATCTTCCTAAGAACATATTAAAGCTAAAAAAATATTATTAAGTGTAGAAGGAGAGATTTAATATAGCCTTTATGTGCCTAATACGGGTTAGATGGACCTTAATATGTATCTAATTTGGAGGCCCATCTTGCAGTAACCCCTAGTGGTTGAGATTTGGTGGGCATTGGTGTGAATGCCAATTGGCTAACCATCTTGAAGTACATCACGCATATGTTGTTGGTTCTCTTTCATATTTAATAGTCATTATTTTCTGGGGAGGAAGAATTTTTTCTTTCATATTTAATAGTCAGTATTGTCTTGACAAGGAAGTATTATGTTCTTTCATATTTAACAATTTTGTATTGTCTCAAGAAGGAAGAATTATGTTCTTTCATACTCAACAGTCAGTATTATCTAGGAAAGGAAGTATTTTGTTCTTTCATATTTAACAATTCAATATTGTTTGAAAAAAGTATCCATTTTTCATATTTATGATTCAATATTTCACAAGGAAGTGGTTGACAAGTAAGTATAAGTAAGTATCGTGTGCATAATCTCCCAAAAACTTCGCCTTGGATGTTAGTATACAGTGTCAACCTTCCTCTCCATGCACGCCCCTTTACCTAAAACACACCACAATCCAACTTCAACTTTCAACATAAACCAATATTTGATGGCTTTATAAAGTCTTTGGAACTTGATGTTATTGCTAAAGTCTACAACATGGATAACCTTGGAGTCAAAGGAGACGACACATCTGATGAACCAAGGTAACAGAGTAATATATTCTTATCCATAAGTAATCATGCTTGTTTTATAAGTAATCTTGTTGTTTCCATTAGAAGTATAGGGGTAGTGAAGTCGGTTTAAGATATTTGGTGTTTAGTGCTCATATTGATTGGATTCTTTTGATAATGGTGAACTAGTTCAATAGGAGATAAGGTTAGGTTTTAACAACATTGTTTTCTTTAAAATAAGAAGTCATGCTTTAAAGAAAAAAAGAAGAAATCATGTTAATGCAATTTTGAGTGGTTGTTATCACAGTAATATAGGTATTCTCTCCTCCCACAAGGCTTCCATGTTTTGTACTTATGTATTACCTAAGCCAATTCATGAAATGTTAGCCTTAATTATGTTGATCGGGCATTCTCGATAGCCTAGAATGTAGCTTGCACTAATAGTTCAAATATTGTTTTTATATTTCCATGAGGGAAAACATACCTTGTTCAACCTCTCAACTTGAATGGTCCTCGCAAGGCTACTAAATTTATTGCCCATGTAATATTTAACCTATTTTTATTTTTCTACATATATTTTTCAGATGAGCATATACAAAGAGAATTTGTAATAATTAAACATCATTGTTCTCATATCTATCATTGAATACTTAACAGATATATGGGACAATAGTTGCAGCCCCAAGTGATCTTGCTACTTAGGTTACTCAAGACCTTGATATATGGCTTAAATTTTCCAAACTTCAAAGAATAAAAATCCAGGGTGGAGGGACTATCGGCGGATCAATCCGAAAATGGTGGGAAAATTCCTGCAAGATCGACAAGAATAAAGTGAAACACGTAGCATGAAAAAACTAAATAGTATCATTCATTAATATCTCCATATCTCTATGTACACTAATCATGAATCTCTAAAAATTTTATATGGTTGTTTTTGTTCAAAGTAGTGTTGTAATTGGCATCGATTGGTTTTTTTGCTTCAGAGATTTGCAAACGAGCTCCAACTATTTTTTCAGAGAAAACGAGCTCCAACTATAAGCTCGTCAAAACTCTGTTTCTATATTTTCTTGAATTGAATCATAAAACCCCCAATATTAACCTCAAATTTCTTAACTTTTTGTTATGACGTGGGAATTTGATACACAAGGAATGACCATTGGTTCTAGTGCACAAGAGATTCTAAGGAATTTGAGTTTCTAGAATATTCAACAGATGCATCTTGTAATATTTGATTCAAGAAAAGTTCCAGTAGAAAAAGTTGCAAATTGTTAACGCTAGGAGACATCCAAATGCCAATGGAATTCACCTTTGCTTCTTAACTGAAGTATTTTTCCTTAATTGAAAAATAGTTATTAAAAAGTAAATTTTATATATTTTCAAGATATATTTCATTTAATAATAAATTTTAAATCCATTACGACAATATACTTATTAGTCCTTGCCTAGGCAGGACTCTAGCAATCGATTTGTAGTTTCACTGACATTAGTTTAGCTACACTTTAACAAGTAGGAGTAAAAAACTAAATTTGCAAACTTACTAGTGGTTACTATCCACCAAAATTTATGCAAGTCCTTGCCCCTTATTAGGCAATTAATTTTTTCACTTCATATATCAATTTGCATTATTTATGAAAATATAGTTTCCACTTGAATGATAGAGACTACGCTACCTTGCAACACTTGTTTGATCTAAATGTTGAATTTGGGAATGTAGTGCATTTAGACAACCTTGAAAAAAAGATAGATAAACTCAAAAGAATTTATAATTTATAATTTCAAAATTATAGGAAATATACCCTATCCTATCATCTTCATAAAGTATGTATTTTCCCCGGTTATTATGATTAGGTACTTAATATACAAGAATGAGATAAGATCTTAGGTCTTTACATTCAAGTTAGAAATTATGCTTTGGGAAAATTTTCATATAAAATTCTAACCTATATTGTTCAATGCTAAATTAATAGTGGTCAAGAGGTAAATGGAATCATGTAGTCTTGCTTTGACCAGAACTATTAAATTGAGATGTGAAGTGGATAAATTAATTGCTTGCTCAAGTATATGTACTTACATAAATTTTGGTTGGTAGTAACCGCTAATAAGTCTACACATTTAAAGTTTACCTCTGTTGAGGAAAACATAAAGAATGTTGGGAAGTAACTTCTGGTAAATATGTTATTTACCTATATGAGCTATTTTCAAGGATTCACTGCAACCATATCCATAAATTATAGCATAAATATGTGAGGTAGTTATCCACAACATTGTATTATGCAAATACTACAATAATACCTTCAAGTTATGGTCCAATCAAATGTTTGAAAATTAGTTTTTTTAATAATATTGAAATAAATATGTATTTTTCAATGTTAAACATTATAAGTTGCATTGGTCAATGCTAAACAAATATGATAACAAGAAAATCAATTGCTAAAATCCTGCCTTGGCGGGGATTAATAACATGTGTTAAGGCAAAAAAATATTATCCTATATATAGGATAGATCTCCCTAGACTCGGAAACTAATCCTAGGACAAAACATACAAAAACATAAAACTTTCTGTAGTTTTATCACTATTAAATCATATATGCAAGCAATGGAATGAATTTTCCATATCATTTTTATCAAAATTCCTGATGATGACCCTCAGCGTTGCTTGATGCAACTTCCAATCTCATCTTTGATGCTCTAAGTCAAGACCCGCAAAGACACCAAAATATAGATGATCAAAAAACATGATATAAAAATGATTTAATAAAACCTATACAAGTGATCAAGGAATCTTGTACCAAACATTATGACAATGGATGTGAGAAATAAATATAGTTTGTATTAAATTGAAGAAAAGGGAAGATTAAAACCCAATGCCTTTATGTTGAGGCTTTCTTCCCAATGATCCTCAATCCAAACCTTGCAATCAAAATTTCTACAATGAATATTTGGAAAACATGTAAGTATAGTTCAAGAGTCAAAAATGACAAACCCCGTTCTCTTTGAGTGCAGTGTACATATAGGGAAAGAGTGAAATTTGAGATCCATTAAGGAAGGGATGAGATCTACAATGGAGGGAATGAGATCCACAATGGAAGGAATGAGATCCTGGATAGGAGGAACTCGAGCCCAATCTCCACTGCTTTGGAATAAATACCATTATCGAGGCTTATAGAATAAAATATTTTATACCTTTTTATTTTTTACCCATGTAAGAAGACTATTGCACTTTTAGTGAAGGCAAGTCATGATGGTGTCGCTACCGATTTACTTTTCAAGGTGCACCATCACATGTTGTGATCTAGATATGTCATGCAATGATCTCCAAAATCAGGGTTTTTTAGGTATGTAATTTAGGATTCTTATACTTCATGGAGAGGAATTTCTTTTATAGTTCATGGAGATATATGGCAATAGTTTTTCAGATGGCGAAAGATACATATTTGGCATCATTTTCATGGATGTAACAAGTTGATGTGTAACAGATTTCCCTCTAAACTAAAAGTTAAGAAAGGGTATAATGACTAAAGTTCTTTATCATACAAAAGTTAGGATCAAGGAACCATTGGTTGGAAGCCTACAAGTCAACAATCGATAAATTACAGTACAATAACATCATATGATCATCTCTGAGGTAGGCATTCTCATACTCATAAATTGAATGACTTTAAGCATAAATAGGAAGTCATGGTCACCAGACATACATCATGGATCCATGCTCAGAAAACTCAGTATGAACATCGCCAATAGACATACATTGTGGATCTATGTCACAGTCATGAATACTCAAAACTCCATGCAGCCTACATGTATCAGACAAAATCCAGGGTCTTCATCTCTATCTATATGTGGTACGAATCTAACCATGTGAATAAATGTATTGAAGTTGAACATGATAGAAACCATCTAATTACTGACCAATGATGAGAATCGTTAAAAGATGTGTGAGAACCACCAATAATTACAATGGCCCTCAAAGTAATCTAGTACAATCTATGAGGTGTGAATAAATGATCTAAAGTTGAACACCCATAGAATCATTTAATCGAAGGTCAATGATGAAAACCTCTCATCAAAGGCATGGAAACCTCTCATTGAAGCATGAAAGCTCCAAGGTACTGAAGGGTTTCTAGATCAACTCTCTAGATGATGTGGTGAAGTTAATAAGAAGCGAACCATTGTAAGAGGGCCTATGACATGAAACAAGTATCAAGATTTGAAGAGAAAAATAGGAGTGATTCAGGATTGACGTAGGGATGGTCGACACAAATAGAAGGCTTTAAAGACTACAAAGTGATTTTCACTGAGGTTGAGCTTCTTGAAAATATTGGTGACATGAAAATTGACTTGGAAGTATTTGACTCAAAATAGGACCAAAGGCCAATATGAAGATTTTCACTAGGGTATGATCAAATGAGAGGCAAATGGATTTCTCAACCTTGACACGAAAAATTGATGGAGTGTCATGTTCAAGAGTGGCATATTTCCTTTTCAAATACAAAGAATGAATGCTTATTTCCTAATTTCCCCACCATCACTAGCAATTACCTCTTTATTTTTACACAAGCTTCAGAAGGATAAAATATGCTTGAAATATAAGTTTGTCCTTTGGTGTATTTTTAACGAACCCTTGGAAGGAGTGGTTCAATATCATCATGATTGATGATTCGTACATTATTTTCATTTTATGTGTCCAATGAAGGGGTAACTCCACTTATTTTTCATGTTTAGAGAGTTTGAAAATTAAAATAAAAGAGAAACTCCATAAATTCAATTTTCATAAATTTAGTCTCTCGAGGCCGAAAAAATATAAAAATACAAGAGAAAAATCTTTTAGTCATGGTTGACTAAAGTATTCTTTTTTGGTATAGTATACTTAGTTTGTAAAAAGGTTAAACTTATACTGGGTAAACATTTCTTCCAATACTTTTACGAGTGTGAATGAAACAAGCTTACTTGAATACATTTTCATATTTGGAGAGTCGTAAAAGGGCTTAAAGATAACTCCAGGGGATTTCTTTTTTCGTACAACTTTAATGAGCCGGAAAAAGTGATAAAAGTACACTCACACCATTAAGTTATGTTTCAACATTTCAAACCTGTTATCTGCACACTGAAGTAAAAAATCATCACATTTTCTTGAAAAATGGATAAAAAGGGTTTAATATTGATTAATTAGGAAAAAATTGACAAAAATAATAATTAAAAATAACTGAATTTCCTATTGAAGGACAAAAAGTAATTTATTTTTAGCATTTGAATTTTTACCCATTGCAAAGCTAGAAAATCCCTTTTTACCCATGATCTATTGGAGGATATTATGAAAAATCCAGTTGATGATTTCAGAATTTGTTTCTTTCAAGTAAGAGTGCTCCCTCCTCTTCATTTTCACAGTTTCAATTTTCATTTTTAGCAGTAAAATTTTCAGATTTGAGCCCATTAAACAGCCTAGGTTGCGTCGCAATTCGTTCACAGGTTTTTTCTTTTGACTCACGATGGTCACAAGTCCAAAGAGAATTCTTGCAACAATATCACTCTATTTGGAAAAATAGGTGCGATGAGTGGGAAACATATTGAAAATTTTGAATTTCTCATGAATCCAATTCAAAATTCTCAAATGTTTGTAATCTAAATTTTTTCCCTTTGCTTGTAAAATAATTTGATTTGTCATGGTGTTAGAATGGAGAGAATGAGAGCATGAAGCTTAAGATTATATGTCAACAAATGATTCAAACACCATGATAACACTCAGGCGATGTAGATTGAACAAATTTTTCTTGACTCCTGGCATGAGATCTCAACTAGAACTCTTAGAATTCTTGGTAACAGCATAGAATGTTAATGAGAAACATTTCCAAATTGGTTCTCATACCCTTACAATTGAAATAGAATATATCTATTTTCTAACTGGGATGTCAAAGAGAGTAGCTATAATTTTTTTAGCTGGTCATCGAGGTGGCGGTGAATCCATTTATTATTATGTTACTAAGTATTTTGTCTAAGGATCATGTAAAACAAGTGGTGGGAACATTGAGATAAAGGATGTGCAAGACTTCCCATTAAAAACTATCTTGTTTACCATTACTCGAGTTGCTGGGAGCGTAGCTCTTCATGTGGCAATAAAATCCCAAATTCAATACACCATCAAATGCATGGAACCTAAAGTGTTTAATTAGTGTGAGGGACTGCTAATAAGCATGAAATAGTAGTTAAATAGGTGCAAAATAGGTCAGTCGAAGCAATTCAATTATGGTTCTATTTTGGTTTCTTTTTTCCTCTTGAGCTAAGAGATTTGCAAACGAGGAGATGGGTTTACCTAATGGCACGCCATGGTGGCGGCCAAATGATTTCCTTCAATATTTCCTTCTTCACATGGCTTTGTCGAAAGATCATAATGATTGAGGACTATCCTTACATAGGTACTGATTTCTCAAGAGATCCAAATTTAGTCTTCCTTGCAGGCATGCAATGGGACTAATAAGGTAAAAATATCTCTTTCTGTTTACAAGTTGAGATTGGTGAGCACAACCTAGAGGTAGTCGAAACACCCGCAGAGATGGAGAAGAACCTAGAGGGACTTACCCTAGGTATTGCAGATTCTCAAGATGATGATGTACCACTTCATTATCAGAGGCATTCAGTGGGTGTGCCTGCACAACTAGGATGTTTTCTTCGGTGTGTCATCATTGTTGTAGTTTTCTACCATGAGCATCATGTTTAGGGTTTATGCATTTAGGCTAGATTTTTTTTTTGATGTTATCAGCATAATAAAGGCTAAAGGCCTTATGGACCTTGGGAACTTTTTATTGTATAAACTCTTTTGCAAAACTTATCCATGGAAACTATTTCTATTGAGCTTTCTAGATATATACAATGTATGCATGCTTTGGTTTTCACAAATTGTGCAAATGTCTATCTATTACATGGTTTGCTAATGAACTTTTTAATGTATTTAGATGTCTTGTAATGTGTTGATATTCAGTGTAATCAAACTCTCTCTCTAAGAGATGAATTCTTAAAAACATTCTTAAAATTAATGGACTTGTGACAAAATAAATGTTACCTAATTGTAGCACTAAGAGTTGAGAGTCTAGTCTAACACCCAACCTACAAATTCCAAAACCAATGGAATCAAATAATAGTTCAATTACAACACTATAGTCTGCAATGTTGTTAATTGTATCACCTAAACATGTCCTATGTAGAATCACTAACTCATCAATAGGCATGTAGATTTTTCGTGCATCAAAAGAAAGGTTTTGAATACTATTGTTGGGCCCATCAACAAAGCCAACATAAGGTAAAGAGAACTTTAACATCTGCAAATCAAGTATGACACAAGATAAGTAGTAGAAATAGAAATCACTCACAAAAAATAATCACAACACACCAAAAGCTATAATACAAAAATGTACAAAGTACTTTTGCAGAAAAATTAAGCATAGTATTGTTTGAGATAAAGCCCATTTCTAGGCTCAGATAAAGGAATCCCATCATAATATACTAGCTCATATGTTTCTTTTGCAAGTGTAAGTTCTAGAATATAAGGGCCATGCCACATAGGTTTGAATTTGTCAACTCCTAGCTTGTCATGTTCTTGATCATATAATAAGGACCAAGTCACCTTTGGAAAAGATTTGAGGATTAACGTTTTCTTCAAAATGTGCTTTAATACATTTTTTTATGGGCCTCGTTATCTAGAGTGACATCTTGACAAGTGTCATTTAAAGATGCTAAGTATAAAAATTTCTCTTTCTCAACATAAGTAGTAGGGAGTAATTCAATAACTAGTTTAAGTGATGGAATTTCACATTCAATAGGTAACACAACTTCTAAGCCACAAACAAGTTGAAAAGGTGTAAATACAGTGGTTGTTTTTGTTGAGTTATGGTATGTCCATAATGCCGAAAAAATCATAATATTCCAAGTCCTTTTATGAATCCCTATCATCTGTTGAAGCAAAGTGGTCTAGACTTTTTTCACAACTTCTACTTATCCATTGACCTGTGGATAATGGGGAGTTGAGCTATCATGGCATAAGCCCAACTTGGTAGTTAGCTCCGACATCATAAAGTTTTGAAAATGGGTGTCATGGTCAGTGACAATAGCTTGCGGGACACTGAATCTAGCGATTATATGGTTGAATATGAATAAGTCCATAGTTTTGTCATTATTGTTAAATGTAGGCATCACATCGGCCAATTTTGTAAAATAATCGTCTATAATGATAATATACCCATGCCCCCTCGACCGAGTGAGGGTTAAATGTCATGAAATCAATGCCCAATTTTGTAAAGGGACCGATGATAACTGCAGGATGAAGAGGAGCAAAAGGCGTGCACATTTTACGATTGTATATTTGACAAGCATAGCATTTCTGGACTGCAAGAGTATAGGCTTTGAACAAAGAAGGCCAAAAATATATAGCACACAAGAATTTTTGGGTAGTGGCATACCCTGACAGATAACTGCCACATACCACTAAATAACAGTCATTCAAAACTTTATTTTCTTCTTCATGTGATAAAATCGTCAAAAAATCAAATTGAAACCACAAAAATAAAGTGTATCACCAACAATATGGTATTGTTGGGATTGATATCAAATTTGAAGATGTTCAGTACATGATAGTTCAGGTTAAAAGTTTTGAATCTGGAGATAAATGATGTTATCTTCATATCACAGATCTAATGAAATGTAAGAAATAGAGATTCATCTAGAATAGTATATTTTGTTGTCGTTTCTATATTAGTATAGGGAAGGTCACATAATAGCTCAACAAAAACAAGTCATTTCTTAGACTTGGATTTAATGAATTCAAAATCAAATTCCCGAAGAATTAAAATCCATTTGGATTATTTTCCCCAAGTAATTGTCAAGTGGGAATAAACTACATGGGGTTACAATCAGAAACCACTATGGTTTTGCATAACAAAATGTAGTGATGAGATCTTTGGGTAGCTTGCATAACTATCAAGGCCAATTTTTCCACATGTGAATACTTGATTTAGGAAGTGATAAGGTTGCTACTCAAATAGTAGATCACGTGTTCATCATTAGACTCATCTTCCTAAATATGTACCATAGCAATAGTATCGTCCGATGCAGCTAAATACAAGAATTAATCCTAATGATAATCAGGGGGATGCAATAACAATGTATGAGTTAAAACATGTTTTAAAGCATCAAAATATTTTTGAGAAATTTCATCCCATATGAAAGGGATCCCTTTTTTCAATAGTTTGGTAAAACCCTTGGTAAGTGTAGCGTAGTTCAGAATGAAATGATGTAAAAATATTTATTTCCCTTGAAAACTTTGGAGTTGGTGAAAATGAGAAGGAAAAGAAAAAATCAAAATTGCTTCCACCTTCTGTGGATCGACACAAATTCCTTTCTTAGAAATAATGAAGCCTAGTAAACCACCATATTCCACCAAAAAAACACATTTATGTGGATTCAAAAGAATATCATAATGCCTACACCATAGAAAGATAGCTTGTAAACGTATAGGATGATCTTGACATTTCTTATAATGTGCAGGTAAATCGTCAAGATACGACTACAAAATATGTTTGATATCATGAAATGCGTAAGACATAGATCTCTAGAAAGTTGTGCCAAAACTGTTCAGTCCAAATGGAAGCTTTTGATAAGTGAAATTTCCCCAAAGACGAATGAAAGTAGTTTTGTGTTGATCCGAAGGGAGTATTGTTGGGCAGCGGATCCCCTGCGTAACAGTTTTGGGGCTTAAAGCCCACATTTTTGGGTATTGGTATTGTAAAAACTCTGCGAAGTGCGCATAGTGTGAATTGTAATGGGTCAAGTCTAAGGGTAGTCCACCCTAAAATATTGTAAATTAATCTAGAATGTGTCGGCCTACCCATGGTTCGCAGACCATGGGAATGTATAAATAAGAGCGAGGATCTAAGTGTAAAAGGTAGCTTTTGGTGATGTAAAAGTAATATGGGTGTCTGAATGTGGTATTAGATCTGAGTCTGTAAGTCCACGTTTTGGGTTGTAATAGGAGATAGAGGCTTTGAAACTATGTGTGCGGAGGCCTAGTAGAGTCTGCAGCTATGTGCGTGGACCCCTGCAGTTGTGTGCGCAAGGCATGAAGTGGATTGTAACTGGAAAAAGGAATTAATAAAGATAAGTTGGTTTTGTAATATTGCGTATCTATTCTATATTCTGGTTTATGCATCTATTTATGGTTTATGATTGCGCGTATGGCTGTTATGTTAAATGGTAACTGAAATCATTGTGCCTTCTAAGTTAATTCATGATCTATAATAATATTAAGCACAGAAAAGGTAAATTGCACTCGCACTCGCGCAAGCGTAGATACTATGAACAGACGGTTGTGCAGAAGTAGCGTAGCATGTAGGATCAGTTCGTGAACTTCCAGACCTCGTCAAGACATCCCTAGGGTGTAGAAACCTAGTTCCAAGACCCTCCCATACTACCTCGAGTGAGACCTCAGTCCGCACTCTGCGAGCTATTGCCAAAAGGACCGGTAGCTTCGGGATTTTTTTGGCTAAACATTTCTGAACCTGGGTCAGGCCCCAATAAGCCAACAAATGGTTCCGTTGCTGAGACCCAAATCTACCTAAGGGATGTTTGATGTTGGAACACTAGAACCCTACGAAGAAAGACACTGAAGATTGGTTGGACTAGAAGCTGCACGAGTTTGTAATACAGGAAAACAAAACCCCACAGATATCTGAGAAGAGGTGGTTGGATCGCTTCATATATACAAAAATCCACGAGATCTTCTTCGTGAATTTCTCTTCGGAACTGTATGATTGGATCACGAGGCTAGTAGACAGCTAGCGAAGGTGCAATCTCGATCAACCGCTAGTGTGGACTCCAGAGTTGGTGCGTAGGCTAGAGGCATCTGAAGATAAGATCGTGCAGGCCATGACCATTGGCTGGATCAGATAATAGGAGGTTTTTCACTGAATTTGTGATAGACACGTCTGTCAGCTACAGTGAAGCAGAAAGATGATTTCTCAAGGGACCATGAGGTAAGTACATCAAGTCTTTGAATACCTAGATTAAGATGTTGTTATGTGAAAAATGGGTGATGCGAATACATTAATGAGTGGAATGACACAGAGTGGAAAGGTCTACAAAGGGATCAAAGGGTTAGGAAACAATCCTTTAATTTCACCTCCGAGAGCAAGCAAGGAAGAGTGTGCTTGGGTTTCTCCAAGGAGTGAGGTCAGTTTGATCAGGCAGCGCATTCCATAGTTATCATCCCCACTAACGCCACCACTCTCGTCACCTTATTCACCTCCATCTTCACCCACACCACCTCCACCAAACTAGTAGTTTAGCATGGCGAGCGTGATCAAGTTGCCTGTATTCATAGGAGTAGGGAACAAAGATCCATACCAGTTTTGGTTCGTAGTAAGAGCAGTGTGGGAAGAGCAATGGGTTACGGATGATAAAATTAATAAGGCCACATTGGTAAGTGTGCTGCAGGATCACGCGCTGACATGGTATATCAAGCACTCGAATGGTCACCTGAATGCCAGAATAGCGGAGATCTAGATTGCATTGAATAAAGAATTTAGCCGGCCAAAATCAGAGACGTAGTTGATCATCAGATTCAAGGAGATCACGATGCTTCCAGGAAAAACCCCCTAGGATCTGGATCAAAGGCTGAAAAATACGATCCGCAATGCTAATATGACACTGATAGAAGTGCAGCACCGTGCGTGGTTTGTGGCATCTTTGACACCACACCTGAGGAAGGCACTATCACAACAGAAGCTCTCAACCCAGGCAGAGGCATTGGAGATGGTGATGAGGTTGCATGAAACATCGATACAGGATCCGGGGTTAGGAGTCCAACAAATCCACGAGCAACTACAAAAGCTATGCTTAGAGATGCAAAGTTTGAAGCAAGATAGGGCACCCTGACCAGAGGCACACAAAGAAGTGTGGTGTATAAAATGTAAAGGCCAGGGTCACGATAAGGACCACTGTCCTGTATTCGCGAACTATTTGGCAGGAGGGGGACCGATGCCATTGAGATTAGAGGAACAAGCGGGGTCAAGTGTGACACTCATGCTCTGGTGCACGATTTGTCAGGTGGGAGGAAAGCATGCGACAAATAACTGTCACCTGTTGCAGAAGTATACCCAGACTCCACAGCAACTGTACTGTAATCTCTGTAGATCAGTGGGTCATGATGAGCAAACATGTCAGAGCTATGTGCTAATAACAGATAGGACCCCAGCTTATCAAATGCAGATGAAAACATGAGGCTTCGATCCAGCTATAGCAAAGGTGTGATTTCAAGGGCGAGGTCGAGGACGAGGAGGAATGGGGCCCGGAAGAGTCCGCGGACAGCTAAGCTGTTACAATTGCGGAGAGCTCAGGCACTATGCTCATGATTGTACCAACTCAATGAGAATATCTTGCCCATACTGTGAACAGTTTGATCATGAAATGGTAGATTGTCCAATGCTGATTGCACAAATGCGCAAAAAAGGGGTGTTGCAGCCTACTTCAATGCAAAATATCCAAATGATGAGGTCCAAACCATGCGAAGAAGACCCCAATGTGAACATGATGCTCAGAAGTGGTGCGACCACGGGGTAAGATAAGGGGAAGCATCCAGAAGAAGATACCTAGGTACGCAAGGCTTCTACAAAGGAACTTGAGTTTGACTTGGAATGCACAAAGGAAATGTTTATGGAAGCTAAGAAGAGCTTCGCGTAGGCCTCTACTCTAGGTAGTAAGGATCAACCAGAGATGGGCTTGGATCCTTCTACGCTAACTACCTTTTTAGAGACATGTATGAAACTGTTGCATGAGAATAAGGCAGTTAAAGTACTACAGGAGCTGATTGCTAGATGCACAGGATTGGGTGAACCGCGCGTAGTCAAGATATTGGGAAAGCATGCACTGTGCACCAGAATGGAAATGTGGTTGATAGTGCAAATTGGCGAATATGAGATGGATTAGGTAATCATAGACCTAGGTTTGGACGCGAATGTGTTACCAAAGCAGACTTGGGAATGCACGCGCAGGCCTGTGTTATAATGGTATCCTATTCAATTACGGATGGTGAACCAACAAAAGATCTTGCCCATGGGGAGATTGCAAGGGGTAACAGTGGATATCGAAGGTGTGAGCACACAGACGGACTTCGAGGTAATAGAGATCGTAGATGACAGTAATCCTTACCCTGCGTTACTAGGAATACACTGGCCACCAATATGAATGGAGTCATCAACCTAAAAAAATGGAAGATGATATTCGAGAAAAAGTCCCTACACGTAGTAGTTTCGCTGGATCTAGCTGAAGGAGAGCGCTACACTGAACTCGTGCGTGACGGTGGATGCAATGAGGAGCTAGATTGTATCTACAAGATAACCGTGTGAAACCAGGATTGGCTAAATCTGATTGCAGATGGAAGGGTCTCATGGGAGCGCATAGAGTCCTGCCTTTCGGATTCAAACGAAGAATATGAACGCTGGTACAATCAGTTGAGTGAAGTGACGACTCTAAATTGTAATATGCTGACCAAATCACTGCATTGTGTAACCGCCCAGGCTCGAGATCTACCAATTTACGATGGATTGACAGCGGTTAATGAATTCTTGAACAAGTTTGAGAGTGCCATACCAGAACACCAGAGGTTCGATGCATTAAAGTGGGCGCTACATGTGACACCTGCGCGTTGGTGGGGAGCACATGAAGGAAACTTTGAAAATTGGTACGACTGCAGAAGGATGATGCAGCTAAGGTTTGGGAAGCCGGAACTATGAATAACTAAGAAATACAATGGACATGATGATCTGCGCACACACCTCACAAAATGGACCAAAGCCTATGGCGAAGAGCCCCAGCTTGAATGAGTACACTTATTTTATCATACCCTGGATGTCAGCCCAAGAAACTGGTATATCGAAATAGAACTCTGACATGGTACAAGCGAATGGGATATCTTGAGTGAGGGATTTTTGTTAACATTCTCATTTGAAGACCAATGGGTGGATACTATTGATGATGCACTACAAGTTGTGAAAGCTGCCATTTTCAAAATACCATAGGAACTACAGGAAATAGTTCAACCAGTATGGTAACCTCAGTTAAGCCATGCCTGTTAGGTCCCTATAATACTAGTGATTACCCCATTCATATTGTAATTGTATCCCTTATTAATATTGTTGTGCCCCTATTTGTCCCCATATGGTTATTACTGTGCCGCATAGAATCCCTCTATTGTTATTTTTGTGGCTTTATATTATTTTTGTTAGGTCAGTTGGGTTATATTGTGACTCCTTAGACTCCTATATATAGAAAGGAGGTTTTGTCATCTGAATCATCAGAGAATCATTCATTTGTGTAATGTAAAGGAGGTTCCCCCCTCAAAGATGCTGAATTCTAAGGCATTGATCTATCTTTTCTATCTTTTTGTGAGA
>Ga0115851_100080_pt1 | contig 27760 bp, 20 predicted proteins | sample InSIn2gowninarea_FD_83865 | JGI IMG/M metagenome (GOLD analysis project Ga0115851, IMG submission 83865)
AAGTCAAAAAAAAAGAAGTAAATTGAAACTTTAGTTGCTCTTTGGTTACTTATTTGAGAGGGGGCACCCAATAAGTAAACCCTAACCCGACAGGGGGCTCGACTGATAAGGATGCGTAAGCAGGCTCGACCATAAGCCCCCCCACCCAATAAGTAAATTGAACCTTTAGGTGCTCGACCACCGCCTTTTAGTTACTTATTTGCCCCTCAAATAAGTCAAAAAAAAAGAAGTAAATTGAAGAGGAAAAAGTAGAAAGCTTAATTGGTATGAAAACCATGGCCACAGCACAAGGACCCGTGTTCTTGTTCCCAAAGAAGACGCAGCAACCGACGGATTCGGGTTGGTTTTTTTATGCTCGGCGCTACGCTAGCGGGAAATAGATTCTTTGGTGGGCGTTAGTTATTGGGTGGGTGAGTCGGGTAGGCGGGCTCCAATCCGATGTATTCCCCCCGAATGACTCTGATCCAGGTTCCCAGGCAGGTGGGACTAGGTGGCTTGTTTAGAAAGGATCTGGCGAAGATGGATCTCGCGAATAGAGATTGCTTCCGAGGGGTGTGTAGGTGGGTTGGTGAGTGCGTAGGCGCCCGAGAGGCCAGCTGTTGAAACGCGCGCGTTGCCTCCCCTCTCTCTATATTTATGGATATATTGATATGCTCCCGCTTGGATCCGTGAATGAATCTGAGGAGCTTAATTGATTGCTGCGCTGGTCTGAATCGGATCATTTCCATTTGTTTGGGCGAGTCCGGTTCTTTCTTTTTCCGGGCCGGGCACTCACTTTGAAACGAATAGTTTGCAGAGCTGAGCTCCAAGGGAAAAGGAAGTTGTGGCGCGGTTGGTTAACTAGACTGCATGTCGAAATACCGAATAGGTGTTGTCCCGGTGCGGTTACCGGTTATTTCATTCCCGCATTTCTCCTCCTCGGCTGGAACTGCGGAACTCATTGCTATAGAAGAAGAAGGGATCGATCCATCGCCCTTCAATCTAAGCATGTGCGGGGGAAGGCCCGTGGAATCGGATCAACCCATAAATCCCCATTTTGACCGCTCTCAAGTGGGCCAGGTCAAGGAGCACTACCTCAGCATGGGAAGGGGAGGGTAACATGAACTGACAGGTGGGATGCTGGCATGGTTTTCATATCTACCCAGGTTCCCATATCTCCCCAGATGTTTCATAGCTGCATCTGCTATACAGGCACGCTGTGCAAAATACATGGAATAATCCAATATATAATAGGATATGAAATTGAGGGAGATCTCCTAGAAAGGTACCCGGCCTGGTACTTTATGGGTTGGTCTCTAGCTAGAGAGGTTGGATGCATGCCTAGATTACTTAGCCTTGCATGCTCGTAAGTAAGGTGTTTTTGCAAGAATCATGCACCTGGAACTAATCCCGGCTCACTGGCGTTTTTAGGTAATAATAAGTAAATGAAAATTCACTGATTATGTTTTGGCTTGGCTAAGCATTTTTTTCCCCATTCCCGGTCATCGCAGTCCTGAACGATTATTAAGTAGTAAGATAAAGTTCACCTTCGATCTAACGGAGTAAAGGGAGGAGAAAGCGCTGGTTCGGTAGTAGTAAACCCACGACATACGCACCAGCAAAACCGACCTCGTGGAGAAGATGGGAGAGTAGCAGAGTCTCTAAGTAGAACCGGTTTATCCACCATCTCCGTAGCGGTAGCAGACCCCAATCTAGTAGAGGCAGTTCATCTTCCAGATTCATCTATTATTGATACCACTTAGAAGGAAACAGCAAAGCTAGGAGCACCACCAGATGCCGGCTATACAACTATAATAATCTGCTACGGCACGTCAACAGGTGCTGATTCAACTGAAACTAAGACTATAGGCACTAGGTAAATGCCTGGATTCGGATATGCTACTGCGGTTTTTGCCTTTACTACCTATGCCAGTGGATCAATAACGGGAACAACGCGAGGTGGAGACCTTGGATCATAAGATGGAACCTGGTAAACTCAATCTCGGGCAAGCTCTCGAAGAAGGGATGCCTTATAAAAGGCTTTGAAGGAAGAGGTGCCGCAAGCTATCAACCTAGAAGGGATGCTGCGAGGTCCACTCGGTAAATAAACTTCCGCCGATGCCAACACTAGCGTTTTTCTCACCAGTAATAACCTAAGCCCCATTCTAGCTCGTTTCTGTAATATAACATGGGTGATTATTACATTCCATAGGTCAATGTGAGTGTTTGGTGAGAGAGAGCGTAATCACAGCCCGAATACGTTTCGTGATTGTCCCTGCCCTCGTGTTGGTGCCGCTCCCAACTATCATTTCACATTATTTAGTTCCTCTACATACGAGGCCTTGAGGGTGCGAACCACTGTGCATGTGGGCGTTTAAACGACGGTGTGAGGTGGAAGTGTTATTGCTTGTGTCCACCAAAAAAGGTTCTTTTTAGCCTAATCCCCTAGCTACAGGCTCATTTCCGTCCCGACCTGTTCATCGTGCTCCCTGATGTGATGTGGGAATGCTACTATACTGGGCTCCCCCGGCTTGGAGCTTACAAACATGAAAGGGGAGGAATAGAGGTTTTGCGGCGACTCTCTACCCATGCGGAGCTATAGCACATCCTAGTGAGAGACCTGATGCGTCGAACCTGCATGAAGCGTTCAATCACGTACCCCGTACCAGTCCTTCGAAAAAGGAAGTCTTTCCGGTCCCGTGTCCCCGCATGCTACTCCGAAGCCTTTGTGGGGCTGTCCAAATCTATTGATCCCTACAGCCATTTCAATTTACTTCTTTTTTTTTGACTTATTTGAGGGGCAAATAAGTAACTAAAAGGCGGTGGTCGAGCACCTAAAGGTCCTCAGAGACCAAAAAGCTTTATGGTTCGTGTTCTGACATGCGTAATTGCTCTTTTCGATTTTAGCCTATCTCACCTTAGTAGCATGTCGATAACTTCTTTCGATTATGGCGTCCTCTTCGCTATTACCATGGGGGATATTTTCACTCCCGTAATCTCTGCTCGCTTAAGAGTGAGTATCACGCGCCGCTTATGAGAAAGTCAGTCTCATCAGAAACGAAAGATGCCTTGCCCCCGGAGGGACAAGCGGCTTCGCACCTTGATTAAACAGAGAAAAGAGGTCCAAAATCTTTATGTTACATTTGTTACATTTTTCTCTCAGTGGGAGAATCTGATTGCCTTTATAAACGATGCGCTATGTGAGGTACGTTAGTGACTCGACCGTAAGGGAGAGGAATGTGGAACAAGCCCAGATAGCAGGGGATAGATTCAAGGGAGTTCTAAATTATCCTATGCGAGCAGGGCGAAAGCTGGTACTCCGGTAGCACAGGTACGGGGGAATACTACTTTTTAAGCTGCCATATTCTATTTTCAAATTATCGCTACATTAGAACATAATATGGTAATTTATACTTAATGAAGCTGGCATATGGGTTGTTTATGCGTAGTACCTATTCCAGTTGAACCTAGTCCAGATAGTGGTTTATTGGCTTAGATGCTGTTAGTTTCATGCCTGTAGATCGATGATGGCTTTTATATGCGCTCGTTAGGTTAGGTCAAGTTGCTTATCCCAGTTGCATATCCAGTAGATACAACAGTAGTACCAGTAGAAGAAGCACACCGGTAGCGGTTCAAGCAGCAAAGTCACCTGAAGCAGTACCTGTTTCGGGGTTTTATTCAATTTCTCTTGATCCAGCCTTTGCAGAACCTTTTTTTGATCCAGTCGATGAAGCAAAGGCAAGAGCACAGCCAGGATCAGAGGCAAAGATCCCATTATCATAGCCAGGTCGAGAGCCATATGTAATACGATAGTCATATGTCATACGAAAGTCATGTATGTTCAGCTTAACGCCAAACAGGCTATCCTCGTAGTGCTGAAGGGCTCGAGGTTCGGGGTTGGCTCGCTCAGAGCTCAACGTAATACCGCCCTTTTGACCTCAAACTCATTCGCTGGCTTATCGATTGGGTTATAAGTGGCTCTCTCTATTGGTTCAAAGCATGTCTCTATATCTTCGTGGTGTTACATTATGGATAGCCCGGTCTATGGGCAGCTCACTATTGCTCAACATAATCTCGTTCAGTTTATCCCCATTTGCTGGCTAGCTAATCAATCGAGTTCAAACCGGTATCAGTCCAATTCGGTATCAGGGCGGCTCGCTATGCTCAACGTTTTCCCGTGTAAGATTAGCTGTTCATAATTTTTATCAATTTGATTTGGTGTGCACACATAAAAGCGAGTAAGTCAGTTACTAAATCAGCCTTAGTTTGCCTAAATCTAGGGGGAAAGGTTCTTAAAGCGCCTCGTTTCCTGGTGAGGGTGGTGGTTTTCCCTTAAGAGGTAGCTTTGTAAAAGGCCTCATTACCTTTATGCAGTAGTCCAGTTAGCCTGCCTAAATTGAAGGGGCTAGGTTGTTGCCTCAAAAAAAGAGCCTTATAGCGCCTTGTTTCTTTCAAATAAGGTTTCACCAGCCTAATAAGAAGAGCCTTTCAAGCGTTATTACATATATATAAAGTGAATCCTCCATCTGAGATAGTATTCCTGCCATCACAGGGGTTACTTATTACCCAATAAAAGGGTGAAAAGAAGGTCCCGGAGGGGCTTGCGCTTCCTAGTGCAAGGAACTAAAGGGCCTTTGTTAGGCTGGAGTGGTCACATCTAAGGGGATGATAGGCCATATTAGTGGGATTTAAGGATTGGGCACTTTTATTACTGCGAAACTTCAGCAAAAGCTTGAAATAACCAATCCGTCAGGGTCGGGTAGCCGCGATCAGAGGCCAGGATATTGAGAAATGGTGCCATATTGAAAGTCTGGTCCATCATCAAATAATGAAATCTCAAATAATCAAATCATCGATCCTCATTGTCATTCCTATCCCAAAGGCCCCTTAGGCTTGCTCAAGCATCAGTCCGAGTCAGGGGGTGATATCGTATACAAAGATCTATATCATTATATATATAATTACGCTTTCTTTATTATCTACGTAATTACGCTTTCCTTCCACCCACCTAGAGATGACATAACGAGAGCAAAATTTGTCTTTTTATGCGATTTCGGATTGACTGCGATTGAGGGAAGAAAAAAGAGAGTTCAGGGCACTGTCGTAGTTCTGGGATAACCGTAACAAAAGAAACGTAGATCTATAGTGCATTCTGGGATAACACAAACTCTGGGCGAGTCACTTAACGTACCTCTCCTGACGCCGTATCCATTTATATATGTAATTTCGCCTTGATTTCGGCATCACACCTGACCCCTTAACCTCTCATTTTGCCTGAGCGCTCGCCTTGCCCGGTGCGGACAAGCAAGAAATGACCTTGCCCCTCCTTTTTCTCCTCTGGCGGCTTCGCACCTTGCTTTTAAGGCTTACTTTTCTATTCGTTTCACACATCGCCAGAGGGTCATAGTTCATCATATTAGTCATTGCTGAGAGACCCTCATCGCCAGCCAATAGCCCAGTCCCCACCGGTCATTTCCAGTCGCTTGCCACAGGGAGGCGCATTGACTGGATGGATGACGATATAACCTCATTCCGGTAACTGTCAGCCGAGAGTCGATCCAGGTGTTAATGCCAAAAATCGATCCACTCAATGCCGGTACTCGATGCTGCTACTCGATCAGTCGATTTAAGGAGTCGATACAAGAGTCAATCCGCTAGCCAATACCCGGGAGAACATATCCATCGGCATATGCCAGCTGTCGCCGAGTTAAAGGCCCAGTGCATGTCGAAGAAGGAACAGTTTATTGCTTGCTTTCTTAGACTTTCCCCCTGGGAGTAAGGAGCCCAGGGTAGGTAGGAATTCCAGTTGGGCACCGGACGGACCACAGCCCCACGAGATAGGCGTTGGACGAATGACAGCCTCAACATGGGTTCACCTATTAACCGAATCCACGATACTACCTGACATGATGTGTTTCCACTGACCGGACCTGGACAGAGAAAGACACTGCCCTCAATACTTATTACACTCTTCCTTGGTAAACTCTGCCTCATCAACCTCCTCCTTGGGTCCCTCCTTAAACTCAGCCTTGAAAACATACTTTCAATCTTCCTCTCCTCTTCAATTTACTTATTTGGTGGGGGGGCTTTTGGTCGAGCACCTAAAGGTCCTCTCCTCTCCTCTCCTCTCCTCTCCTCTCGATGGCGGCCTTAACAGTCGAGCACCTAAAGGTCCTTATGGTCGAGCCCCCTAAAGGGTCCTTATCAGTCGAGCCCCCTAAAGGGTGATGGCGGCCTCTCGATGGCGGCCTTATCAGTCGAGCACCTAAAGGTCCTTTTGGTCGAGCACCTAAAGGTCCTTATCAGTCGAGCCTGCTTACGCATCCTTAACAGTCGAGCCTGCTTGCGCATCCTAGCAGTCTTCATTCATAGTATCTGGAGCTCGTCCCAAAAAGCTCAATATTGGTACCTAGGAGATGAAAGGCTGGTAATGCTGTATCGCCCGTGACCAATTATATATAGCCCGTATACTGATGCTCTATCTATTCTATGTGAAGCCTTCCCTCCCTTCCATCCGTCCGATGCTTGCTGTAAGTCTAAGGCAGTAGTATATAGAGGTGAACAGGGTCCCTTTAAATGGTAAGAGTCTAAGGTAAGTAAGCATAAGGGGCGGGTGAATATCCTAGTGGCTATCCGATCGATATTACTGGTTGAAGCTATAGGTGTATAGATATGGTGGGCGGATAGAGTAGGTAAACATAAGTTTAGGGCAAGTAAGGATCTAAAGGTCCTGCTATCAATGCAGTCTTCATTAATGAAAAGTATCTGCTGGGGCCGGCCGGCCCGATAATCTAAGTCTAGTGCAGTCACTACTAAGCGCTTAATTGCGCTTAATTAATCCAAGTGATATAGTCTAGGTGGGCAGGTAATAAGTAAACACTTCAAGTAAGGTCTAAGGGTAAGAAGGTTGTATAATGCCATGTCATCCCTCCCATGCCGGGGGTTCTATAGTTTGGTACCTCGCTAAGATTCATTAAATAAGTGTTCTAGGGTGCGATAGCACGCTCGACTAAAAAGCCGCCATCGTGAGCGAACTCTCGACTAAAGGCCGCCATCGTAGAAGGTCTAGTTCTTTCAGGTGGGTACTATGTGAAGGTGATATGATATGTGTTGGAGAGTACTAGAGTAATATTAAGGTTGGATCATCCCGTCCTTCCCCTTCCTTATAGATGAAAGGATAGCGACCCTCTCAGTTTATCAAGGCTTGAAGGCTTGCTTTCCCTTCTTTTGGATAAATCTTCGGGGAGAGGTAATCGTTCCAGTAAGCTTGCTTGGGTTTCCCGCGAGTGAAAGTATTATTACGTATGTAATAACGATGATTACATGGCTCACTAACCCTGGTGCTTATGCATGTATAGTGGTGTGTTGTTCCGCCAACGAACGACTTGCGCCTATAGCAACCAGTATACGGAGTATTCTAAGCCCCTACCTAGGGTAGAGCTCAAATTGAGGAGCGGAGCCTCTGCTCTGGTAAATGAAATGATTCGCGGGTAAAAGTATCATTTTTCTAGGCGTCCTTGGCTTTGTTTGTTGGGTCTGCTGGTGGGGCACCGCCCCGTTCGTTCCCTCTATATCCTCGGATAGCGCCCCTTTCCGTCCACTATTTAGGCGCTTCGCACCTTAAAAAAAGTGTCGGCGCTAATCGAGTAAAGTACCAGTTTAATACTCTGAAGTTGCAGTTCCAAAGCGAGTAATTCAGTAGCAGCCGTTGATCCAGTTGATACGTCCGAAAGGAAACAAGGTCCGGAAGCACGAGTCAAGGTAACCAGTCATCCTTCCTAGCCGTGTGAAACGTTGTAAAATGCCCTTCTTCATCGCTGTACCGTAACTTGGAGGTCTTATATTATAATCCTCCACCATCGAACTCTTTGTTTTCTTTATTCAAATCGATGATTGAAAGCATTTCAGGTGATTCCTTCAAATAAGGTCAGGGGGTGCAGCATAATAGGCGCGTAGCGGGACATAAAGCTACGAAGTATTTCGGCAGGGAACTTACTTCTAGGCTTAGGCGCGGGTGAGGCTTCGCCCCTCCCTATTCAAAGTCTATCGGGCACCCGAAAAGCTATTTTGAAATTGTTGGAGTTGTTCCGGTCAATTTGAAAAGCCTTCGCCAAAGGTGCATTTTATAAAGCAAACTCTCGTGTTAATGGGTTCCGATCAATCTTTCTCCACCGGGGAACTCACTTTTTTTATAGTAAAATAGATCGCTGAGTTCAAGCAGTTCTGAAGGTTTGCCCGATATAACATATAAATCAAAAAGGTTGTATGGAGGAATAACATATATAAAGACCAGGCGCGAGAGCGGCTCGGCTTCGTGATAAGATACTCATTTAAATAGGCACCCAGGTCCAAGGCATGAATCTACTTGGCTTGATAGTTTCGGGTTTCGGATTGAGGGCTTTAGGTACTTGGCTTGAGGTCTTGATTGCTTCCCCGCATGGATTAGGGATTAGGGCAAGGTCCCGGAGGGGCTTGCGCTTCCTAGTGCAAGGACCCGACAGGGGGCTCGACTGATAAGGAGAGGAAAGATACATTAGAGCCGACCGGATCTCTTCTCCCAACTCTTTAGAGAGGATACATTCATAGATACTGCCCTAGAGGGGATACACCCATAGAAATATGATATATTCTACTGTCACCAAATCTATATGCCAAATAAGCAGGTCTACTCCTTCTACACCGGACGTCCCACCGGAACTCAGTTAGTTTGGAACCCCCAAACACCAATCATTCATGAAAATGTGCGGCGTGTTTGGATACGTTTTTGTGGATTGACCAGAAAAACCTCTACGATCCTTGCTTTTCGGGTCATGAACTTCGCTACGCATCTCACCCGCCGCCTAAGCTTCTACTGTCTGCCACCTGCCTGATTAGATGGATGGAAGGATGGGGAATTACCTTAAATGCTTGCGCACGTCGATTCAGCTTAATAAAACAAAGAGTTAGTTCTCAACCCCAGTGGATGAATCTCTACGCTCTCATTCCATGCCTAAGTAAGCCTCTAAGTCCCTTCTTTGAATGGCTCACCGACCCAAACTGGGACTATCTTCTGGGAGGAACTATTATCGCACTCACTGCTTGCTTCTGGGACATCCAATTTCGCTTGCCCCTGCCTGGGAGTAACTATTTCCTATGCATGCTTCTGGGAAGGTTCTATTTCAAATGCTCCTGGGAGTGATATTACTTATATAATTAATGACTGGAAGAACAAAGAAATCAAGTGAATGAAATAAATCTGATACTCAGCCTTCCTATCAATCGAAGTTCCAACGGAAATAGAATACCCAAAGAAAGAACGCAAATCCTAGTCGGTTAGGCACTTCAGAAATAAGTGGGGGGTGTTGAGACATATAAAGATGACTCTAAGAGAAATGACGAGGCTCGGCAGAGAGGGATTTCAAGCAATCAGCAAGTATCTTTCAGATGGCAGGGTCTCAGTAAGAGGGGTAGCAAATGGCAGCATAGGTTCGAAAAGGCGGGCACCAGGTCCCCTCAGGTGCTACCGGACTAACGAATCTAGGCGAAGAAACATCCAGAGAAAAGAGAAGAGTATACATCCATCTTAGCGGCAAAAGCAACAGAAAACGGACGGCAACAGGGACAGGAAAAGGAAACAGGGCGAAGGGGACAGAGAACACGGTGAAGATGATGACTTCTCATCCGATACACAATGCTCTCCATACCACAGCCAACCCTACTATCTAAGCATATCCTAAGACCTCATACTTCATCCAAGCTACTATAGCCAGGACAAGTAAGGCGCTAGTGATAGAAGATAAGATGGATACCACCAAGAAGCCGGGCCGCAAGGGAAAAGAATATGGATGAGACCAGAAGATCAGCAGCTGATCCAATCAAGAATGATTAAAGTAATCAGTGATCTGAAAAAGATCCAAATGAGAAGTGATCCGAGAAGGTTGAAAAGAGGGTATCCCATGGATCAGATTGTGGGGGAGCTTCAGCTGAGAAGAAGGGGGGGGGTCAAGCTTTTTCCTAAGCTAGCTCTAGCTCAGGTAAGGTTTTGGTAATATAAGGTCCTGTAGACCTGAGCAGAATACTACTACGTATACTTTTGTGATATATCTATTGAGTGCTCACTTGAGCATCCAGAGTGATTATTGAGAATACACTCAATCAATAAGGTTGTCCCCCTAAGGCTTGTAGCCCTACTGAACCTGTATAAGTCAACGTGCCTAAACCGATGTGCCTAATCTTCTGCCCCGCCACGCTGCCTAATCTGATCAGTGCTGGGATCAATGCTGTAGATCGAGTTGACTAATCTTATGTCTAATCTCCTACTCTTGCTCCTGTGCCAAAGAATTAGGAAAGTGCACGCTTGGCGTAGATCGAATGGTTGGTTGTGGTAATGTGTGCGTTGTTGTTAAGTGCGCTGCTAGTCATTCTTTATATATGTAATTACGCTTTTGTTTTTCTTTTCAAAGCCTCTAGTTACCAAAAGCGCTTTCTTTCATAACCTCAAAGAGAAGCGGAGCTACACGTAAGTGAAAACCTTACAAGCCAGCCAGCAAACAGAGCTACGCGTGATACCCCTAAGCTACAAGGGAGAGTAAGTATATGGAGAGGAGACGACGCTCTTCTTGAGACCTGAACCTTTTGTGGAATATGGGGCAAGTCTTTATATATGCTATATCAGAATATTCTTTAGAACCAAACCTTGGGGCGGGAGAGCCGAGGTAGTTTAGTTAGTCAAAAAGCCCTTGACTAAAGGCACGGAGTGAGGTTCTGAACCCAGATGGATCAATATTGGAACCCCCAAACACCAATATTTTCTTTATAAAAATGCGTATTTGGCAAAGACTTTTCAAATTGACTGGAAACACTTCTTGGACCGGTGGCCCACCTTCTTGTTCTATCTTCTCTGCTGCGCACGGGCCTTTATATATGTCATTTTGGGACGTCATTTCGAGCGGGCTTGAAAGACCTTTCTTTTGGTTATTCTTCTTAGGCACCACACAGTAATCTTCTTTTCATATGCGAGCGAGAGGTACGGCAGTTCTGATATTTTGGACAGCTACTAATAACAACAACAGTCTTGGATGGAGGATCATTTCATAGTTGGAACTACCCTCTTGGATTGAGGAACTACCTACAGCCAGCGGATATTGGAAGAGCGAGCGGCTTGCTTGCTTGCCTGGCTGGGTGCGTGGGCTTAACATTTATCGCTATTCACTTTCTGAATACTATTTGACCTTATGTGCATCTCTATCTGTTTACCAAACTTTACTGCTTCATCCAACCTTAATGCATGGAGTGCTACCACCTGCTTTATTAAATGCTTAAGAAGTTCACTCACTATTTCTCTTTTCAGACCGGGCTGAACTCAGATACATCCTTGTTATTTATGAAGACAGCGTTGCTAGGATGAGACCTACTTCCCTTTCATTTTAGTGCTTCCCTTTTCTATTTACCAACCTTTTTTATTTCATGGATGGATTTCATAACCCTGACATGCCAGAATTCATCCATTTGGACTAATAAAAACACAGCTTATCAACCCCAATGGAGGAAGCTTACTCGGACACAAACAATGGGTGGTTCATATAGGAAAAAATGCATCTGATAAGGTTGGTTTTCGCTTCGACCCTTTACTTTCCCCGATTCAGGCACCCACAGGCCCAAGGCGCAAGGAATTAGGAAATGAATCGATGTTTCCTTGCACTAGGAAGCGCAAGCCCCTCCGGGACCTTTTAGCCCTATATCACTTTAGGAATTTAGAAACTTAGTGCGTTGGAAGGCTGCTTTCCCTTTCAGAACCGGATCAACTTATCCTTGCACTAGGAAGCGCAAGCCCCTCCGGGACCTTGACTTTCTTTACTGCCGAAATACTAGGACGATGGGATGGCTTCGCTCCTTACCAACCCATTCTTTAAGCCAGGAAAACTTAGTGGATGGGATCATTGGAAGAGATGCCCCGGATATATTCTCAACAGCCGTCAGAACTTCAGAGACATGGATGGATGGCTGGATGATGGGATGATGGATGGTCAAGTAGCCAAGAGGTTTTCCCTTTATCAGATATCGTGGAACTACCGGAATGGCTTGGATTATGTGGTGGTCCATCAGACAGAGCAACCTCGTTAGATGATGGGGACGGGCTTCAGACATTGCTAGGAAGGAGGGAGATGTTCACACTTGCTTAAATCATGCCTTGTTGGTACGGCACTCTGACTCTTCATACTTTTACACTTGCCTTACCTTTTATTAAGCGTTAACAACCTATTCACCGAAAGAAATACCTAGACCTCTCTCTCTTACTGAATGAAGCGCTTAGTTAGTGAGTTGGGACTGCTGCTAGTCACAACTCTTTGAAGCACAGAATGGCTGGAGGGAGAGATGGATGGAGTTATGTTCAACCCATGACTTAATCTTACAAGCAGCACCGGATGAATGGATGTTCAACTTACCCCCTGAACTTACTAATGCCCAACCCATTCTTTCTACCTGGAAGAGAAGTAGAGTCTGAGTATGGATAGAATGCTATGAACCCTTCTCTTAGATGCTGGTATCAGAACGGGTTCAGACTACCTTCTGACCCTTATCCCTCTTAGCTTATGTGTTTACGAACTACCTTGTATATCTTACGCGCAACTGACATGAAGCGTTTAGCAGATATCGTCATGAATAACCCTTCTATTACAAGCTTGGTATCAGGAACAGATCACTTCGTTCCTCATACCCTTTCTCTTAACTACCCCACACGTAAAAACATTGAACAGAGAAAGCTCCAGAACTTCTTATATCCTTCTAATATCCCTTACTTAAGTGTTTACTAACTACCCGATACTACCCTATATCGGATTAATGAAGCACTTAGGCAAGGGACGGTATCGCTATAGACCCGAACAGAGTTCATAGCATGGCTGGCATGAAACCAACCTTCCCTTTCCCCCTCCACCTTCATGAAGCGTTGAACAGGTATCGCTAGGAACCCGAGCAGAGGCAATGGAATGGCAGAGCAAACAGAGCATGATACCACCTGGCCCCCCTTATGGGACGTGTGGAACACTGGAAGAGCTATACGCCCTAGACACACTTCCCTGAATGAATGAAGGAAGAAGCGTTGAAGATGTATCGCTATCAACCAGATTGATGAATAGCATAGGCATAGCAGAGCATGATACGATCATACCCCCGAGTACCCGTTCCCCTTTCCACCATATGAACTACATGCCCTAGAACCACTTACCTTACTCCATTAAGCATTGAAGAAGTAGCGCTATCAACCCTTTTCCTTCTCTTACGATGCTGCTATTCTGATCCGGTCCTTCTAATAGGGTGAAAGGTGGTACCTCCTAAGCGATTCCTGAATCAAGTGGTCTAGGTAGGGCTAACAGGTCTAGGTCGTATGATGAGTAGGCTAGTAAGTAATAAGAAAGGTAAATATTGATAGTGGTACCCCCGCATAGCAAGTTTTCTGTAAGCAGGTTAATGCTGTCTGAAGCCTGTACACCCACCCCACCGGATGCTCTAAGTAAAGGTAATGGATCCGGTATATAAAGGGTGGTTAAGATGCCAGCCAGGTTGTTTTACCCGGTCCTGAGAAGAGGTAAATAGCTGTACCTCCTAAGCTAAGCGATTAATTAAGTTCGTTATATAGGCCTGAAGGTGTCTAGGTTGTATGGTAACAATGAATCAAAGGTAAGGGCAGGGGTAAAGGGATCAAAGGTTGTAAGCGATGACCCTGACCCTATAATCTGATCTGACCTGATCTAATTAGTTCCGGCAGTAATTAATTACTAACTAGGGCAGTTCCGATCCTCCGATCCGATCCCACAACTAAACGGTCTAACTCTAACATAGGGTAAATAGTGGTCCCTCCTAAGCGCTTAATGACTCCAAGTGGTCTAGTCTAGGTCTCTAGGTGGATCCGTAGTGATGGAGTGCTTGCTGTATATGATACTAAATGTAAGGCTGGGTGAATCCTGAAGTCTAGTGCAGTAGCCTAAGCATTACTGAGTCAAGTGGTATAAGGCTAACAGTTCTAAGTCCATAGGTAGGTAGTTTGTCAACATTGAAGTATGTTTCATGCCATGCAATACCGGGTCTCTCTCTAGCTGTACCTCCGATTACTGAATAAAGTGGTATCAAACAGGTCTAGTTCTGAAGGTCGATAGGTTTTATGGGGTAACACTTAATCAACAAAGGTAAGGCAAGGGTAAAGGGTTCATTACTAGATGCCTCCCCTTCCCGTACGAAGTATTTCTAGCTGATTCATTATAAATAAGTAGGGTAAGGCACGGAGTGATCCGGTCCTTCTAAGAGAAGTAATAATAGCAGTAGTCCCTAAACAAGAAATTCCTCTCCTCTCGATGGCGGCCTTAACAGTCGAGCACCTAAAGGTTAGGGTTTACTTATTGCCCCTCTCAAATAAGTAACCAAAACAGTCGAGCATGCTAACGCATCCTCTGATGGCGGCGATGGCGGCGATGGCGGCCTTAACAGTCGAGCGAGAAATCCCTCACCATATGAATAGTGAGTGACTCCGTCCCTTATGGTCGAGCGAGAAATCCCTTATGGTCGAGCACCTAAAGGTCCTTAACAGTCGAGCACCTAAAGGTCCTTATGGTCGAGCACCTAAAGGTCCTTATCAGTCGAGCCCCTCCGGTCCTCAAGTGGTCTAGTTTGAACAGGTCTAGTGATTAGGTGGCAGGCAGTAAACTAAAGACAGGTAGGTTGATTCCTAGAATGGAGTAGATTCTAATTTCTGAATTGTATCAGCAAGGCTCGGCCGTATCAATAGTTCATACGTGGTACCCAGCCCAGCAGCATATTAAAGCAAATGTGATTCCAGAAATGAAATATACATAATATAAAAGCTAATAAAACAAAACAAAGGCGTATAAGAACATAAGTGGGTACACGGTGATGGTGATACGTGCGTGTTGGGGCTACAGGAAGGGTAAGGTAGTGGGATCCCGTTCCTTCTAAGATAAGGGTAATGAAATGGGAAGGGCATAACTCCATCTCCTAGGATTTCGGCAGTAATCAAGAGTCAAGGGGTTGGTGGATCCAGTCAGTCCTTCTAATAGAAGATAAGAGCAGTCAGTCCCCACTAAACAATTCATGAAGCAAGTGATATAAGGCTAACAGGTCTAGGTAGTATGATTGGAGGGGTAGTTAGTAACAGTCAAGGTAAAGGGAAGATAGGGTCAAGGGTTAATATCCTAGCGGAAGCTATAGGTGGGATGGGTAGAGTATAGATAAAAGAGCAAGGTAGGCTTAATAAAGTAAATAGTCAAGGGTCTCCTAGCAAACGGATTCATTCATCCAAGTGGTATAGGGAAATAGGGTCGGATAGGTGGGCAGGTATTATCACATAAGTAAGGGATAAGGGTAAGGGTGAGACACGTTTAGTGCCGGTCTTTATAAGAGGGTTCCTAGCGATATCTCCAAAGCGCCTCATTCAGTAAGTGGTCTAGGTGAACATGTCTAGGTATTAAGGTGAGGCAGGGCGGAACGGAAACACAGAAGTAAGTAAGGGTAAAGGTTCATAGCGTGTCTACCCACTAAGTTCCTTGCCTCAAGCAGGTGTTATCGAACGCTGGTGAATGCTGTTTGAAGCCCGTGACCAATACCTACCAATGCTCTTATGTTGAAGCCCATCAATACAATAATGCTCTCTCCATAGACAGAAGGAAGGACACTGCCGGTACTAGCTGACCTATGGTGGAGCTATGCCGCCCTAAGGAAGGACACTGCCGGTACTAGCTGACCTTATAGAATGCAGACTGCCTGCCTTAAGCCGTTGAGGTCAAGCCAGAAGGGAGGGTAGAGGATAAATGAGCCAACCTACCTCGATTTAGCTGCTCTTAGCTTAGCGTTAAGAGAGAGCATAGTACCCAGTTAATAGCTTTATCATGGCTAAAGGAACTGAACGGTACAGAACACTGTTACTACAGAGACTTACTTAGGGATAGGATAGGGATTTTTCACTTGCTGCCTTGAGTCCCTGGTAAAAAGATCGTTTCTACACTTACAGCATGAGGACGTGGGAGACCCTTCCGTTACTTGCTCGAGTCCGTGGGGGTGGTTAGGGAGTGGGGGTTTATGAACAGCCGACCGATAATGCCCTCCGGGGGCGAACAAACAAACAAAGCGGGATCTGCTAATCAAACTATACCTAGAGCAGAGCGCTAATAAGAAAATAGCCTTACCTGGATAGAGCGAAAGCAAATGGTTTGTTGGTTGGTTGGATCGCTACCGCTTGCCTCATTAGGGGTAATAAGCACCAACGCTCCTTGTTGGCCTATACTGGCCTCCTTGTTGGTGAATAAGAGCTACCGCTACAGAACTTACAGAGCCAGCTGCACCTTACGGATCTATGGGACTCGGAGCTGATACTGACCGATCACTTTTACTCATCGAACCTTCATGAATTTCAAGGTGAGGGGGCATCTCGATCCTCGACCTTCGATCTTGACCAAAGTGAGGGTGAGCGATTTAGCGATTTAGAAAGCCAGCTCTAAAGCAGAATTCGATTGATTTCTTCGTGTCTCACCCGCTCTTTGAAGGAAGGGTCACTGAATCCATTGATTTATTCCCCTCAAAGAGATAGCGAAGGTAAGGTCCTTACTTACTGAGCTGAGCTGGGAGCAGGAAAGCCAAGTATCTAAGGCAGTAGCCTCTGATTTACGACATGCCGGCCAAGGAAATAAGTCCAATATCCCTAATTACCGAGATTTGGAAAACGAATCGGAATTGGAAACATCTCTCTTCCATTTCCATTTACCCAGATGACTTTTGGAATGGGAATATATATAATGCTTTCGCCAAATTGATTAGTCTATTTTGTTTGTTAACTCCGTTAGAGTGTGAGCGTCAGCGAAGTATTTCTGCCTTCTTTCAATTTCATAAAGAGAGGACACTTAGAACGTGCTCTTTGAGCTAAGGAATGAAGTAGTCTTATAGGAAATAAGGAAGAACGCCTAATGCTAAGTTAGCCACGAATCTATATCAAAGGGATCATCGATCATATGAAGGGGTTGATTGAACACATCGTTTTTATTCGGGTTAGGTTGTGAATAAGAATAACATCGAATTGACGAAAATGAGTTCATCTTGAAAAAAGATTCAGCATAGGTTCACCAACCCTTTTTTATAATAGCAATGCACTTTTAAGACCTTTATTTATGAAAAGTGTACTACAGAATGAGTTCATTTAACCTGGAGCCAAATAAAAGCGTAATTACATATATAAAGAATGAGAATGAAACAGAAAATGCTCAGTTAATACCGATCAAATAGCTATGGGTAGGACCGTACGAGCACGTCCAGGGAGGAGAAACACCATCAGAGGGAATTTGTTAACGTCAGGGTGACGCGGCGTTTCGATAGTGAGTTATTCCGGTTTATAGAATAAGAAAGCGTCCTCTCGTTGATGTGGTATTTGTCGGACCCGGTAACATCCCTAAAAACATAAAGATGCGCTGCCCCCTGCAAGGCAAGCAAGGGTGAAAATATAGAAGGTAGTCTAACCAAAAGATAAGAAGAAATCCCTAGGTAAGTTATATACCCCGTTGCCATACATAAGGAAGAAAGCGAGGCGGGGTTTGAAGCCAGCAATATCTTTAAAATAGGAAAGCCCAGGTAACGAGCCTAACCGAGCAGCCAGCAAGAAAAGATTAATTAGAAAATGGAACCCCATGGCGATGGCGGACTTCACCAATTAACTCATAAATAACTAACAAACAAATAAAGTGCTCTGATGGAGCAGTTAATGCATGCATACATAAACCCCTAGGTGGGTAAGTATTCTAAAAGAAATCCCCCTGACAGTCCTGGGTCTGGGGTTCACGTTCGTTCAGGATGGATGGCCTAAACTTACTTACTTGGTCGGAACACGTTAAGCAAGCTGTCATAGTAAGCTAGTAGAGTCGCTTACCCACCATCTTGTCCAGCGTACTTTCCACCTAGAGAGCTAGAAGTGAGAGAGGCACCAAGAGCAGCGGTTTAAGCAGCATCCGTTGAAGAAGCACCAGTGGATTAAGTTTAGATAGTGTCATATTTCGATTTCACTCCAGTATCAAAGGGAGTGGCACCCATAAGGAAGGTAGCAGGGGCGGAGGCTAGGTTGGAGTTGAACCAGCAATACCAGGAGCAAAGACTAGAGAGGCAGCATAACCTATCCCAGAGCAAGTTCAAGTTTAAGCTTCACTAGTTCCTTTTAATGGACCAGAAGCTTGACGAAGAAAAGGCGGGTGTTGGTCGTAAATGGAATGAAACAGTGGTTGGGGAATAAAGTCAAGATATAAAGGCCCAGTAAGGTGATACCTTCTATGAACGGAGAGATCAGGTCCATAGGTTATGCATTTGGATTTGCATCTGCTACTGGTAGCTTTACAACGAGATCTGCATCCACCACTTCTGCTGGTGAATCAATGGGTTCTGGCACGAGATCTAAATCTCGATCTTGAACTGCGGCTACCCCTATCGCTGATGGCGTGGTGGATATGCAATGGGATCCGCGGGATCAAAGAGAAACGGTCAATCAGATCATTCCCCAGCACAACCTACATGATCAGTCGAACCTATACATCGGTAGGATAGGAAAGATAGGGGCGGTAATACAGAACAGGAAAGGCAGTGACCGGAAAAGAAAAGTACAGGCAGAGCAAGTAATATGGTAAAAGGGAAGGTCATGGGTTTGATTCTGCTGCGATTGATCCTTTACGGGATTAGTAGTTCCGGTGCACCTCCCCACTATTATAGTTCTGATTCCTGCCGAGCCTTTGATACTTATGAGCTTGGTTTATGCTCTGACTTCAAGTCCTAGCTACGCTTCTTCTCTCGCCTCTACCTACGATGCCTATGCCTTCGCTCTACCTGACCTTGGGGGGGGGGGGAAATCTATTGCTCAAGGCTGCCCCTTCGTTGTGGGTTTCACCGCCTAAACTGATGTTACCCTTGATGCTGCGTCTTTCTATTTAATAGGAAGGGACGCTACTGACTATTGAACTGCGACTGGAACTGGTTCAAATGCCACCCCTATGTTACGTTCACACTAAAAAGTCGTAATTTTTAGGGAGGATGCATGGCTAGAATTCGTTGAGGGAATAAAGAAAGGGCACGTACCGGACCACATAGTAAAGGAATTGGATTCTCCCCTGATTGAATGGATAAGAGGATACCCCTGCTTTAACTTCACCCAAGCAGCTCGCTCTTTTCACAACCAGGCTGAGCCACCTTCACCCAAGCTCGTAAGGGCACGCTCTATGGATGCCTATCGGAGCTACGGGAAAGGCAGGCTCTCTTGCCCATCTTGCCCGATCTTTCCATACCAGAGATCTTTCCCCCTGATGGTTTGTAGCCTGATGGTCACCCTCCTACTTATTTCCTTCCTTCTTACACGGATGGACTCTGGCATGACTCACTTTTATAGTGTAGCCAGAGTAGCGAGGCCTGTGCCAACCTACCCTGGGGGAGATAGATAAGTAGGTAGAAAACACTATTGAAATAACGTAATAAATAGTATCCCTATACATTGTCCATAACGATCATTTCAAGTCCCTATCTATAACGACTGGTTCAAGTCCCTAGCCATTTCAAGTCCCTATCTAGCCTTCCCACACTGTATCCATTTCAAGTCCATCCCTCGCTACTAACAGCACTAACTAACTTTCCCTATCTAGCCATCCACATGTTCTCTTCTCGCCTAACTGGACCAGCCTTCGTATTCAACCAGCTCTCTCTAACGCCAAGCTTCCTTCGTAGGAACTTACACTCCCAGTAGTTCTCCTATTTCTTTATGGACAAGGTCGACGTAGAGATGCGATCTCGTATATCAATTATTTCTTTCTTGTTACAATGGAGCAGACCTATTGATTGATACAACAATAGGAAATGGGTAGGTGGGGTGCCTAAGGAGACCTATTCAAATGGATAAGTTAAGCGTAGATATGCAATAGAATATATAGACAAATAAAACCTCCTGGGCAGGGAAAGCAGCAACAACCCACCTCCTGTGAACATATGGCTCCAGATGAGACTGGCGCTGGTATCAGCTTAACAGTGAGCAAAGACCTCTTGGGCACTTACTATCAGCGAATTTCTTTTATATAGGAGTCTCCTCCCATTGGATTATTCCCATTGATTCTTTTGCTGCTGATTCCTCCTCCCCATTGGATCACTGTAGTAGGAGTTGTCTTTCTGTGAACCAATAGGCCCCCCATTCCACTGGTCACTGCCAATAGCAGCCAATAGATGGTGCATAGTCGATGTCAGGGGATTCAATCCAAGTGTCAATAACTAAACTACACTCTACTATGGCTTGAACTCTTCTATCCAATGGGGTTTACTACTCTACCTACCTTCTACCTACCTACAGCAGGATACCCAGGTAAGGTAGGTGGTTATCCACACCCATTCCTAGTTGTTTATGAAAGAAGTTCCCTTTTCCTTGCACTAGGAAGCGCAAGCCCCTCCGGGACCTTATGAAGGGCAAGATCTATCGAACCTTTCAAGCCAACAGACCCAATAGAGGGTAGGTACAGTAGTCCAGTTAATAGGGCCCACTTCCAACATTGGATGGAGGACACCTAACCACTGGCCGAGAAGAAGGATGGGGGGCCACCACTAATTAAGAAGGCGCAGTCTATTCTAAGGCCCTTACTCCAGGGACCTCACTCTAGTGTGAAAAGGGTCCTTTCCTTTCTTAAGGGCAGGCTCCTACAAACAACCACCAATTTTCGTATGGAGCATTAGCCAGCAAATAATACAATAAGAAGAGTCATTGTCTAAAGAGGCCTGCTGTGTTGTTGAGGTTTGGGACCTGGCAGGTTGGGCCCAGGCCAGAAGTTTGCTTGGGACTTCTGATTACCGGGATGATACCTAGCCAGGATACCTAACCAGTATACCTTAGCCATAGGTTGAAAACCCGTTCAGTGTGTGTATATCGGTAATATACGATATTGCATCGAGACATTTACCTTGTCTATTTATGTAACAAGTTCCATTTAAGAGGTTATCCCCTTAGCACCATCCCCAAATAAACCACCAGTTTGATAGGTTCGATACCTAATTAATTGAATATGAAAATATTCCCTAGTTAGCGTATACACCAACCATATGATATGTTCTTTCACCCTGGCCCACTTCCATAGTTTAGAGGAAGGATCATTTTCATAGGGTGGTCTTATTGCAATACCATAATAAGCCAATCCTCTTTCTGCCCTACCTTACCTTGAGTTGATTATTCCAAACCAACCAATTAAACCCTTGCGCTCTATATGGAACTTCTTTCTAATTGGATTGGCGATTGCAGTGATAAGAAACAACCTAGCGCACCCTTCCTAACTTCTCCGCAATAACTCCGCAGGAACTCCGAAACTTATCCGCAACAACTCCGAGACTATCGCCGAGACTATCGCCGAGGCTTTCGGCGCTCGGGTTGTTCCTGAAGAGATTGGCATTGAGGCATAATGAGTTGTTCGTTCGGCGTTCATTCTTCTTTTTATTGAAGCAATCTCCATGTTTAGAGAACGGCTTTATGCAGGAGAACTGCTGGCCGAAGAGTAATAGTACCCACCCACTGGTCTTATGTCTGTTAGGTCGAACTGAGACTGTTAGAACCCGCTGGAAGAGTCAGAACCTGGCTACTGGTCTTAAGAAATCGAATATTCAATTAGCTCATCCCATCTCCTTAGTAAGCATCCTCGCTTTGAGCATCTATAGTAGATGCAGATTTAGTTTACCCATCAGCGAAGGTAGAGCCCATTGATCCACCACCGGTAGCACCACCAGCAGTTGAAGTAGCACCCGTTTCAAAGCCAATTCCAGTTATTGCATCAAAGCCAGTAACGGAAGCAAGCATAAGCAGAGGCACCTCCATTAGCTCCTTAGCCAGTTTAAGAGCCTGCATTCGTTTCAGTTGAAGCATCACCTAGTAGTTCAAGAGTGAGATCAATAACTAGTAGCATCCAAGGTGGAAACAACATCATCTCGTACAGGATTCTTTCCAGGGCCGGCAACCCAGTAGCACATGATTCTGACAGCGATGATTGAGACGGAATGACTGATGACGGATGGTGGGGTGTGTGATTGATACATGTGTACGCTCTACGAGATATACGATGCTATATGAGATCGGATAAAAGAAGTGAAAAAGCTTCCCATTCGCATGATGATGTTCACTCCTATCGCCACGTCATTAGCCCGAGCCGTATGCTAGCTGTATTTGAATCAATGACCTAGCTGGCTGCCCAATGTAATGCCCAAACCACACTGACGATCTCGGCTGGAGGGGATCGACTCACCGGGAGTGGCATGGGTGCTCTTTGGACGGTTACTTATAGTTTCTAGATAGTGGCATTGGCGCTGCTTGGGGTTTGGCTGGTGGATGGGAGGCCGGACTTTCGGGAGGGCTGAACGCTTATCCACTCGTCGGGCCAGCACGGTGGTTAGGTTGGGGGAGATTCTGGTTCCTTCTTGGCCTCTCTAGCTTTGGGTTCGGGCATGATGATGATGGACACGCTTCTTGTGGGATCCTTCGTCCTTGGCATTCCTGTAAGCTAGATGGATTGATCCATGACTTAGTGGGTCCGGACCTATGCAGCTACCTATGAAAAGGTGTCTAAGCTTATCGTATGCTCATAGATGATTCACTTCACTTTCTATGTGGTCTCTATAGGGAGAATATAAAGCTTACGGATGATTCATTCGCTTCAGACAGATTTCTTATCCGTAGCGCCCTTCTTCCTCCGTAGCAGCGCCCTTCTTCGGTATCAGATTATCAGTACGATGCACTATGGTTCTATGGGTTCTATGTCTGGTCCATTAGACATGAAAGTGACTGAGGATTCGCTAATATAGCTCTAGGCCCATGTAGCTCAGCACCACAGCAAAGGAGGGAGGAGAGGCAGATATAGATGCACTGGGAACAGAGTCAGTTTATGCACCAGCGCCATAAGTAGATCAGTAGACCCAGCAGCAACATCCCTTCGCTTAGAGCCCGCAGCATTCCTTCCAGTTACAGATCGATACCCAGCCCTATTAGATTATAGAGATGGAGAGCCAGTTACGGACCTTCATGAGTGAGATCCATATACAGTAGCTTCTTCCCTTCGCTCAGTTCCATACGTAGATCCTCCAGCATCAGTAACATACCTAGAAGCGTAGATCTTGTCTCTGTCTATGTTTTTGCTCCTGTAGTCTCTGCCTCTCCTGATGGTGATCATCGAACTAAAGGATCTTATGCTGTGTAAACAAGGTAAACTCCTGCTTCTGGGTCATCAAATGAATCAATGGATCATGGGTCATCAACTGAATCTCGAATAGGAAGGGGTGCCGGGCGAAGTGATGGCTCTTTAATAGGCTATTGAACGGGGATGCCGGCTTTGCCTTTGCTTAAACCGCTTATTCCGCTGATTATGTAGCTGGATCTTTAGACGGTGCTGCTTCACCGACTGGATCATCGACTGGTTCACGAGCAACTGCAGAGGCTGCTACTGAATCCGCCGGTCATTCACTGGTTTTTTCATGTGCACAACAAGGCGGGCTTAACGGATAGGACCATAATAACTAGTTAGCTTATTTACGACCAGAACGAACCAAGCAGGTGCTTAGCTTACCGAGGACATACCTTAGCCACAGGGAGGACGGGGCTTAGACAGACACAGGTCGGAACAGTACTGAGACAGGAGAACAGATAGGGGCATAGGGCACTAGGCGGAGTAGCATTTGGTTGATCTTAACCACTTCGGCTTGGGCAAACAACCAACCTATCAGAAGAAGGAAGGTTAATATATATCTATTTCGGCGTCGCTAGTCCAAACTACTTATGCAAGCAAAGAGGGGGAAACATCACACCAAATCCTTTCCTTTGGTTACACTTTTGGTTCTCTGGCTACACCTTCCTTCGGCCACACCTTTTGGAAGGGAGGGTTAGGTCAGCTATGATGGGTACAATTGTGAAGAGTGAACTACAGAAGTTTCAGCAGGAGCCACTAAGATGCCAAAACATTGAAGAAAAGATGGTGAAACTATGTGGACATTGCATCCTTTCAACTTATCTAAGCGCCTCCCCGTTGCGTTAGCCAGATGACCGGGAAATGGCATTTACGGGGCTTTGCCTGACCCTCTACACTGGTTAGGCTGTAGGTAGGTAGGTTCAAGTTCTAGCCCAGCCAGGGAAGTGGGAGATCAAGGGGGCAGGGAGTTCTAGTTTATTAGGGCATCTCCTGAATAGAATAAGTTTCCTTGCACTAGGAAGCGCAAGACCCTCCGGCCTTAATGCATTTTCGCCGCGTAGGGAGATAGAAGGGACAAAGTGGTTTTATATTGCCGAGGGGATACATCGATAGGGGGACCAGTAAGTTTATTAAAGCCCAGGTAATTGATCAATTCTGCGAGTTACCTCTCCCCCTGGTCGAGAGTTCGTTTACTCACCCTAAAGACAATTTGAGTTTTCGATCTCAATGGATGAATGTCCGTATCGATCTTGATACCCCTCCCTCTCGATTGAGAACCATTTCTATTCTTGCCACCTCACAACAAAAAACTTTACGGATTTCTTAAGGAGGAGATGGATTATGAGCCTTCCCCATACCAGAGTCAACCGATATATTTGGAGCTGGATGAGGAGTAGGAGGATGATGAGTCACTTTACCAGGGCCACGGACACACAGGGGAGACACGAGCCATTCACCTTTTGACAGAAGCCTTGAGCCTCTCTCCTTTAGCCTTTCAACTTATTACATTCACTGCCATAAGCCTTGAACCAAACCTCAGGGATAGGATAGGGGGAGAGCCATTCAGGGAGGCAGGTAGATAGGTAGAGCCATTCCCAAAACTCCAACATTGCAGACAAGGTTCCAACAGACGGGAGAGAAGGCATGTTCCCAAGGTTCTAAAATAGAGAAAAGGACACGTTCAATCATACCCGGAGAGGCCATACCCCCCCCTGCATGATCATGATACGGTACGGGGCCGAGTTAGTGAGTGAGTCACAGCCCCTAAGATAGATGGGGCTCATTCCTTGTCGATAGCCGGTAGTCAATTCATACACGAATTGCCAATCATTGCAGAAAGCCTATAGATTCTCGTTGCCAGTTAGAGCCAGGAGGTCGCTAGAAGGTTATTGCCAATAGCCTGTGGCATAGCCAGCCGCCATTTCCTCATTGCCTTAAGGTACTTGTTAATAGCCCATTGTAAAGGTCATAGCTGGGCTGGAGACAGGGCTTTAAACAATCATAGCCAGGGATTGACATTGAGCAAATCACATAGCTGACATAGAAAAAAAAGGGTCATTGCTGATAGCCGCTAGTATATCTGTTGATGTACTGGATGACAGTACTCTTTTCCAGTACTCGATACAAGAGTTGATGCCAGGTTTCAACCACTCAATGCCAACAGTTTCTAATTTCCAGTAAGGAGGTGCCGATAGACAGGAAGGGGGGGCCACCTAACATAGCCACCTAACATACACAGAGAGGGGGGCTGCCTATATCCACCCGACATAGCCCCACCCTACCAGCCAGACATAGATATCTACCCTATAAACTATATCTAAAACTTTCACTCTTCACAACCATGGCCCTACACCTCCTCGAACTTACTTAACGCTACCGGAACATTCAAATGATCCTACCTGGGTGGGATGGACTGCCCCTACATCAAGTGGTTGTGTCACAACCTTTTGAGAAGTGGGAACTTGACTTTATTGGACCCATCTACCCTCCTGCTCGAAACCGTAGCACCCGATATATTATCACAACAACCCCAAGCGAATATGGGAATTGAAGTACATAAAGTGGGCGTTCAAATGCTTAAATGGCCCAAGCAAATAGGGGAAATGAAGTAATAAAAAGTGGGCGTTCAAATGCTTAAGCGGAAAAGAATATAGGCAATTTTCTAGTGATAGGGTGGCCTATAAAGTTCTCCTTCCTACGTTCACCTGGCCCTTAGAAGGTGGAAAATTGACTAACAAAAGTGGGCGTCTATTGCCAGATATAAAAAACCTTATTAATTGATCAATTGGATTACTGCACCGCTCATTTACAAGTAGCCGATGGTCAAAACATTCCCCTTGTGAGTGCTTCTAACTCCCACATGACGAGCGTGGGGGCAGGCATGTGAAAAGACTCCATTAATGGGGACTTTTCAGTTGCCTCCACCGTTATGTTATGTCTCATCGTCTTCCATACATACGATCTCATCTATTCCCATGGGAGCATCGTCACCTATCATGTCTACTCCTCATTCAATTTAGATTGTCGATCCAGATCTGGAGGATGTCCTTCCATCTAGGGAAGATAGGATTAGTTGTGAGTTTATGCCTTTGACTGCTGTAGAAATAACCTATAAAACTATCCAAATGGCTTCAGCAGAAGATCCTCCCACTCCTTCTATTCGTGAAGAATATGACCCTTTTACATCTCCCATTTGGTCCGCTGCACTTGATCCTTGTACGGATGCTATGGACATCGTATTGGCATCTGATGAAGCCATTCGTGAAGTTTGATCAGGGCCGGATCGTCTTTAGGATGATTTCCATCATAGGTCGTCGTTTCTTCCCGAACTTCCTCATTTGGATCTTGCGCCATCTTGCTTGGTGGCTTCTCATAGTGGCCCAAATCCGGTTTATATTGAAGACGTGGTTACGGAGGGTAATTTGGCTACTATTTCCCGTACAATCCCAATTGACATATCCACCACCCCTGGAGTGGTTGAACATGTGTTTATTAGGGCTGATTGTTCGCTCGAAGAGATTGAATACAAAGAAAGGGAAAAGCTTGCTAGAAGTTGCTTAGCTTATTGTGTGTGGGATATTCACGTCTATAATGCACTCTTTATGCTGTTAGTGGGTGAACGGGGCTTCTGTGAATTGTTTATGTTAACGACGGACGGATTCGTGCACTAAATGAAAGAAACGGAGGGGGCTAGCTAGTGCATGCAGTGATTGGCTTCTTTGTGGGAATGGCTTCCTCTTTCTCTACTCTCTACCCTACCTCCATCCTCATCCTCATCCTCATCCCTCTTGACCTCTTTCCCTAGCTATACCTCTATCTCTTCTCTTACTCTAGCTAGCTATACCGATACTCTATAGATCTCTAAATCGATGATATAGATACGTTTTCTTTCCACGATCTAGGTCAGAGAGAAATGGATGCTCGTTATTCAGGTGCTCTCAGTCAGCCAGCCGTTGAAAGCCATCCAGTCAAGTTACTACTTAGCGGGTAAGGCTACGGGGCAGGAAGGGTATAGAGTGAAGGCGGGCAGTTAGAAGGTGCTTGCTCCCACACCGCCTTGGGACCTGGTCATTTTGAAAGCGCGAAAGCTTTCAACTCTGGTATAACCTTTCATATGCATTACCTTGGCCTACCCAAGACCTTAGATCGGGGAATAAATCATCGACTGATCGACTAGCGGGAAAGCACCTTTTCAATAACGGACTATCATTCCACGCCATATTGTATACGTCATTCCCATCCACCACGATTCACTTCCCTGCAACTGAAAAAACCAACCTTCCTCTCCTCTAGGTGCTCGACCATTTTTTGACTTATTTGAGGGGCCAATAAGTCAATTGAATGCGTAAGCAGGCTCGACTGATAAGGCCGCCATCACCTTTAGGTGCTCGACCATAAGGACCTTTAGGTGCTCGACTGATAAGGACCTTTAGGTGCTCGACCATAAGGACCGGTAGGGGCTCGACTGGCCGCCATCGATTTCTCGCTCGACCATAAGGGCCCTATATTCTTTAGGGGCGGAGCCACTCACTATTCCGATGGTGAGGGGTCACTCACTATTCATATGGTGAGGGATT
>Ga0115851_100081_pt1 | contig 27614 bp, 21 predicted proteins | sample InSIn2gowninarea_FD_83865 | JGI IMG/M metagenome (GOLD analysis project Ga0115851, IMG submission 83865)
AGGAGAGGGAGAGGAGAGGGAGAGGAGAGGGAGAGGAGAGGGAGAGGAGAGGGAGAGGGAGAGGATTTGAGATTCTCGTTACTAATGATATTTTCCACTTTAGAACATGCTCGTAAATAATCTATTTGTTATAAGCATCAGTAGTGCCTAGCCTGGTATGCCCGGCTGGTAGGTGGGGTGCCTATGCCTGGTGAGGATAGCAGGTTCAAATGAGAAGGGTTGGGGAAGCTCAGTGTCTAAGTAAGGCCCGCCCAGGACCATTATAAGATCCATAGCCAGAAGCCTGGAGCATTTGAATAATAGCCGCCTTTACCGCTACTAATGAGACTGAGAAAGATGGGTCCACGGGGACTAGATAGGAATCTCTGCTACTAGGTAAACTGAGTCAACAACAACTTGTTCCGCAACCCTGCCTTCACTGCTTATACCTTGACTGCTTGCTTTGCTCCGTAATATGCTTGTGATTTCCTCCTGTCTGTAACCACGATTGGCATCGATCTGACTCTTTCACTTGTTTAAGGTAAGCAACTGGGTCTCGCTAAAGAAGAAATATCAGAATCTTCCTATCGATCACGAAAGACAGGATCTGGATAACGAAGGTATGAATCACGATCATCAGGAGGAACTGCTCGATATCGTCCTGTCACTTCACTGTGCCTGGGCTGAAGCTAGCTGTTATGCTGCTAGTTCAATAGGTGTGCTGGATCACTGGTATTAGAAGTTGCTGCTACTACTGGATAAGTTGCGACTGGATCTGCTACTGCCTGATCCATTAGTCATTCTTTTTTGTTTTTTTTTATTCTATAACTAGAGGAGGGAATTTGAGCGGTAACCCTAGACAGCTGGGTTTCAAAGACTTACTCTTCTATTCCCTTCTAGCTCTGAGGGGAAGAAATCCATCAAAGGCCAGGTCCTGCTTAGCTAGCTCTGCTCTTTGAGGGGAAGAAAGGGTGCCGTTTGAGGGTAAGAAATAAAGGGCGAGGGTCTTTAGACGCTCGACCGTAGGGCCGCCATCGCCTACTTCTGGGGTCGCTCACTCATTCATATGGGTGAGGGTGAGGGTCTTTAGACGCTCGACCGTAGGGAGAGGAAAAAGAGGCTGTTTGGCCCCCTCCTTATAAGTGAATTTGGGCACGAGAAGCTAGGTTTTGAGGAAGGTGGGTGAGCAAGAGTCTGACCCAAGGAACATGAGCATGAGACAGTTATCCGTAGATTAGACCAAAGAAAAGGAAGGTCCGGAGGGTCTTGCGCTTCCGAGTGCAAGGATTGCTCCCATTCCGTTGTCTTTATATTATCTATTCCCACCCAACAGCAGAAACTAGAGGAACAGCTAGAGGACCAGAGCCAGCCAGAGCAGCATATAAGCCATCCAGCCATAGAGACTGAGACCTGATAAGACTATTGGGTGGGGCGCTTCGCTGGGAAAACCTACTTCCCCAGTGATTCACCGAAGCGACAAGACCGGTTCTGTGCGCAGTAGGCCCGGTATCTCTGTATGTTTTGATGTGCTTCCTTCGCTTCCCTGGATGGTGCTATGTCCGTCCTGTAGCTCCGCTGTTATGTCTCTCTTTTTTGTTTCCCTCTGTATGTAGTAGCCACGCATGTGTTAGCATGTGTCTGTGCCTGTTATTAGCTGTTACTGATACCCGTTCTGCCCTATTATGTATGCCCGTTAGCTTACTTAGGTGGACCGGTCTATTAGGTGTAGTGTGAGGTGTGCACGGTTATGCCCAGCCTTCCTTCCTGTCCAGTATGCCTAGTCCGCCTGGTCCAGTCTGGGTCGTCCAGTCAAGGTATTCCAGTCTGCTATGTTTTGTAGCTGCAGCGTTAGGTGCGCGGGGCTAAGCCGCTGCGTGAATGTGGATAGATATATGCCTCAAAGCTCTAAGTGGTAAAAGCTTCGTAGGGGCCGGGCGAATTGAAACGTCGATTGATAGTAATAATCCATTTGCAGTTCATATGAATATAGAAGCGTCGCTCACTATTGGACCGTTTGGGGTCACCCGTAAGCAAGCAAACCAAATTCATTGATTGGGTATGGTGGGGCGGCTAATTTCTCTGAAACTGAGCACGACTCTTTCATCGATCGGCTTTCATTGATCATTGAAGTTCATTTTATTGATTCGAGTAGACCTCGCTAAACATCCATCCAGTTTGAAGCGGGTGTGTGGGGAGGTATGGTGGGCTGGGGGTCGGGCTTTGGAACACGAATGATCATTTTCTATTCTATGTTTCAAGAGCAACTGATTGATTTTGACTCCTTCCTTCCGTCCGTACTATGGAATGGTATGGTTTCGGTTCCAGACGTTCCGGGGCGCCGATTGGATTGGATAGGTTGTTCATTCACTGGGAGCAATTACTGCGACGATATCTAGGGATGGCTGGCTATTGGGTTCTTGACGGGTAGGCGATGTATTTACATATCCGGCGGGTAGGACCCAGTGGTGGGTGTAGGTCGACGATGGCGGGGCACTCATTATTCATAGTGGTGGGGACTACTTCGATTGAAATCTAGGTTCCTGCATATCAATACTATTGATAGGATACCAAACCTACGCAGTTCCGGTGGCCCACAGCACTATGGGAGGGTTTTGAACCTTACAAGCCATCCATCCAACCCCGCCCATTTGATTGAGCCACTCGGCTATTCAGTCGGGAAGCTGCCCAACCCCGGTGGGTGGGGAGCCGGCAATGAGTGACACGTAACTAGTAGTGGGCTTGGGTCGGCGATAGCAAAGCCCGCCATAAAAACTACCTTACAAGCTGATACCGTGGGCGGGGGGTTTGGGGGCGGCGTATGGAAGGAGGGCTCCACGAACGTCTTTCATATGCTATGCTGGGGGCAAAAAAACATATACCCCCATGAACTACCAACAGCACCCGATACATTCCACTATCGTTTCTGATCAGATTCGTTTCACTAGGTTAGGTTTACAACGCCCGCCTACCCATTGCAGCAGGAGTGTAAAATCACCTTATTACCACAGCTGCCCCCTTACCGGCCGTAGTGAGTCCCATCAGCGGGAATTCACAACTCGACACTTTATTCACTTCCGACCATCTCGCTCGTAAGTCAGTAAGTTAAGTAAGTAAGTAAGAGATCAAGCAAGGAAATGAAAGTGGAAGGAGGGAAAACAAAGTGGAAAACTCGAGCGACCGATATCGTCATCTATACCTAAGGAAGGTTAGCTGCGCTAACTCAATCCCATCTCGCATACATACCACTTAGGGGCTTTAGCCACTCTCCGCTAGGGTGGGTAAGATGACTAAGGACACACACATATTTTGCACGCACCACCTCGACCGAAGAAAGAAGGCCTTTTCATATCTAGCAAAGGGCTACGCTCGGGCAATATAGTAAATAAAAAGGTTTGCTCTGGGTAAAGTCAGCCGCGCCTCCCATTTCCCCCCACTTTTTGGTGGGCTGTGCGAACAAGCAGTCTTGCCCGTAATGACTCGCACACTAACTACTCTCTCTGCCACCCGGTAAGCGTGGTCAGTATTATAGATCTGACTTACTGAAGAAGGTCAATGAAATGAATTCCTCTCCCTCTCCTCTCCCTCTCCTCTCCTTATCAGTCGAGCCCCCTAAAGGGTCCTTAACAGTCGAGCACCTAAAGGTGATGGCGGCCTTAACAGTCGAGCCTGCTTACGCATCCTCTCCCTCTCCTCTCCTTATCAGTCGAGCCCCCTCTCCTCTCCCTTGGGGTCGAGTACCTAAAGGTCCTCTCCTTAACAGTCGAGCCTGCTTACGCATCCTTATTAGTCGAGTGTGCTAACGCACCCTAAAGGGACGGAGTCACTCACTATTCATATGGTGAGGGTCCTCTCCTCTCCTTATCAGTCGAGCCCCCTCTCCTCTCCTCTCCCTTGGGGTCGAGTACCTCTCCTTATTAGTCGAGCGTGCTTACGCACCCTAAAGGTCCTCTCCTCTCCTTATCAGTCGAGCCCCCTCTCCTCTCCCTTGGGGTCGAGTACCTAAAGGTCCTCTCCTTAACAGTCGAGCCTGCTTACGCATCCTTATTAGTCGAGTGTGCTAACGCACCCTAAAGGGTCCTTAACAGTCGAGCCTGCTTACGCATCCTTATCAGTCGAGCCCCCTAAAGGGACGGAGTCACTCACTATTCATATGGTGAGGGTCCTCTCCCTCTCCCTTATGGTCGAGCCCCTGACGGACCTTATGGTCGAGCCTGCTTGCGCATCCTCTCCTTATCAGTCGAGCCCCCTAAAGGGACGGAGTCACTCACTATTCATATGGTGAGGGTCCTCTCCCTCTCCTTAATAGTCGAGTACCTAAAGGTCCTATGGTCGAGCGCCTCCGGTCCTGTTGTCGAGTCACTTAACGTACCTCACCCTCACCCTACCGGGCCTTTGGTCAAGCCTGCTTACGCATCCTTAACATTAAGGCATAATTACATATATAATATCTCGAATTACTCAAATAAACACCCCAAAAGAGAGTTGTTCGTCTCCTCACACGTTACCTCACCCTCACCCTATATTTCTTCCCAGCCTGAGCTAGTAAGGTCCAATAAGGCCCTTCTCTTTCTTCCCCTCAAAGTGCCCTTATTCGTTCTGAACTTCCATCCAGGCAAGTTCTGAAACCGCCACTTATTTCCAGATGGCATGTGTTGCAACTAATTGCAATTAGCTTTGTAATCACAACACGTAGCTACTCTGTCGGAAACCCTTCGGTCGAGTGTCTCAAACCAATACAATGGGTTATAATGGAACTAGTGAGTATGCTGGTGCTGATCCAACTGCGGGTTTAGTCACGTCACTATACAATAATATGGGATAGATGCCAGGCATTTGACGAAACACCGGAATAGGCAGACAGAGTGAGTACTGCCACCTTGACGCCCTGCTATCCCAACATGTTGCAAATGGTACTTACGACGAAGCGCTTCGTGGGTGGATCGAGCGATATACCTTAGACAACTAAGGTCCTTCCCTGAACATATCGAACTTCCCCTTTGCCAGGAGCTTTCTCAATATATCTACAACCTGCTGATCTGTAGGAATGTACTGAAGAACCACTGCTCCCTTTTAGACCCTGTCTCTGATGAAGTGGTACCTGATATCAATATGCCAGGAACAATCATGGAACACTGGATTCTCAGAGAGTTTGAGACAACTATGATTGTCACAGTCAATCACGGTAGTGTCCAAAGTCTTATCTGTAAACTCTGCTAATAGCTTGTGAAGCCATCTGGCTTATAAACTAGTAGAGCTGGCTGCCATGTACTCTGCCTCTGCTGAGCTAAGTGTAACTGAAGCCTGCTTCCTGCTAAACCAGGAAACCAGACATGAACCCAAACTGAAGCAACACCCTGAAGTGCTCCTCCTGTCAGTAGCACTACCTGCCCAATCATAATCTGTAAACCCATGCAGCACCAACTCTCCATCACCAACATACCTAAGACAACAATGCATTGTGCCCTTCAAGTATCAGCGCACATGTTTTGCAGCAACCCAATGAACCTACCTGGGCTCCACCATATACTGGCTCAAGGTGTTCACTGCAAAAAAAGAGAAGGTCTGGTATTTACCAGATACATGAGGGAACTTCTCAACTGCCTGTACACAGATGGATCAATCAAATCTGAATATGAATAAGCAAATGACTTCCTATTTTCTACCATAGAAGTAGCCATGGGCTTACAGTCCATCATCTTCAATATCTTAAGAATCTTAACTACATACTGACCCTGTCCGAGTAAGACCTCACCTAGACTCTGCCACACCTCTAGACCTAATCAATAGTGCATCAAGCCAATGTCCTTCATATCAAATTCTCTGGCCAACTCTGCTTTGCACCATGCTATGAGTTTCTCTAAACTTCCTGTAAGTAGAGGTATACTTGGCAACAGGAGCAAAATGATCCTTTTAGTAAACTACCTCTTTTTGGGATAATCCTCTCCTGTTAGTCGAGCATGCTTTCGCATCCTCTAGCCACAAATCGAGCTTTTCACTTCTCTATGCTGCCATCTGCTGCATGCTTAACCTTGTACAGCCACCTGGAGTCAATCACTGACTTCCCCTCTGGTCTAGGCACAAGCTCCCACACATCATTCTTCATGATGGAGTTGTACTCCTTGGGGGGTTGATATCTTCAAAAGGCTGCGGCATCCTGCCAAACCCGCTGACCTGCTGCCTCCTCAAAACTAGAAGGTCGTGCATCAATGATGGAAGACATCAGTGAGACATAATTCGGAAACTGATTAGGGGGATGACTTACCCGAAATGAAGTCTTAGGAGCTCCAACTTGCTCCTGTGCATCCTGTAATGTCTGGGTAAACCACCTAGGTTTTCTGGCTAAACTGGAAGGATGGCTTGATTGACCAAAGGGAGATCTAGGACGTTGCAAACTCCGATAAGGGTTTCATTCTAATAGTCTATTGCAAGCTCCAATAAGGGTTTCATTCTAATAGTCTATTGCAAACTCCGATAAGGGTTTCATTCTAATAGTATGTTGCATACTCCGATAAGAGCCCCCCTAGTCCCATTTCTCTCTGTCCAGAACATTGCTCCATCCTGCCCTTCTTGTTTCCGTCCCCCCCCGGGCAAGTGTTGTCCTTCCAGGGGTTTCCCAGGTCAAGGGGTCCGGGTTCCCCAGGGCTAGCCTCTCTCTTGTATGGGTAATCTGTATGTCTGCTGTAGGCAATGACCTCCTGACAATGACTGGTTTACAATGACCGGCTGGCTCTGACTGGCAATGATCGTCTATCGGCTGACCTTCTGGCTATGCAATGACTGGCTATGATCGGCTATGATGATTGGCTATGATCTATGACTGGCTGTATGACTTACTATGACTGGCTGGTAATGATTGACTATCGGCTGGCAATGAGACCGGCTGGCAATTCCCTTCTGGCTATGCTTGGCTATCGGCGGCGATGAATGACCTGGCTATGACCGACCACTGGCAATGACTGGCTCTAGCCCCTGGTGCAGGTCAGATCTAGAGTGCCATAGGAGTAGGTGGACTGGGCAGGTTCCTTACGCGGACTGGAACGACTTTGTGGACTGCTGGTTGGACGTGGACTTGGCTAAAAGTTCTAGGCTTATGTGGAATCGTATAGGCACTGTCAGTAGCGTATGATCTTTGAATGTCGAATCAATGTATGTAACGCTTCATCATTCATTCCTTCAATCCAGTCGATGTAGGAGCCAGTGTTCCATATCGGTAAGTGAGGCGGAGGTAGAGATCAAGGTTGAGGGTCGAGTTGTATTTAGAGGTCAAGGGTAGAGAGAGGGCAGAGGGTAGAGTTCGAGATAGAGGGTCGAGGTTCGAGGGTCAAAAGTTCTATGTATGACTGTCCCCAACCGAGCAGCCTATCTTATAAGCCAAGCCAAGTAGTCCAACCGAGCAGCCCAACCGAGTATCCAAGCCAAGCAGTCGATTAGCCAAGTCGATTATCCCAGCAGCCAAGTATCAAAGCCAAGCGAGTAGCCCAGCCAAGTAGCAAAGCCAAGTATCCAAGCCGAGCCCGGTAGCCAATCCTATAAGCCGAGTATCCCAGGATTCCAGCCCAGCCCCTGACGCAGCCCCGCTATGACTGGCAAATGGCTGTATGGCAATGACCGTCTGTCAATGATTTACTATGACCGCTATGATTGGCAGCATCGACTATGACCTGCTGTCTACGATCAACTGGCTATCGGCAATGACACCTGGGTATCAGCAATGACTACCGGAAATGATTGGCTATCGGCGATGATACCTGGTTACTAGCGACTATCGGCAAGTACTCCCGGCAAGGACTTCTGGCTTCGGCAATGCTTCGGCAATGTCGGGTGCTGATTGTGTGAGTCTGCTATGTGAAGTGCTCTCTCTATGTGAGGTGCAGTACGCACGATTGTTCCGTGCGTAGAATCCCGTAGGGTCCCATCTCTGTCGGGTAAGTAGATAAAGCAGGGTTCCTGAGATTCTATCGTTCGGTGGGAGATTCAGCCAGCAAGCAGAAAGCAAGATAGAGAAGGCAGGTAGGCATGACTGTCTGTGTCCATTCGGTGTTCACATCCCTAGGTCTATCTATGTATCGTAATTAAGCAAGAGATCTACCTTCGGCAAGCGGTAAGTATTATCAATGAGCATGTGCCTAACAGTGTGTCTCTCATTCGGTGCCATATTGTGTCGTAGTACCTTACCGTGCTTGTTGGATGTGTCAAGTAAGGTCGATATGAAAAAGTAAGCTTCAAATGGGTGGGGTTAAAGGGACGGAGTCACTCACTATTCCGATGGTGAGGGTGCGTAAGCACACTCGACTGTCAAGGCCGCCATCGACGAAGTCACTCACTCATTCCGATGCCCACCACCCAATAAGCATCAAGGTACGTTAGTGACTCGACTGATAAGGACCCTTTAGGGGGCTCGACTGATAAGGACCCTTTAGGGGGCTCGACTGATAAGGACCCTTTAGGGGGCTCGACTGATAAGGACCCTTTAGGGGGCTCGACCGATAAGGACACCTGAGGGGCACCCTTTAGGGGGCTCGACCAACGCCCCCCACCCAATAAGTAAACCCTAACCCTTTAGGGGGCTCGACTGATAAGGACCCTTTAGGGGGCTCGACCATAAGGTCCGTCAGGGGCTCGACTGTTAAGGACCCTTTAGGGGGCTCGACTGATAAGGATGCGGCAGCAGGCTCGACTGGCCGCCATCACCTTTAGGTGCTCGACCATTTTTTGACTTATTTGAGGGGCCAATAAGTAAATTGAAGAGGAGAGGGAGAGGCCGCCATCACCCTTTAGGGGGCTCGACCAACGCCCCCCACCCAATAAGTAAACCCTAAGAGGGCTCTGCCACTATGCGCTGGTAAAGATGCACTTTCTCCCTCTAAACCGACTGGATCGGTGTTAGGGCTTCGCACTTCACTTAGGGTTACGGAAATAGCGTATATAAAGAAACGGCATCGAAAGCCCTATTCACCTTCCAAACATCCAAGAACCTTCTCGCATTCTACGCTTCGCCCTTATCGAGATAGGATCCAGAATGGGGGTTCTCAGAAAAAACGATGTACCGAGCCTGCTTAAGGGCCTTTTTGTGGCATCTTGCGTAAGCGAGGCTGTATATCTATTATATATGTCATTACGCTTCAAAACCTCCGCTGGGGATTGGGGTGGGTGGGTAAATAGTGGCTATAATGGGAGGGTGAGGCAACGTGTGATGTCCGTCAGGGTGCGTAGCACGCTCGACTAATAAGGCCGCCATCGAGAGGACCTTTAGGTGCTCGACCACCGCCTTTTAGTTACTTATTTGAGAGGGGCACCCAATAAGTAAATTGAAGAGGGAGAGGAGAGGATTTATTCATTAGGCATGGTTGTGGCTCGCTTGCTGGCGTTGTCCTGCGTAAGGAACCATTCTTGCTGGCATGGTAAAGGCTCGCTTGTTCGCCCAGTTACCCAGTCGTTCATCCAACGTACGCCAGTCACCCAGTCACTAGTCTAGGCGCTAGTCTAGGCGACGGTAAAGAGGCACGTCTTAGGCACACTAAAGCTGGTTCAGTAATGTACGATCAGTAGATACATACGGTCGCACATCTTAGGCACACGCCGGTCAAGGCGGATAGATACGTGCGATAAGATTCATTCATAAGGCATGGTTGTGGCATTGAGTGACCCGCCTCTATGGATAAGGAAGCCAGTCACCTAGTAACCCAGTCGTTCATCAGACGTGCGAACTGATCCCTGGAGCTAAGGAAGCGTATGGGTAGACTCGACCGATCTCATATCCCCTATCGGTAAAGGCAGGGCTTATGAAAGGGCTTATCGGAGTAACGAAGTGAGTGGACTTAGTGCGGTCGGTAAGCTAAGGTCTTCGGTAAGCTAGAGACCGTCTCCGAAGCTTGGTACCTTTAAGCGTGGTACCATGAAGCTACGTTACGTTACGCCGCTCCCTAACAGACGAAGAGAAGGAAGGAGATTTCTTACCGACCATTATATCCCCTTTGGGCCGATCTAGTGATTTTCTTTCTTCTCCCACAGACACTCTTCTACCGCTCCCACTGAAAGGTTCTCTTCTACTGCACGGGAGCTCTCCAAGCCTGACACCTGGGAGGGGAGTAGGATGAAGAGTGCGCACCCTTGATCCTATGGAGGTCTTTTTAGTGTGCATAAAACTATACTGCACCTGCAGAGGTACTTTTTTTGGCCTTCCACATAGAAACAAGTGGAAAATCACATCCATAGATGTGCGTAAGCTTGCCTTATTACTTGCTCACCCTCCCTTCCCATGGTGCGGTAAGCTTGGGAAGAGGTGCATGATAGGATATATGATTTTGACTTTGATTCCGGAGGTGGTGAATAGAGGATCTCTCGAACTACTATCCCATCAGCTTGCCTTCCCTCCCTAAAAGCAGAGGTGAAAGGATAGATTTGCTCTACTGTTCCTCATTGTGATAGAGTAAGTCCGTAGGGTGTCTATCTATTTTCCTAAGGCGTACGAATAAGCATAAAAGAAAGATGTTCTATTTTCATTACTTATCTCCGAAAAGACTCTTATTATTTGAATTGAGGGGAAGAAGGGGCTAGAGATATATAGATTGATGATATTTCTTTCTTTTCATTGATTGCCCATTTGAGGTGGGGCGGTCCAACGGACAACTGCCAACATATACCTCGAACTCGAACTATCACCTCTTCGCTCATATCCCTACACACTTCACCTTTAGCCCTCATACTTCACCTTTAGCCATCTTCCATCCTTCCTCTCCCATACATCCTATGCCCGAGAGCCATACAGACTATTGCACCCATCGTGAAACAGTTCACACGCCCCCGGTACCCCGACCCCAGCACGAGACCTGACTATCCGAACCCGTGATTCCAGTCATTCTTTATATACGTAATTACGTAATGATGCGCAAGCAGGCTCGACCACTATTTACCCACCCACCCCAATCCCCAGGATGCGCAAGCAGGCTCGACCGTTTTGGTTACTTATTTGAGAGGGGCAATAAGTAAATTGAACCTTTAGATGCCTACGTTTATGATGTTAGTTCCACTTATTGCTACACATGTACTCTTTACCACCCTTGCATAGGATCACAGACCAGAACTTATATATTCACGGGCTTTCAAACCAACCACTTGCTTCTGGAATCCTTAGTTGCTAAGCACTTTTACCTTTGCTTTACTGTGCCTACTTTATCAATGTTTGTGCAACGTAAGGGAGGCAATGAACCTTACTCACTCACCTCACTAACTGGGTACGTGGGAACAAAGAGAAAAAGTAACAATTGAGAATCCACCACCTGCTTCCTGGGCATGATCGGCAATCTAGTGAATGTCCCCCCTGCTGTTTAACCTCTCCCTCCTGGTCCGGAACCCCCCTAATTGGATTAGTCCCATTTGCTTATTTTCCCCTCCCAATGGTGGAATGAACCCGCACTAAAAACTACCTCCTTTCGCGGGCTTATTGGCAACGACATAAAGCTGCTGCCCGATTAGGCTCCTCCTTCCTATTAGGAGGCCTCTACGGATTAGTCCTCTTCCCTGTAGATTATAAGTAGGCCAGGCCAGCCTATGACTGCTGATTGACACCCATACAACTCTGAGCCCCTATAAAAAGCAATACAACTCAAAGTGAAACGTAAAGTGAAACGTATTGATCCTCTTGGGGGGACCTGGCTTCTTCAGAAAGGCGGTGAAAGGTAAGGAGGATTGCATAGATGAAAAATTACGGCAAGGACGTAGAGAAGATGCGATTCTCAAAAGTCTTAGGAAACATCACTATAGACTATACTGCCCGGATAGGCCTAGTTTCTCGGGTCTCTGTTGAAGGTGGTGACCCAGGTATGTGATATGGGTTCTCTAAGCAATGACCTTTCTCAATCTAATTTCTTCTCATTTCAGAGTTGGGGAAACATCCAACTAAACAGATTGTGTTTGTTGCACCAGGTAATGAATGCATGGAGAAGTTGTAAGTAAGGAGTTGGTGCACCTCATACTGAAGATTCATCTCTTGCATCATGAACTTATCTTCTTAATAATGAATGCATGAACTAAGATAGGGATCCTCTATTAAGTAAGGCTATGGGACTTACTCCACTCTTAAGGGTAGTTGGACTAAAGCCTGAAGAAGTCTCACATTACATAACTTGATTCTTGCAATAAGTGGAGAAGTCAAGCAACAACAACAATTCACCTCTTTCTTGGGCCTAACTAAAGGATGAAATGAGTCCCAATTATCACCATACATAGGGGCTAAAGCTATTAGAACCACATAGGAGACTAACGCTATTCTCACCATTCAATTCCTAGGGGGCTAAAGCAATTCATAGGGGGGCTAAAGCTTAGAAGCCAGATTGTAATGAAAAAGGAGAAGTGCTTCCTGAATCCATGAACTGAAACTTCAGCACTCTACCTGACCTGCTTTATGTTGCGATACGTGGTGATCTTCCTTCTTACCACTGAACGATGGCCCTTACCTTAATGCTAACTCGATGAATGATGCTGACGCGAAGGAGGATGGTTCTCTTCAAGCAAGTCATGAATCCAGCTTCAGGAAGGAAGGCTCCTCATTAACCCACCGTCCGTCCTTTGAGCAAGTGTGATATACTCTACAGAGTGGTGCTGGTGGTGCTGGTAGTTCTTGTGGTGCTTAATTCGGTCTATAGTACAGGCGCCTGGGCGGAAAAAAGGAAACGACGGGCGGGATCGCTTTACTTACGTGCTTATTCCTTGCTGGCTGTCTATAAGCTTTTGAAAAAGCTCTATAGCCGGGTGGAATGCAGTAAGTTTGGGGCATTCGCCCTTCCTAAGTGGGGTAGGTATATATTGGTTGATAAATTGAAAGGTGGGGTTTCTTTATCCCTGCAAAAAGAAACCTTGACTACATTGAGTAGGATACAGTTGATCAAATAGTGGACTTTAAGAATATACGTGGGAAGTCATTTAGACACATCCAGCATGAGGCCGTGGCGGGCGGGCTGGGGCGTTCACATACGCATGAGTCCCCTCCGGGGGCCGAACACTGAGCTGAGCAGAGCAGTCGTGGCGCAGAGCGTACAAGAAAGAGAAAGCCTTGTTTCAAGATAAAGCCTTGTTTTGATGATGATTGAGCGCTACCGCTAGGAAGCACGATGGACGCTACCGCTAGGAAGGAGGGAAGGATCGCTATCGCTTGCCGGAATGGTAGTTAATCGCTCACGCTCATGGTCGAAGGAAAGATCGATAACGCTCGGAGGAATCAACACTGCTTGATGAGGGTGGAAGGATAGCTACAACAGCTTGCTTGGTTACCGCTACTCAATTGTTCCCCTGGCGATTACTACGCTTCAACAGAATAGAAGCTTCGACCCTTGAGCTTGCTTGCTTTATACCTCCCCCCATTAGCATGGAGCGCTTACGCAGGTTGATGAATAAGGAACGTGGTGCGGCCCCAACCCCACGAACAGATAGGCAGGACATAGGCTTATACCCTTCCCCTTGAGGTTGGTTGGATGGATAGATACTTCCCCATGAGGCTGGTTGGAAGGATCGCTTGGTTATGCTGATCCTGGACAACGGGAGTAAAAAGAATTTAGTCGCTTCAGCTATGGTCAAAGCTTTTGGCCTCCCTATAACTCCTCACCTACACCCATATCGTCTCGTTTGGGTCACGGACGACGCTCTAACCCCTTGTTGGTGTCCCACACCTGCGCTGTCACATTCGCTATGGGCTCTCTTTTCCGCGATACGGTGGTCTGCGATGTAACCCCTCTGGATTGTGCAGAGTGAATCCCGAGTACCCCATAAAAACATGCTCGTTGTGCTATCTATAGCTTCGTTCATGCACTGCCCAGAGTTCTAGCTGCACTGAGTAGAGCATTGATGCGTAGAGGTAGCGTGGAGTAAAGGTTCCTGAATAGAGGTTCATGCACTGAGTAGAACTTTAGGTTTTATCACTGACCATAGTTTCTAGCTGAACCGACTGCATTCACTGACTAGAGCTTCTTTCTTGCACTTAAAAGAGTTCTATCACTGAGTGGCTATGAGACTGTTTCCCCCCCTATGGGCTATGAGTGGCACTGACACCTGGCAATGATAAGCTAGGCCTTCAGGCTCCGAATAACGTGTATATGGGCATTATTAGTCCGTCCGTGGGACCATCCCTCTGTTGGATGAGCGCAGTAGTCTGTGGGAACCCCTCTCATGAGTAGTAACAACCTTACTCCGTGTGGGCCCTCAATCAAGATTTCTCCGGGCAAGCCTAACCCACCTCTCTTCCTTCCCTACCTGTATAGTGAAGGCTCAACCAAGCTGCCCTCTTTGAATGTATTTCTTTCTTTCTGTGTGGCTTATCTATCTATCTTTCTTTCTCTTTAAGGTGTGTGAAACAACCTAAAGCAGGTGCATCCGTATGCCCACACGGATTAGTACCTCGCTCTTGGTCTGTATTGCTAAATATGCTCTATGGCATACTCTCGGCTATGACTTATGTATGGCAGGCAGCCTGGCTCTGATTGTATGGCTATTACTGGCTATCATCGGCTGTACCTTATGGCAATGATTGGCAATGCTCTATGGCAGCTATGAATGGTTGGTTGGCTATGACTGGAATGATTGGCAATGTCTGAAGGGCGTGTGATCCGATCCTAAGCGGGTGCATATATATAATGACAAGCTGTAGTAACTAACTCTTGTCATGAGGCCATTGCTAACATAGCCTGTCCAATGCACATAGCAGTCAAAAAAAGCAAATAGCCGCCATGTTCCCATACACGAAGTAAGTACCCTCCCTATTGAGTCACCTTACCCGCCGAGAGAGATCCCAATTCCATGTATTCGGTTAAGTAAGCCCTGCCAGCTATGTCCCACCCATGAAAGAAAGTACTGATCCGAGTGGATCGCTACCCTTATCTTTGTCTCTACTCTAGTTGACTTTGCCTTAGGTGCTTCTTCGACTGGTGGATCTGGATCTTAAACAGCGGGCTATGGCCCTGGAATGGATTCTGGGTCTACTCAATTGACTGGTTATGAAATGGATTAAGCTAGGTCGTAAACTGCTTGGCTTGCGCGGATGCCGCTTCCATCGCTTCAACGGTATCCGGAACTAAGCTATCTGTATTTCGCTCTTGGGACCATAGGAACACCGATCTCTAGGGACTAAGCTACCGTTAGCGCTTGTAGGAACACTAGCAGATTCCGGAACATAGGTACTTTGAACATCTTTCACTCCTCACCATATGAATAGTGAGTCGATGGCGGCCTTTGTCGAGAGTTCGGCAAGCTCACCCTGGGGATTGGGGTGGGTGGGTAAATAGTGGGAAGGTGAGCGATAAATCGATGGCGGCCTTATTAGTCGAGCGTGCTTACGCACCCTACCGGGCCTAGTTATAACCCTAAGCCAGCCCCGTAGATGAGCCAAGCAAGATCCTAAGCCTGAGCCCAGATGACTAAAGCAAGCATGATAAGCCTGACCCCATCCTCAATCCCAAGATGAAGCATGACCTCAAATGGAGCATAAAGATCCCCGTATTCAGCCTGCTGATAACTTACGCTAACAATACTTAGGGATGTGAACCGTCCCATGTTACCAGTCCCAGTGGTACCTGCAGAGAGAAAGAACCTCATTCACAGGATGGAGGGAGGGGGTGCTCCCGCTAGTTGAGGCAGTCGATGCACTTCCGATAACAGGATTAGTCCATGCAGTCGATCCAGGTGTTGGGCACTAGATGGCAGGATGCCGGTACTAGAGCCAGGTGTTCATGCCAGGTCTTTATTATCTACTGGATTACAGGTTGCGATGCCAGACTGGGTGGGCTTGAATACTACTTGGCCACTCCACTTGACTCCGCTAATCCCATAGCTTACATAGGCTACCCAGATCCAATACGCTGATCCAATAACGCTAAGCTACCCCGCTGGGCGCTAATACACTGGATCTAATCCGATGGCTCTTTTCCTCCCACTGGCTCTATTCCACCACTATAATAACATGGCTCTAATTCACTGGATACTCCGCTAATTCAATGGGCTTAATCTATGGGGGGTTATACGTTGAGCTACACGATGAGGCAGGTTACACGATGCATGTCGAGGTCGATGTTTACTTGCGCGTTGGTGATTCAATAGCAACGGTGATGGCAATAGCAATTGGATTTGATTGCTTTATGGTGGTGGCACACATAGTTGTTTGAGGTGGGGCGATCAATAGCAAGTACTCTATAAACCCCTTTAGAAGGGGGAAAGTGGCGCTCCAGCGTGCTAAAATGGCCATAGAATTTCTTTCTCCGATCCGCAACACTACTAACTGGTCCTGTGAGGGCAACAGGAGAATACCCCGGTTGGTCGTACTGAAGCTAAGATGCGAGGGAGGGAGGGATGGCGTGTACCATGAACCCTGGTGGATCGGATCGGACGACTGGATCGCTGGCTTGCGATGAATTAGGAGAACGATCTGGCGCTAGAGACTTCGCCGAAACACCTGCTATTGAACCTACCTCCACATGACAACCCTGGGAACTTGGAGAGAAACATTACTATCCGCCCTGCTATATGTAGGGAGCTCAGGACTTGCTTTCTCGTTATTGCCTATGGACGGACTTGAATTCTTGTTACTGCCTGCCTATGCACTTTACTTCTCGTTACTGCCCGCTGTAGGTAGCGAACGAACGACTCGCCTTAGAGTTGGTTGTGCCGCGAGAGATCACGAATTCCCTATCGGTCGTGCTGTAGCTCATCAAAGTAAATTTCTATATGTGGTGAAGGAAAGAAAGAAACGACTTGCCTGTCTTCGTTCGGGCCTGCCAGCGATATGGAGCTCACGAGTTGCCTTCTCGTTACCGCCTGTTACATAGAAAGTTGCTCAGGCAGGAATTGCCTTCGCCCTGCCTTCCTGTCTGCGATATGGAACTTGCCCGCGATATAAAGAAGGTAGGTGACTTGACAAAGGGATTTATAGTGCAGTGCCCGGTCCCGTAGCTCACTAGGTTAGGGAAAGAGAAGCCAACCAAACAAAGGTCGATCAGATGTAGTGCTGTGCTCTAGTCCACCAAGTGTAGGAATGGATTATATATGCGAAAACAGATACCGGCAGGCAGATGAGGATTGATTAGTACCAGACCTTACTTTTTCATTTGATATGCGCGAGAAGCCAGAGAGAGATGAATCGTTGTACCGGGCCTTACTTTATGCCTTTATTGGAGCGCCCTCTCCTCGACTCACTATGAATATGGTGAGGAGAGGGGAACAAACAGAGAAGTACGGTGATTGGATTCGATAAAGCGTAATTACATATATAATATATGCATTCAGATTAGCACCTACTTACCTTGCCCTCAGAAGCGCAAGCCCCTCCGGGACCTTACCAAGTGCCATCATTTGAGGGGAACAAACAGAGAAGTAATGATAGGAGCGGTATCAGAGCCGTAATCAGAGCCGGTAGCAGTCGCAAGCCAGTAGCAGTAGCTAGTCAGTTCCTCTAGAAGCATAAGAGGATTGACTCAATAGATTGACTCACTATATAGACTCACCGGGCGGTGACTCACTGGAAGATAGCCGTGACTCACCGGAATCATGAGCACGCGTAGGAATCAGGAGCACTCACCGGAAGCGGTACACCGGAATTGACTAGGAGCAGTGAACTAGCCATGAGTAGGAGCAGTAGCAATGACTAGGAGCAGTGAACTAGCCATGTCCACTAGCAATGAGAGCTGTGACTAGCCATGAATGAGTAGGAGCAGTAGCCAGCGAGTAGCAGTAGCAGAGCCATTAGCAGAGCGAGTAGCAGAGCGAGTAGCAGAGCCAGCCAGTTCCTTGAGAACGAATAGCAGTAAAGGACCCACCTCCGGACGGTTTGTGGCGCTAAGTTAGTGGGGATTGGACGGTTTGTTACGGTTCTGGCCTAGCTCCCATTCTCAATTTACTTAGATAGATAGAACCACCCGCCTCCAGCTCAAGTAGTATATCTGATCATCTCTAGTCTCCTTACCCGTATTCATTTTCCCAGCCCCTACCCCTCTCTCATTCCCCCCCGAGCGAGCTATTATCTACCGCTCAATGCCCAGCCGATCCCACTGCCCGAGATAGGAAGAGTGGTTTATAGAGTGCTTCAGCTGACCATGAAGGTCCGTACTAGCTCCGGCTCCGGGTAGCGATCCCTTCCTACCATCCCCATAAACAGGTTACACAGGCGGCTTTCCTTCCCGGGTGGTCGGTTCTTCGTTTACCAACGGAAAGCATGGGAGATTGTATCAAGATCCTTTGTATACGATATTATGCTTACTGCTTAAAGAGTCCCTAAAAAGCAAGAAGGTCGCCCTAAAAACCAAAATGGGTCTGGCTGGATGGCTCAACCTTGTCTGACTGGATGGAGACGGGGCGGTACCGATCGAAGTATCCCCTCGCCCTTTTAGACTATTTCTTAGGTCTACGCCCCCTACCCTACCAGCTTGGGCGTGTCAAGTAGCCGTAAAAAACACGCAAATGGCCTTTCAGACGATATTCCACTCTCGATGCATGCCTCTGGAAAACTACCGCAACATAGGCTGGCTTATGAGCTTGCTATCGAGTCTTGTACGCCCGAAGCAAGGTCCGGCAGGGTGAGGACCGACAGGGTGCGTAGCACGCTCGACTAATAAGGCCGCCATCGGCTCGACCACTATTTACCCACCCACCCCAATCCCCGGGGCCCGGTAGGGTGCGTAAGCACGCTCGACTAATAAGGATGCGTAAGCAGACTCGACCAAAAGGATGCGTAAGCATGCTCGACTGTTAAGGCCGCCATCGAGAGGAGAGGGGCTCACCATTCCGATGGTGAGGACCCGGTAGGGGGCTCGACTAAAGGGAGAGGATTTCAGCCCGCCCCCCTGAACCCTGCCGGACACATCCGATGGACAGGGGTTAGCTCTGTCAATGTGTAGAGCCAAGTGTAGCAGTAGGCACTTCTCAATCAGGCCCCTTCCCGGCTACTGGATCACTCCAGTGCTTCCCCCGGCCTTCGGGGTAGGGTACTACGGACCCTCTGCCATCCATTGCAGCAGAGCCGTTCAATGAGCGGGGGTGCTAAGCGCAGTTATTTAGATCATAAACAGATCAGAATGACACGTTATTGTATGACTATATATGGAAAGAGATCCATGTATCTGAATAGAAGATATATCCCAATAGATGGATCAATATAGATTCCCATTCATATCTATCTATCTATAGATAGAAATCGAAATACGAATCGTAATGCTACATAGCAGTAAGCCCCAAATCCTTCATTCATTTGGCGGAAAACACTGCTTTGGGTCCATAAAGCGCGGCCAGGGAGGGGGCTCTGGGGGCCTGCCTCAACGGCGGCACTTTCTCTTTTCTCCGCGCCCGTTCCGCATGCGCTTCGCGCGCCATTGGCGCTTATCCTCTTATTCATCGGACGGTTTTCCCCGGATGGACTTCGCCGTTATTTCCCAACCCAAATGGAAAAAGGCTGTATCACATCGAGATGTCAATTCGTTCCCCGTCCCCGATAATATGGGTAATTCCCTCTGTCCCTTTCTCCATATTTCTTAATTGATCCAAGGAACTCGAGGGTACCCTCACGGGCCCTCGAGTTCCGGCTGGCTCGCGTCGTCCCAGCAAGCAACCGGCGGGGAGCACCTCGGTATACGATCGCGCGCTGTAACTGGGAGTCTTATTACACCTAGGGCCAACTTTGATTCACCAAACCCAGGTTCATCTCGTGCAGTGATTGCGGACTCGTACAAGGTCCTGGCCCTTTATTTATTCCCCTCAAAGAGTTAGAGTTCGGGAAGATATGAAAGGTAGGTCTGAGCTCTGCGAAGGTAAGGATCTTGAGTAGATGGTTTATGCATCAGATACCCTTACCTTCGCAGAGCTAGCTCAGGTAAGACCAGGACCTTACCTGCCTGAGCAGAGCCCAGGGTTTACCTTTCAGGACCTTACCTTCGCAGAGCGAAAAATAAGGTCCTTTCAGGATGCGCAAGCAGGCTCGACCATAAGCCCCCCCACCCAATAAGTAAATTGAACCTTACGAATGGCCTTACCGTATCAAATAGGTCCGCCTATAACGTGTGTAAGGGCTTTGCTATGACTTATGTAACGAAGTATACACCGAACGACTTTTCTTTATGGGCTAAAGTAGTGGTGGAATAGAAAGAGATATCTGTCCTCGCTAACTCATCTAACGACTGCCTTAGTTCGCGCGATAAGGATAAGAATATGAAAGGAGAGGACACAGTAAGAGAAATCTTTCAATAGTCTCTGTTTGGTAAGTATTGAAATAGACTCTGAATTGACGAAGGCTTTGTAAGGCAGGCCACCCTAGAAGCTCGTATTCGGTAACTAGAGATAGAATCAAGAATATAGAGCGCGCTCAGGTAAAGGTAAGACCTTTAAGGACCTTTCGTAGCATGCGTTCCCATCCGTGTCGCAACTTATTTGGTAAGCTACGTGTCCGGTGCACGGAGAACTGCCTTCGGTCCGTCCCCCACACTGACTCAGGCAACCTTCCGGCCGCCCAACGACCTATAACGCTAGTAACTACTCCCATCAAGGCTAGTAAGTAAGCCCCACAACCCAAAGCGGCGGAGAACAAATAGAATTTGCTACGAAAGCCGGCTAACGGGGGTATTCCTGCGTATGGGAACATAGTAATGGAAAAGATAATAGCCGAAATAGGATTCGTCCCGGCTGGAGCGCCCAGATCCGCTATATATTTGACACGGGTTTGCCGTAATGCTAGGACTATGGCGGATGCATTGATCGTCATTGATACATGGATGAATATACCAATTAGTAGTGATTGAATTCCTCCCATGGTTCCACATGACAAACCGGTACGAAGATAACCTACATGTCCAACCGAACTATGAGCTAAAGGTCTTTTGACTTTCGTCTGGGCCATGGCGGCCAGTGCTCCTAGGATCATAGGAGCAATGCTGCGGAGAAAGAAGATTTGTTGCAATGTAGTTCCATAGAAACTATGGATAGAAACACGTAACATATTCGCAAAAATAGAGATTTTAGGTGCGATAGAGAAGAATGCTGCAACCAGGGTGGGTGAACCCTCATAGATATCAGGTGCCCACATATATAGAGTCGAGAGAGATATGGAGTCCAAGGGGGAGGGGGGTTTTCTTCGGGGCTCGGGAGAAGAGGGGGTTTAGGGCCCAGCGAGTTGTTAACTCGTGTTCGCTCAGCAAGCAAGCAGAAGTTTGCCACACGAGGGAGAACGAGAAATTATCTACGAGAAAAGTGCTCCCTGGACCGAACGTGAAAGTTGTTTTCCATCATACGGCTCCGTAACTCTACTCTCTCGGATTATATATCCAAAAGGTCCGCTCTCAGCCATTCCACACGCTGTCTAGCAGAGCAGGCGGTTTTACGCGTTTGAAGTGGCCGTAGTAGATGCCAAACCTGCTGCTCAGTCAGTATGGGCGCAGCAGCTACATGGACCCCTCCCTTCCGTTGTTGCCAGCGCTTTCCCGGGCCGGCCGATATGGGATTCTTCCTCACCCTCCGTTGTCAGGTGAGCAATTATTCCTTGCCCCCGGAGGGACAAGCGGCTTCGCACCTTATAATATAAAGAGAAAGCTTCAGCACTTCGCAGAGCGGAGGGAGGCCGAAGGCCTTCAGGGTCTTCAGCCAGCCCTGGATAAATAAGGATATCCAGTGCAGCGGGGGGGGTGGGTAAAGAACGGGGATATATCCTCGTAATCCCTCCCTCGGGGAGCGTTTTCCCTTCGCCCTTCAGATAACACCGCAGGCCACCTCCTTTCTTCTGAAATGGAAAATCAATAAGGTCCCGGAGGGGCTTGCGCTTCCTAGTGCAAGGAAGGAAAGGATGCGCAAGCAGGCTCGACCAACCTTTAGTTACTTATTTGAGAGGGGCCACCCAAGCCCGCATCAAGGAAGGCATGACTCGACCAACGCCCCCCACCCAATAAGCATCAAGGAAGCAGGCTCGACTGATAAGGACCCTTTAGGGGGCTCGACTGATAAGGACCCTTTAGGGGGCTCGACCATAAGCCCCCCCACCAAATAAGTAAATTGAAGAGGAGAGGATGCGGAGCACGCTCGACCAGCGCCCACCACCCAATAAGCATCAAGGAAGGCAGGGTGAGGTACGTTAGTGACTCGACTTATGGGAGAGGTACGAACGCTCGACTAATAAGGCCGCCATCGCCCTTTTTATAAGGAAAGAGGGCACTCATAAGAGTCCCATACCAGACCAAGGATTTCCTTGCCCCCGGAGGGACAAGCGGCTTCGCACCTTTTTTTCATGTAATAGGAGAGGCAGCAAAAGAAAAGCCCGCAAGCATTTGGATTCTCGCTTAGATCAGCCAGGACTAATGATCCAGGGTATATTCAGAAAGGATAAAGGAAGGGCCATCACACATGAAAGGATTAGAAGGGAGAAGCGCCTTACTTGGTGAGCTGTTAGCTCTAGGCTTCGGGTTAAAGGCTCAACCTCCCTGACCTTGTCTCTATCAAGCCCCCCCCTTCCAAGAAGACTCTATCTCTCCCCTCTCCCTGGCTCTAGCCTCTTGCAAAACGTCAGCATCAAAGCTCTCGAGCTCAAAGCAAATGCTTCCATCTCGCCAAACATAGGATGGTGTTCGTGCCAAGTTCTACGTGAGTGACCTATACTACGTGACCTATACTTCGTGCCCAATAGGTCGTCGTACCCACTAGTCCACATATCAACATACATGTTTCCTCATAGCTACTTATATAACATATCCGCTTATATCCGCTTCTTACTCTTCTTACTCTTCATACCGTAAAAAGACAATAGCTACGGCACGCTGCACATGATGGTTGAAATGGAATGGAATCAGAACATCTAGAACTTAGATTGATATCTCTATGCTTTAGTTAAAGCCTTAGTCTTCTGGACGTGCCCCAAGGCCATAGAGATTCCGGTGGTACTAACTAGCTCTAGAGACAAGCCATAGAGTGAAGCCAGAGTGTAAGCTTTAGCCCTTAGTTAGTTATTTAAGGTACTACTAGCCGGAGGACTGCCTTAATCTCCATGCACTATATACTGCCATACGGTAAATAGTATTCGTCTTTGTACCAGCCCTATAGTAGTCCCTAGTCCCTTGCCTACCGGTACGGACTTAGTATTAGCCCCATGCCGCCCTAAGAGAATAGCTTCAGTAGTGTCCCGGGTCTCATGTCTTAGTCCCCGGTCTCATGGAGTAAGGCCTTAAGGTCTCTCTTTCTTGCTTTCTGACTTTTTGATTAGCCTTATTAGTTATTGAACTATTAGAGAGTGAAGCTGGATAAGGTCTACTTTCATCTCCTTACTTGTGATGGATGCTTATTGAGTCATGACTCCTCCCTATTCCCATAAGTAGTGATAAGCAAGTCACTATGGTGTAATTGATTCCTAGCTAGTCCCATGAGCTACGGCGAAGAAGCTAGCTAGTTCCCCTGAGCTACAGCGAAGAACTTATTCTAGCTCTATAAGAAGTGTTCCATATGCTATTAGTCTAGAACTAGATGCTATTAGAATGAAATGATATTTCTCTCTCTCCAGTCTCCATTCTTTTTATCCATTCTTTTCAAAAGAAACTAGTACCCTTCCTCTCCTTATCAGTCGAGCCCCCTAAAGGGTCCTTGCACTAGGAAGCGCAAGCCCCTCCGGGACCTTTATCCCTGAGCGTAAGCAAATAATCATAAGGTCTTCTTAGCCCTAGTCATAGTGTAAGTTCCATAGAGTAATGACTTCTTTCCTGGCAACGACCAGGCTCTAAGCAATTGTGAAAACGTAGAGATCGACACGTAGAGATGCTAGTATCACTAGTATCAGAATAAGTTGTCATCTTGTCCAACCAAATAGATTCTATCTCTAATGATTGAACGTATATATGGCTTCACGTAGACTTCACTTCTATGCGGATTATAGCTTAGAGTTTCCCATAGGCATTGACTATAAATCAATCTCGTTTAGCGTTAATTGGAACTAAGGCTATGGAACTGACTGCTTAAGGCTTTTTCACTCTATGGGGAACTTACGGCAAGCTTGAACTACAGTCCATAGGGCTAAGACTGAAGCTAGTCTAGTTCATACCCATATGGATTGAACGTTTATTGTGTGATGTGCACCTATAGAGATGTATGGATTTTGATAGATGTCTATATTTCTAGAGATATAGAGGAGATTGGTACTGTACTTTCTTTCTTACTTGCCTCCGTCCTTTTTGTAGGTTCCATAGAGTAAGTCTTAAGCAGTATGAACTAGCACTATAAGACTAGCTCTTTTTAGTGCATCAGTAGTTGTGATTAGTAGTTTCCATTCTCTAATGCCTTAGGTCCATTTCTTGTTGTCTGTTGGTAACGTGGGTCCGTTTCCTCTCGTTCAACCCCGGCTCCTTACTCCCAGCAAGTATAATAAAGCAAGCAATCAACTTGTCCTTCTTCGACATCAACTGGGCCTTTCACTCGGCGACCACCTCTTGTAAATGACCACTTCTCCTGGGAATGAGACTGGGTATTGACCTCCTGGCACCACTTCCTGGCTATCGTTGACCCGGCCAGCATCATCAGCGGACTAAATAAGTTATCAATAACTAACTGCACATAGTTTCTTCGTCAAGCCTAACGTCCTAGCAACGCGTCCTAGCCAGCAAGCGGCGAGAGCAAATGAAGCCATCCCGCCAAACATGGATCAAAATGCTCAAAAGGCATACCTGCCATTTGTTCTTCCTTACTCTCGGCCAAATGACTGGAGCTTATAGCAAAGAGCTTCTAGCAATGAGACTCCCGGCTTTGTCCATCCGTTGTACCCACCCCTCCCTGTAGATGTGTGGGCAATCAAGCAAGAACTCTCCGGGCAAGCATCACCCGGCCACCTCCCTGACTGGCATTCCCTCCCTGACTAACGTGACTGGCTCAACCTCCCTGACCTACCTGAATGTCTCTCTGTTATGGCCTATGAACCTAAACAGGTGTATGGGGACATAATCAAAATGAATAGAATATATGTCAGCTTGCGTTATATACGTAATTATACAACAATAAGCTAAGCAACTTCTCATGTTGCACCATCATTTGCACTAAGCTCCTTCCTCTTATTGCATATCAACATAAGTAGGCATAATCATAACAACATCCAGTGCTGTATGATGACCCCCTGTATAGGCCCCATCCCTTCCACATGTCTGTCTGCCCCCTTCCCTCTCCATCCGTCGGGGTTCAATCTGTTGGCATCGTCCGTAGGCCCACCGCTCTCAACTGGCCCTCAATCAAATAAATCCAGGCTGTTTGTTTTGCCATCCCGCTCCTTCTACTCCTTCCTCATCTCCCGGCATAAGACTAATGATCGAGCTCCTAAAAATTGATTGTCCTATGCTCCCCAAATGTTGAATCACTGTAAGTCATATTGTGCGTCTTCTTGTGATAGGCTAGGTTAAGCTTCTATGGCTCGTGGTAATCCCCGTCCCTGTGTTAGGTGAGGCTAAATGCTAAGAGAGAACTCTTCTTTCAGCCTTATTAACAAACTCTGTAGAGAAAGAGAAAGTACTATTAGCTTTCTCTAGTGCCTTAAGCCTTAGTCCATAGCCTTAGTCCATTCTAGAGTTACGAGCTCCGGCGAATTCGGGTGTTTACATAGGGGAACATAGCACAGCGAATTCTTTGTTTTGGGTGCCTCAACAATTCCAATATCGCGATTTCCTCCGCATAGTGATTGATTGATTTGATAGCCCACATCTTCCGGGAGGGGTAGAAGTGGTCCCACCGACGGACGATTCCACAGCCTCACCCACCGGACAAGGGGATAAGGCCACCCCACATAGCTGACTCACCTTCACTACGTGTCACATCCATCCAACAAGGGAAGAAGCTACCGGGGGACGAGAAGAAGCTACGGCACCGGAAGGGTCATAGCCACCCGACATAGCCCAATGAGGAGCATAGCACCTGCCCACCCTACCTGCCATAGCACCATAGCAGCGTATCCCCTCACAAGCCAACATACCCGATAGAAGAGATTGACAGAGGGTTTCCAATAGCCGATCAAAGAAAGCCAGAAGGTAGTCATTGACAGAAAAAGAGACTTTTCAATAGCCGATCATTAGCCGATCATTGTAAGTCGCTCAGCCAATAGTCGATCCAGGAGGCGATCCCAGGTGGCGATCACTCGATGCTGGTACTTTATGCAGCCGATACAGGTAGGTGGTGATGTACTTGATGAATGGTTGTGATTCACTTGCCTCTAAGCCGATGGGGATTATTAGACAATGGGCCGGGCTACTCGACTGGGCTCCGCTAATACACTGGGGCCTAATCACAGGGGCTATTCAATGGGTCTACTCAATGGGCCTAATCCACAGGGAGCGGAAGAATCCATGGAAGCTCTAATCCGCTATAATACGCTAGGCTAATACCCTAATCCAATGGGAAGAAATCATGGCGATACTCCTACAGTGATCCAATGGGAAGAAATGGGAATAATACTACAGAGGAGGATATCATCTACAGAGGCGCATACTCATACAGAGACACATAGAGGTACACGTAGAGAGAGGTTGGTTACACTATGAGGTGACACGTTGAGCTACGATGCATGGATGAGGTGACACAATTGAGGTTTCCACGATGAAGGAGGATGAGTATTCATTGAGCTACAACGTAGAGCTACACATACCGCATAGACACTCTGATTGCCAGGAAGTACGTAACACTCATACCCGCTAGTCAATAAGGAGTCTTAGTCGAAGGACCGGTAGGGGCTTGCTTGACGTTAGGAAAGCAAGGACCCGGTAGGGGGCTCGACTAAAGGGAGAGGATTTCACACTTCGCATTACTTATGATGCACCCATTTAGGATCATGCAACAGACACATGCCAACATACGGTAGTACGGGAGCCAAGTTAGTGAGTCACAGCCCCTAAGATAGATGGGGTTCATTGACGATAGTCGATCAGAGCCCCTAAGATAGATGGGGGTCCGAAGCCCGTGGTCGATGGATAGCCTGTGGTCAATCACTCGATGACAGATGTCGATGCCGGTAGTTTATGTCAAGAGTCGATGCCAGGAGTAAATGCCAGTCATAGGGCCAGGGCCTTCTAGATAAGCCCATATCCAATTATAGCTGAATCCCCTGTTTCATCGCAGATTTCACATCAGACTGTGCCAGGAGGTTGGCTTTCCCCATAGCAGCCATACCTATACCCTCGACACTCGACCTCGAACTATATATATCAAACTATACCCTCGCACCTAGACCGGGTGTTGAGGCCCTTTTTCAAGGTGTGACGTACTATTATTTGCACCCAATGGCTTACGGCTCAGTGTTGCTTCAAGCTCTTGCCCACTCTGATGAATGAGATTCCAATTATATACGTCATTTCTGACGATCATTATCATTATCTACGTCATTTCATCATTATATACGTCATTTCAGACGATCATTATCTATGTCATTCCTCTCCTCTCCTCTCGATGGCGGCCTTATCAGTCGAGCACCTAAAGGTTAGGGTTTACTTATTGCCCCTCTCAAATAAGTAACCAAAACAGTCGAGCATGCTAACGCATTCAATTGACTTATTTGCCCCTCAAATAAGTCAAAAAATGGTCGAGCACCTCTTGGGTTTACTTATTGGGTGGGGGGGCTTTTGGTCGAGCCCCCTAAAGGGTCCTTACTAGTCGAGCGTGCTTACGCATCCTAA
>Ga0115851_100082_pt1 | contig 27579 bp, 27 predicted proteins | sample InSIn2gowninarea_FD_83865 | JGI IMG/M metagenome (GOLD analysis project Ga0115851, IMG submission 83865)
ATTGGAAGAAATTACCACTCCTCAAACTCTCAAGATAGAAGGAAATATCAAGAAGAAAAAGGTTCAAGTAGCGAAAGATCACATCGAGCATCAACAACAAGTTCTCCAACTTTTAAAGGATAATGACACTTTGGTACAGAATTGAATGAAACAACAGGTAGATCAACATCACAGTGAAAAAAGTTTTGATGGAGGCGATTGGGTATTTTTACGACTACATCTCAAGCAAGCTATTTATGAGAAGGAAATGTTGGCAATACTACATGCACTTAAGAAATGGCGACCTTACCCAATGGGAAGATACTTCAAGGTAAAAATTGATCATGGTAATCTTAAATACATTTTAGAACAAAAATTATCTTTAGAAGAACATAAAAAATGGGTTACAAATATGTTGGGTTATGACTTTGACATCATCTACAGAAAAGGGAAGAAATTTTTTGTTGCAAATGCACTCTCAAGAAAGGATGAGGATGTGGAAGCATTGTTTTGTGCTATTTTTATTATCCAACTAGATGGGATAAACAAAGCAAGCAATGAATGGAAGAAGGATGAAGAAGTATGGCCACTCATTCAAAAGTTGCAAAAAATCCCAATTCAAACAATATTGCCAGAACTTGAAGAGGAAGGAAAAATCATATTGGAACCTGGAGCAGTCACAAAAACAAGAACCGACAGCTACGAAATCGATCAATTTTAGATTATCTCATCGAGTGGAAGAACTTACCTACAGAAGATTCCACATGGGAGGACAAGAATTTTATAAATAAGTATCAAGAACTACTCAAGCATTGAGGACAACACTTTTTGAAGGAGAGGGGCATGTTAGGCCCCTGCACTACTAGTGTAACCCCTTATTGTTATTAGTGCAACCCTGTTGTACCCATGTAGTCCACATATTGTTACTATTGTGCCCCATAGAAGCCCACTATTGTTATTATTATGCCCTTACATTATTATTGTTATGTCAGCTCTGATTATATTATGACCCCTTAGGCTCCTATATATAGAAAGGAGGTCTTGTCATTTGAATCATCCAAGAATTGTTCATTCATGTAATGTAAAGGAGGTTGCTCCCTCAAAGAGGCTAAATTCTAAGGTGTTGACCTATCTTTTCTATCTTTTTGTGAGTTGGTTTGATAACATTGACAAGGTATTATTGCAAGTTTGTTAAGAATTATGGGAGAATAGGAGCACCTCTAACAACATTACTAAAGAGAGATTCATTTTCTTGGACTCTAGAAGCAACAAAAGCTTTTAAACATCTCAAAGAGGAAATGTGCCAAGAACCGATCTTAGCTATGTCAGACTTCAAAAAAACATTTATTGTGGAATGTGATGCCCTAGGAAATGGAATTAGTGTTAATGCAAGAAGAAAGACCCATTACTTTTGAAAGTTGTCCAATCAAAGGAAAGTATTTACACAAAGCTATTTATGAGAAGGAAATGTTGGCAATACTACACACACTTAAGAGATGGCAACCTTACCTAATGGGAAGACACTTCAAGGTAAAAGTGGATCATGATAGTCTAAATACTTTTTAGAACAAAGATTATCTTTAGAAGAAAAACAAAAATGGGGCATAAAGATGTTGGGTTATAACTTTGAAATCATCTACAAAAAAGGGAAACAAAATTTTGTTGCAAATGCACTATCAAGAAACGATGAGGATGTGGAAGCATTGTTTTGCGTTGTTTCTATTATCCAACCAGATTGGATAAATGAAGCAAGGGATGAATGGAAGAATGATAAAGAAGTGCGGACACTCATTCAAAAGTTGCAGCAACACCCTAGTACATCTGATACATTTAGTTGGCAAAATGATTTGTTATGGTACAAGGATCACTTATACCTCTGTAAGAATTCCCAAATCAAACAAAACATTCTTCTGGAATTGCACACCTCTCCCTTAGGAGGGCACTAAAGTTTTTAAAAACTTACCATAACGTTAAGAAAGATTTTTCTAGGATGGCCTTAAATATGGTATTCAAAAGTTTGTGGAAGAATATTTGGTTTTCCAACAAAATAAAGTTGAGACAATTAAGACCTCAGGTCTATTAAAAACTTTATCTATTCCAATTCAACACTAGGAGGAGGTTTCAATGGATTTTATCACACCTTTACCCAAGTCCAAAGAAAATATTGTCATCATAGTGGTAGTTGATAGACTTACCAAGTATGCACACTTTTGTGCATTATCTCATCCATGTTGTTAGGCCAGGAGGTAACTCCTCAAATGAGATTATATTATTCATTTAGGTTGTTCATTATTATATACATGAGGTAGTGACTATTGAGTTTCATCTCCTGATGACTCTCCTTTTTCTCTATTAATTATTTACAGTTGTTCACCCAATTCCTATGATTAGGTGTCAATATTCCCCCCTTAATCTGAAGGGATGTTGGTGAGTCCAAACATCGTTCTGAATCTTTCAAACTTTTCTCTTCCAAGCACTTTGGTGAATATATCTACAATCTACTCATTAGTGGAACAATGATGAACATGGATTGTTTTGGCCTCAACATGATGTCAAATTGGTGATATTTTGTATTGATGTGCTTCGTTTAATCATAGAACTTTGGGTTATTGGCCAACTTTATTTCCGAGGTATTTTCAATCATGAGTGGAGTCTAATGTACTTTTTTTACCTGCAAATCTTCCATAATTTTCCTGAGCCACACAATTTTTTATTGCCTCAACTGCTGCCACATATTTTGCCTCTATTGTGAAATCTACTGGAACTGATTATTTGCGCGATCTCCAGGAGACAGCTCCTGGTCCAAGACTCATAGCTTAACTAGAAGTAGATACCCCAGTTTCTTTGTCTCCATCGAAATCTGAAGCAGAGTATCCAATCAAGCTGAAGTCGCCCACTTGTGTATACATGAGTCCAAAGTCTGGAGTTCTTTTCAAGTACTTTAGAACTCTTCTTGCAATAGACCAATGTCCCTCACAAGGATTTTGCATAAACTTGGAGAGGATTCCAACAGCAAACATTCAGGTAGTTGAGACTTCCTACAAGCTATCTATACTTTGTTGCATCCTCAAATTCTTTTCCTTCAATGGATGTGAGCTTTAAGTTTTGTTCCATTGGAGTAGTCATAGGATTACATTCATCCATGCCAAACTTATTCAACAGATCTTCAATGTACTTATTTTGAGAAAATAATATGGACTTCAGATGTTGAGTTACTTCAACACCAAGATAGTAATGAACATAGCCCAGATCAGTCATTTCAAAACCTTTCCTCAATTCTTTTTTTATGGATGCAATGTAGGTCTGATTGTTCCCTGTCATCAAAATATCATCTATGTATACCACAAGATATACAACTTTTTTCTCCAATTTTCTTAACAAACAAAGTTGAATCATCAAGATCATCATGTTTGAAATTGAGTTTCAGAAGATGCTCAGTTAATTTTTCATACCAGGATCACGGTGCTTGTTTGAGGCCATACAAATATTTCACGAGTTTTCATATGTTATCTTCATGTCCTTTCACAGCAAATCCTTCACGCTGGGACATAAAAACATTCTCTTTTAGATCTCCATTCAAGAAAGTAGTCTTTACATCCATTTGATGGACTTTCCAACCATTCTGAGCTCTTAGGGCAAAAGAGTGTCCAGATGGTAGCCCATTTTGTTGTGGGGGCAAAAGTCTCCTCATAATTGACCCCTTCCTTCTGTGCAAAACCTTTTTCCACAAGCCTAGATTTATGCTTGTCAAGGGAGCCATCGGCTTTATACTTGTTCTTGTATACCCACTTGCAGCCAATTGGTTTGGTTCCCAATGGAGAATCAACCAACTTCCAAGTGCCATTCTTTATCAAGGCATCATACTCCTTTTTCATTGCTTCTCTCCATTCATCATGAGAAGAAGCTTCTTTGAAGGAATTTGGTTCAAAATATGTAGACAAATTCAATTCACAATCATAAGAAACATCATATCAACAGGCCAATCAAAGTCATCTACATCACCTCCATTTTGTCGGGTTGAATTTCTAGGTCCTATCTTTCCAACCGCATCAGGATGAACACTTTCAAGTGTCTTTGTTAGCCACTTTGGGGACCTTTCTGAGATGGTCCAGGCTGCTCATTTGATTGAGTTGGGACTGAATCAGGATTGAGTCTCCCAATTCTGTCAATCACATCACTCAAAGTATCATCTATTGTTGGAGTTTCATGCAGGGAGAGAGTTCTTTAGAAGAATATTCCACAGGTTGGTCTAGTATAGGAATCCCCCCCTTCAAGGTGTGGAATCTGATAATCAAATTCTTGAAATGATTTTGCATTTGAAAATCTATCCAAGTGATCAGGTTGCCACTCGACAACATTGTCAGTTTTGGATGATTCAAGAAAGATTACATCTCTAGATACAACAAACTTTTTATTGACTTCATCATAGAGACAGTATGCTTTGGAGGTGTTTGAATACCCCAAGAAGATACACTTACAACTTCTTGCACCAAGTTTGTTTCTATGTACCTTTGGTATCAAGGCATAACATGTGGAACCAAAGACCCTGAGATGCTTTACTGAAGGAATGTGTCCATACCACATTTCATAAGGAGTCTTGTTTCTAATAGCATTAGATGACATCTATTATTTACATATACAACAAATAGAACTGCATCAGCCCAAAACATCAATTTTACATTTTTGAAAAGCATCATGGAGCGCACCATATTTAATATTGTCTTATTCATTCTTTTAGATGCTCCATTCTATTGGGGATTATAAGGCACGGTTGTTTGTTGTTTGATCCCATGTTGGCGAATACAGTTTTCAAATTCATTTGAAGTGTATTCTTTTCCATTATCAGTGCGGATAGAGCCAATATGAGATTATGCATCATTTTCAGTCCATGTATGAAAGTTCTTGAATGTTTGAAAAGCATCATATTTTTTCTTCAATAAGTAAATCCAACACATTCTGGTGTAGTCATCAATAAATGTCATCATATATTTATTTCCATTTGCAGAAGGAACATGCATTGGACCAGATAAATCTGAATTAATGAGTTCAAGTTTTCTATGTGCTCTGGAATGTGAGTCATGAAAAGATTGTTTGCTATGCTTTCCTAAAGTGCAAGCATCACATTGCTTAAATTTCCTAGGAATTGTAGGCAAACCAGTGACACCATTTTTCTTCAACAAGCAGAGGCTGTCATAGTTCAAGTGTCCAAATCTGGCATGCCATAATAAACTTTATGGAAATGTACCTTCATCATAATGAGAATTGTATGAGAAATTTTGTGCAGGAGCAAAGGTGCCCTGCATCTTGAGAAGCCTTTCTTCTTCTATCCCTGTCATGACAAGTGAGTGGTCTGATGCTTTTCTCACCTCAACCTTTTCATCAAACATGTGAATGGAGTGTCCTTGTTCGCAGATGTGGACGAAGGACAGCAAGTTTCTCCTTAGTTGTGGGAGATATAAAACATGATGCAGAAGAAAGTCTAGAAGGCCAGGTAATTTAAGCCTGATTGTGCCACGCCCTGATGGCTTGAGTTTTTATTTGTCTACAAAGTATACTGCTCCATAAACAATGTTAGTAAATTCTTCAAAAAAATCTCCTCTAAAATTCATGTGGCAAGTTGCTCCTGAATCAAGCAACCAATCATTTTTCCAAGAAGCAAGCGAAGCATTAAATAAGTCTTCATTTACTCCAATATTACAGTGTTCCACAACATAGTGAGCAGATCCAGTTACTTTACCTTTCTCTTTGTCATTAGTTCTACCTTTGGGTTGGTTTCTTTCCTACTCAATTATGTCCGAAGGAAACTTGCATGTGGATGCATCCTGTGATCCTTCTCTTTTGCAATGTATGCAATGTAAATCTGACTTTTCTCCTTAAGAGTGTATGCCCCCCCTGCCTCTAAAATTTCTTCTTCCTCTTCCTCTTCAACCACCTCTTCCTCTGGAATAATCCTGAAAAACATTCTTCTCTCTATATGCAAGACACACAACCTCTTCAAGATACTGAATAGTTATCTTCTTCCCAAAATCTTTCTCTCTTTCAGCAACTTTTTTCATAAGGGAGTCAAAGGTAATATCTTTGAGATTTCCATTTGGTTGCAATGACTCCAGATAATTTCAGTAAGTGGGATAAAGTGCCTTGACAAAATCTATCAAAGGAATGTCAAGTTCAACATCAGTGACTTTGATATCATGCATAATATATTTTACTTCTGATGTAAGAGCAAGAGGATCATCATTTTGTAATTCAAGGTTGAACAATTTAATCATGAGTTGAACAACTTCAAGTGCAGAATGTGAGTCATCGAGTTCCTTCAATTTTTGCAAGGCTTCAAAAGAATTTGAAAATGGAAAAATATGGTGAGTCACCTCTTCATTTACTAACGTTTTAATCAATGCATAAGCCTTGTTGTTCTTATTTTCCCAAATCGATAATTCCTTGTCTGAGGTAGGTTGTTCTCGTTCTTTGTCTCTATCTCCAATGCACACTCCTTTCCACAGCTCATTAAAAATGAGAGTGTGTTTAATTTTCCTTTACCATTCCGGATAGTTCTCTTTCCTAGGGAGAACTACTCCAGCAATAGATATTAGTGAATGCATTCCCAAAAAAAAATATTTGCTTTTGATTTCTAAAAAAACACAACCTTTCTGGATATCTTATATTTAGGTGGAAAATAATTCACTATATTAATACTTTTAATGTAGAATATATTCCTCCACTCACAAATATATTATATGATGGTTTCAACATATAAACCATATAATATATATCCGAAAAAAATACCATCCAAAATTCTCATTCTATTATCACCAATCAAAAATCTCAATGCACTTTAATACTACCACCATTTTCAATGGAGTTGAATTCACTTCACACCATATACATTCACCATACCTCAAGCTTTTGTCTACGAAACTATAGCAATGAATTTGCAACCAGTTTGAAAAATACCCCAACAGTCTTCAACGTTGTGACAACTGGAACTATGGAGTGGAGCTGAGGAATAGGCGCAAATACAATAGAATTTGGCAAGGATGATACCTCCTTTCGCAAAAATGGTTCAGTTCAACAAAATGGGAATGACCATTCAACAGTCCACTGTGATAGTGTAACTATGTGATTTTATGACCTGGTATCGAGAGGGTGTATATGGCAGTGGTTTCATAGTAAAAAGAAATGTATTTATATATGGCAGGGATTTATATGAAAACTTTCAAAATATTCATATTGAAATATCAAATCACATTTGAGATCATAAAATATAGATAAAATGTTGTATTATTCAGCGTATGCAGTGTTTTCTTGAGTGTATGCAACGTTTTGATACCAAACCAAAATATGCAGCATTTTGACATTAGACCAGCAACACAATCATTCAATGCATATAAAATAATTTGTACCAGCAGTCTCCAAATATTGATATAATGGAGGGTCATTTGATCTTCTACCAAACCCAAAGCATACTCAGTCTAGCACCATGGTCTAGGGAATAATAGACTCAAATGCAGTTGCAATCACAGTGTTAGCCATAACACCACACTTCTAGTTGCGCCACCTTTCCAGCACATAGTTGCAACACTTCCTGGCATCACATGACCATTCCACGCAGCAACTGGCTCTAGTATTCACAACAGGAAAAGCAATGCCTTAATGCAACAATCGACCCTTCAGCACTCCCAATGCATTTAGACTAGCGAATACAATAATGCATAGAATCCTGCAGGGATAAGATAGAGAAATCACCAGCGCAGGTGTGCAGGATGCAAAGAAGGTGACAGTTCTACAAAAATAGGCAGAACATGAGGAAGTTACAAAGGGAGGAAAGCTAAAATTAGAATTCACTCTGACACCATGTCAGGTCAAGAGGTAACTCGTCAAACGAGATTATATTATTCATATAGGTTGTTCATTGTTATATACATGAGGGAGTGACTGTTGAGTTTCATCTCCTGTTGACTCTCCATTTTCTCTATTATTTATTTACGCTATTTACAGTTGTTCACCCAATCCCTATGATTAGGTGTCAACACATTTAAAGCCAGTACGATTTCTATTTCATTTATGGAAACAATTCAAAACCTATATGGAAACCCAAAGATTATTGTAAGCGACAGAGATCCCATTTTCATTGGAATCTTTTGGAGAGAATTATTTTTTTCCTGGGTACTTAGTTAGCTCATAGCTCATCTTATCATCAATCTAATGGGAAAACTGAGATAGTGAACAAATGTTTGGAAGGATATCTTCATTGCTTTCTATCTGATAAACAGACAAAATGGGTGAGGTGGTTTTCTCTGGTTGAATGGTGGTATAACACTTCCTTCCATATTGCAGCAAAAATGACCCCATTTATGGACATCATCAACTGTCCATGAAATCATCTTTAAAAGAAAATTCTAAAGTTTAAGCAGTGAAAGATCAAATCAAGCATCAACAAAAAGTTCTCAAACTCTTAAGGATAACCTCACTTTGGCACAAAATAGAATGAAACAACACATAGATCAACATCAAGGTGAAAGAATTTTTGATGCAAGTGACTGGGTATTTCTACGACTACAACCATACAAACAAATGTCCCTCAAGTAAGTTAAGAAGGATCATAAATCATCGCCAAAGTATTATGGTTTGTACAAGGTGTTACAAAATATTGTTACTATGGGATACAAATTGGAGCTTCCTACGTCTTCCCGAGTTCACCCAGTTTTCCATATTTCATGCTTAAAGAAGGTTATAGGTGAGAAGATCCTAGTTCAAACAATATTGATAGAACTTGATGAGGAAGGAAAAATCATATTGGAACCTAAAGTAGTGACAGAAACAAGAAACCAACAGCTACGAAATCAATAAGTTTTAGAGTATCTCATCAAGTGGAAAAACTTACCCACTGAAGATTCCACATGGAAGGATGATAATTTTATACAGAAGCATCAAGAACTACTCAAGCGTTGAGGACAACACTTTTTGAAGGAGAGGGACATGTTAGGTCCCTATACTACTATTTTAACCCCTTATTGTTATTATTGCAACCCCCTCATTGTATTATTGTTCCCATATAGTCCCCATGTTGTTATTATTGTTCCCCATAGAAGCCCACTATTGTTATTGTTGTGCCCCTAAAATATTATTATTATGTAGGCTTTGATTGTATTGGGACCCCTTAAAATCCTATATATAGAAAGGAGGTCTTATCATTTATATCATCTAATAATTGTTCATTTGTGTAATGTAAAGGAGGTTTCACCCTCAAAGAGGTTGATTTTGAAGTAGTTGATTTATCTTTTCTTCTATCTTGTGAGCTGGTTGTATAACATTTGGTTTCAGAGCTTTGGATTCTTGGGTTTCACTGCTTCAGACAGGTCATCATAGAATTTTTTATATAACATTTTTTATACGAAGTTGCAGAAGTTGAAATTAAAACCAATTTGAGAAGAGCTCTTGATGAACCTCAGGTCTAAATTTCAAGTCTTTTCTCTCTATATTTTCCGATATATGATCCAAGGAAGTTAGGGTTTTTGTATGTTCCAGAATTATATCTCAATTACATGACCTTGGGAAAATTGTCATAAATTTCTCTCTAAGTATCAGATACAAATTTCATAAAAAGTTACAGAAATAGGATGGAATATAGTTTTAGCTATATTGTTTCCAGGTCTGAAGGTCAAAACGGTGACACTTTGCACTTTATTTAATTTTTCTCCACTAAACCAGTCTATAATCAAGTCATCATGGGATGTTTGGAATCTCTCTTTCTTGGAAAATCCAATCTTGAGAAGATTTTTGGGGTTGGAAAGAGGACTTAGAAGGCTACCAAAGGACACAATTTTAGACCTTGGAGATCTGAAATTACAGAAATACAACATATTCAATATCGAGCACCCACAAAACAAACAAAAAAAAGTGTGTAGTATTTTTAAAATTTTGCATAAGTTTGGTTTGAAAGATTAGTTTGAAGTAATTCAAAGGGCATAGTGAAGCATAATTATCATTAATTAATGTCCTGAAGAAATAAAATGGAAACACATACTAAGAAACATGAAAGTTCTACCATGAATCATGGAGAAGAGGAAGAAATGCAACATGACATATCAAAATTACAAGACCAAGTGCAACAAATTTCACTCTCACAGAAAGTAATAGGATCTAAGATGGATGGTTTAAAGAAAGGCATGGAAGCTAAGATGAATGGCACGGAAGCTAATATTGTTGGCATTGAATCTAAAATGTATAGTTTAGAAGTAAGCATTGAATATTTTAACAAAGACATGGAAGGTTTGGCAAAGTTGCTTCAAGAAATGTTTCTTAACCGCGAAAAGGTAGTAGAAGATACTCATGATGAGAACAAAATAAACGTTAATCGTGATTCCATAGAATATAATGTTGGATTCAAGACCCACCATGTTCCAAAGATAAATATGATGAAGTTTGATGGCAAGGATCCCGTAACATCGATATTATAGATGAGTGATATTTCGATCTCCATAATGTGCAAAACACACAAAAGGTACACATTACAACTTTATATTTAGAACCCAATCAGTTTGTATGGTATCGATGGTTTTTCTCTCATAAACAAATTGTCACTTAGTCAAATTTTATGGAGGAAATTATTTCATATTATGAGGATACAAAAAAAAACACCATTTTTAGCCAATTGAAAAAACTCAAATGAAAGGGTTCAATGGTGGAGCACATTGAGGAATTCGAAAAATTGAATATAAGGGTAAAATATATTCCAGTGGAGCATAGAATTGATGTGTTCGTAGGGAATTTAAAGGATAACATCCAACATGAGGTTCACCTTTGGGAACCTAATTCATTGGAGAAGGAATTCAAGTTGGCAAGCAAAATTAAAAGCAAAATTATGGCAACAAGGAAGCCTACCACTCATAATTATAAAGATGGAAGTATTCCTTCCCCTAGCCTTCCACAACCTGCAAGGTTGACACCACAAAAAATGAAGAAAAAAGAGCAAAAGGGATTTATTACAGTTGTGGTAGAAAATACCCTAAGGGTCATAAGTGTGTTGAGAAGAAATTATATTACATAGATTGTGAAGAGGGGGAAGAAAAGGAACAAGAAACGTCAAAACAAGAGGATATACACCAAGAACCAACCGTAGAGAAAGAATAAATGAATCCGACCATAACTTGTAATGCATTGGCAGGAATTACCACTCCTCAAACTCTCAAAATATAAAGACATATCAAGAAGAAAAAGGTAATAGTGTTGATTGATTCGGGTAGTACCCATAATTTTATTCATTGTAATATAGCCAAGAAATTGAATTACTTCCTATATCCAGCACCAAATTGTCAAGTGATGGTGGAAAATGGAGGAACCATAAATTTCTCTCGAAAGTGCCATAATATCAAGCTATACATGGGATAATATGTAATTAATGGCTCAATTATTTCCATTCTAATGGGTGGTGTTGATGTTGTACTAGGAGTCGAATGGCTACAATCTTTGTGTACGATAGATTTTAATTTTCTAGAACTTTTCTTGAATTTTTTTGGGGAAGGAAAGGAAGTTGAATCAAGGGGTATCACACAGAAACCGGGAAAGATAATCAAGCCTAACTGCATCAAAAAGCTTCTAAAGAAATAATAGTAGCGGGTAATTGCACAATTACGTTCACTAGAGGTTGCCACATCAAAATCATCTATTTCTCCAGATCTCCAAAAAGTTTTGGACAATAATTCTAAGGTATTTGAGACTCCCAAAGTCCTCCAACCTATTCGTGATCATGATCATGCTATTCATTTGATTCCAAGAAGAATTCCCCCAAACATCAGGCCTTACAAATATTCATATGCCCAAAAGAGTGAAATTGATCGTATGGTTGCAGAAATGCTAGAGGTTGGTATAATTCAACCTAGTCAAAGTTCATTCTCTGCTCTAATAATAATGTAAACTTTAAAACAGGAACTCTGGCCAGAAAAACCCCGTAAAACATCAAAAACAGTGCTAAAAACAAAAAGTGTGTATACAGCTTGAGTGGGCCTAATGGTTAAGAGCATGTGTTTCCTCCTAAGAGGTCACAGGTTCAAAACCAGAGGGGGTAGAGTATGTATGCCTTCGTAGACTTAGCAGTCAAATCGCTACGCGGAGGTGGGTCCCTTGTCCCACAAACAAGGGGGTCTCATACACCAATTTGGTGTCTGGCTTGGCCGTGACCTTAAAAATGGATATTATTATTATTATTATATTTAAAAATAGTATTGAAAATGAAATTTTCGTGAAAAATACACACTGAAAACAAAAAAGTGTTGATACTGGAACGATGGTTTTTTTTTAGGGTCAATTTTCAACATTTTTAAAAAATGCTAGTAAAACTGAATTTTTATGTGCAAAAAAACAATTGTTTATGAGTGAAAAAACACACTAATGTTTTTGGTAGAATAACATTTTTCTTTCCTAAGTATAAATTCAACATGTTTTCAACCATAACATTCTAGATACAAAAAAATGGGAATTTTTTCAACCATAAAATTAAAAAACCATGACATTATGAGCGAATTACATGACTAATTAATCAAAATGTCATTATTTGTATATTGAATGAAACATACATTATATCTCTAATTTAATGTTGCATTGTAGATATTCTAAACAATAAAAATTATCATAATTAAGACATATAATTCAACAACATAAAAATGACTCATAACTTCTGATTTAACACCAGATGGAAGTCAAAAATTTTATTTCAAGATACGATACAAACATCAGTTATATAAATTTTCTTAGGAAATTATTCAAAATCACTCATATTTTCTTGCATACCATCAAAATTCACATCTTCAAATGAATGACTAGATGCTGACAAAGATGTTTCATATTCTTCTCTTTCATCAACTAGTGCCCCATCTGAGTCCACATGCATGCCCACCATTTCAGGTTTCAAAATTATTCTAGATCTATGACAGGTTTCAGTAGACTCCCATCTCAACATTGTTCCTTCTAGTAACAACCTTTTTAGAATCTCTATCGTCTTGAAGCGAAGAGTTCCTCTCTTTGTTAAATTTAATTCATAAACAAGTATGTCAACATCCTCCAATTTTAAGAGGTCTGTGCAATGGCGATCTATATTTGTATCCTTTCTTTTTCTCTTTCCGCCATTTTTTTTGTCAACTACCATTTTTGACTTATACACACCATTGAATGGGTATGTATTTCTGGCATACCAATGTACTTCAACACCTGTAACATCCTCATTTTATATAAAGACCTTTATAACCTTAGCAACCCAGAATGGATAGCCATTGGGATCTCCATCTGCTAGCATTGCGATCATGCAACCCTCCTTAATATCATGTACTGTACCCCTGTGAAGGTCTTCCATGGCTTCACATTATGCACGAGATCTTCTGGAACCAATATACATCTCTATTTCCTCTGCCTATGAAGAATTAATAATACCTTGAGATTGTTGATGTTCAACAATGTTTATTTCCTCATGTTCATTTGACACATTTTGTGGCCAAATAAATGGATTTTTCAAAGGTATATCTTCATTTGTTGTTGTTGATATGATATCACTTTGATTATTGGAAAATGACTCCCACCAAACTGAATCAACAATGTCAAAGTACTCATATGTATATCTAATACATTTTTTAATTTTTTCTAGGCAATCAGAATACTTTATATCTCTATTCTGTCTATGTGCATTATGAACTTCACCCACTGATTGTAATAAAAATATTTTTGATGCAAATATTGGATGATCTAGAATGAACTTCAAAAATTCAAAACCTGATGACGGTGCCCATTCTGCAGTAGTTGAATACTTCTTGCCCCATATTAGTGTTTTCCCATCAATTTTTTTGATATGAAATTGATGTTGGAAGCTAATGTCATTAATTTGTTCAATGCATTTCTCCTCACCATGCGATCCCAAAATAAACCTTCGCATGTCAACAGTTTCTTCCAACACATGAAAAGTATGCTATGGCATGTATGATTTCTTAATACATTCAATTAATGATGGTAAGCTCCCAACTTCCTTCCCCCTCAATGTGACTGAAAAACAACTGAAGATCTGATCAATATGGTCATGAGTGTGCCCAGCAAGAAGGAAATCAACCTTTACCTTATGAAAAATTCTCAATTCAAGAAGCATGTTTAGATATCCAAAAACAACCTGATTTTTGTTTTCATGGAAAGTGTTGTCTAATGGTAGATACAAAACTTCAAGAAGATTACCAAACCAATGAGAAAGCACATCATGAATTAGTTATTGTCAGATTTTCATCATTATGAATATTTGGAGCTGCGAAATACACCATTGGCAACATTTTCTCATTGAAGACCATACAACAGAACAAGTGATACTGAATAAAATTTTCCTCTTGTAAATTTTTGGGTGTGTGAACAAAATGTGGTAAAAGTGTTTTCTTCCGGTCCATACCATCAATTATCAAACCCAAATATTTATTCAAATTATCATAACACTTCTTTCGATGCTTGTACAACTTTTTCTTTTCACTTTTTTGTTGTTTGTGATGCTCCTGAAGTTCTTTGACAATTGAATCTACATAACATAAAATAAAGCCATTAAGAAATATGTTTTCATAGTTGATGACTGTACAATTTTAAAAGTTAAAGTTATGAATGCTTACCTCTTTCTGACCCTTCACATTTGTCCCCCTTTTTATTTAAGAGAAGCACATGTACTGCAAATCCCCATCCTTGTCTTCTTAGGAATACATACATTGTTGAATTCTTTCTTCCATACCTTCACAAAATATTGATATGTAATAAACCGACCATGTCCCTTAGCACCTTCTGCATATTCTTTGTATAAGTTGTAGATTTCTCGTCTTGAAAAATTCTCTGGAATATGTATTTTCTCTCTATTTGGCATACACTCTCCATGTTTTGAAAAGAAATCTCGCATCCATGACATTGCAGTATTTGATAATGGCCCAAGCTGTCATTTATGACATACTTTTGAATAAAATGTGGGATCCTTTTCAAAATTTTCTTGGATTCTCGAGAGACGAAAATTCCCCATCGAATGTAACATTTTGAAAGCCTTTATACAAATAAATAAAGACCCATTATGATAATCATAACCTGACAATGTAGATTGCATGCACCCAACTAAATATGATTTTTTCATGCTTTTATTCATTGACAAATATCTCTTCCTTTTCTCTAATGAAAATTTGAAATCCATACGTTTCAAGCAATATTTTTGACAACATTCACTTGAAATGAGAATGTTGATAAAAATTCTTCTCGTCAGATATTCTGCTCTACCCCTTGTATAACTAGAACATCTTGCATTGATACGAAAAGATCTGCTCCTACTTCTCGATACAATATTTCTTTGCAACATCTCCATCATTGGATGATCATTTTTATAAGCATTTCCATCATCATTATGACTAATGTTATCCACACTATGATCAAATGTGCTTTCAAATATTGACTTGGAGGATATTCTTCATCCTCCCCTTCTTCAGTGCTACTATCATAGTCCTTAGAATTGGGACTAAATGGAAAATTTGACTCGAGGTTTATCAGATATTCTTCCTCATGTGCATTGTTAGTGTTGCTCTCATAGTCCATAGAATTAGGACTACGTCAGAAATGTGATTGTTTACTGACTAAAATGCTACATCCTGTCCTTTTTCACTACTACTCTTATAATCCTTAGGATTAGGACTAAGTGCTTCATCCTGTCCTTCATCACTACTGCTCTCATAGTCCATAGGATTAGGACTAAGGAGACACCATGACACTCCATTCTTTTGAACATTTTCATCATGCTCTTCATCACTAATGCTCTCATAGTCCATAGGATTAGGACTAAGTGGACACCGTGACACTTCATTCTTTTGAAATTCGTCATCATGCTCTTCATCACAGCTTCTCTCATAGTCGATTGGGTTAGGACTAAGAGGACACCGTGACGCTACATTCTTTTGAAATTTTTCATCATGCTCTTCATCACTGTTGCTCTCATAGTCCATAGGATTAGGACTAAGTGGACACTGTGACACTTCATTCTTTTGAAATTATTCATCATGTTCTTCATCACTGCTGCTTTCATAGTCCATAATATTAGGATTAAGTGGACATTGTGACACTCTATTCAGTTGAAATTCTTCATCACTGTAGCTCTCATAGTCCATTGGGTTACGACTAAAAGGACACTGTGCCACTCCATTCTTTTGAAATTTTTCATCATGCTCTTCATCACTTCTGCTCTCATAATCCATAGGATTAGGACTAAGTGGACATCGTGACACTCCATTCTTTTGAAATTCGTCATCATGTTCTTCATCACTATTGCTCTCATAGTCCATAGGATTAGGACTAAGGGGACACCATGACACTCCATTCTTTGAAATTTTTCATCGTGCTCTTCATCATTATTGCTCTCATTGTCCTTAGGATTATGACTAAGTAGACACCGTGACACTCCATTCTTTTGAAATTCGTCATCATGCTCTTCATCATCGCTACTCTCATAGTTCATAGGATTAGGACTAAGTGGACACCGTGAAACTCCATTCTTCTAAAAAATTTCATCGTGCTCTTCATCACTGTTGCTCTCACGGTCCTTAGGATTAAGACTAAGTGGACACCATGACACTCCATTCTTTTGAAATTTGTCATCGTGCTCTTCATCACTACTGCTCTTATAATCCATAAGATTGGGACTAAGTGGACACCATGACACTCCATTCTTTTGAAATTTGTCATTATGCTCTTCATCACTGCTGCTCTCATAATCCATAGGGTTAGGACTAAGTGGACACTGTGACACTCCATTCTTTTGAAATTCTTCATCATGCTCCTCATCACTGTTGCTCTCATAATCCTTAGGATTAGGACTAAGTGGAAACCGTGACTCTTTATTTATTTGAAATTCTTCATCCCCTCTTTCATCCATGCTGCTCTCATAGTCCTTAGGATTAGGACTAAGTGGAAGAATTGACTTTCTATTAATAGTGGAAGAATTTCCATTATATTCATCAATATGAATAGAGTTGTTACGTGACAAAGATGTTGATGCTTCACAAAGTGAAACTTCACTTTTTAAAGAACCCATCCCTTTCAAATAGAAGAGGTTGAATGATACCAATGCAGACTCTCCTAAAGATATTATATAGCTTAGAGAAGGAAATTTTCCCTCCAAAAAATTTCGCCAAAAAAATTCTCTCAAAAAATTTCATTTCATGTATTTCCCTTCATTATTTTATTCTACAATTTATTGAAAAATTTTAACTAAATTTTTTTATGAACTAAATCTTTAAACTTAAAATTGTAAACTAAAACTTTTACCTAAATTATTTTAATAGCTAAACTATATAATATTTACTAAACAATTGAATGTTTTTTTAAATTTTTATAATACCTTCTAAAACAAATTAATCCCACATTCACCGTGCTGTAAAACAAGTCCATAACATTCGCTTTATCAGAGTTTCCTATATTGCCATAACAAAATTAACATGATAAATTTCTTTTAAAACAAATTAATCCCACATTAATCGTATGGTAAACATTTCTGTAATTTCACCTATATAATAAATTTCATTATCACTATTACTCACATCACATCAAGGTTTTCCGAGGTTCATTAAAAGACTTGGAGTGAATTTATGGAGCAACTACATTGCTATCAACAACTTATTCAATGGAGGATTCTCTTATTTGAAAGGTTAGTTAATTTTTCTGCTTTGCAAATTTTAAAATTAAATAAGTTTAATGAAGTTTATTTTTTTTTAAATTAAAAAATTTTGTGGTCCAAATTTACCCACTACGTCCGCAGTGGGCATGGTGAGCCCGGTATTGCTCATGGTGGCCAAACGAGCCCGTAGCTTAGGGGTGGTCGAGATGGCTCCCTGGCCCTCTGAGCCACCCTAGCAACCGGACAACCCACGCGGCAGCAGGGAAATTCCGAGAATCACCACTCCACCCCACAAACTGTCGGGCCACCGAGGTGGGTCAGGGGGCTAGCGGTAGCCCCCCCGCCCCACCCGACAGCCTGCAGGGTGTCTAGGCAATTCTCAGAATCGCCCTGCCACCCCGTGGGCCATCGGGTCACTGAGGTTGGGACGGGGGGCTATTGCCAACCCGCTGCCCCACCCTACGACCCACAAAGTGGCAAGGCGATTCTAAGTCAGCCCCCTCACCCCACCCATGGCAACCCGACAACTCACGGGGTGGCGAGGCGATTCTGGGAATCGCCTTGCCACCTAACGGGCCGTCAGGGTGGGGCGGGGGAGTTGGCAGCAGCTCACCTGCCCCACCCCATGAGTCGTCGGGCTACTGGAATGGGGTGGGCGGGCTGGCAGCAGCACCCTCGCCCCACCCCATCGGCCCGACGACCCGCAGGGTGGCGGGGCAATTCCGAGAATCACACAGCCACCCTACGAGCTGTTGGAATTGGCCCCACCACCCCACGGGCTGTCGCGCCACTGGGGTGGTGTGGGGGGGGCTAGTGGCAGCTCCCCCGCCCCACCCCGATAGCCCGACGGCCCGCGGGGTGGCAAGGCAAATATCCTCGCCACCCCGTAGGCTGTCAAGCCACAGGGGCGGGGTGGGGGGGCTGCCACCAACCCTCCTGCCCCACCTCGAGGGCCCGACACTAGCCCCTCCGCCCCACCCCGGCGGCCTATAGGGTGGGGGGGCGATTCCAAGAATTTCCCCTGCCACCCCACAGGCTATCAGGCTGCCAAGGTCGAGTGAGGGAGCTTGCAGAAGCTCTCTCGCCCCACCTTGCCTACCATCGGGCTGACGGGTGGGGCGGGGGTCAGTTGTTGGGTCGCGATGGTAGGTTAGGGAGCCGACCCAATGGCTGACTCAGTTGGCCAGCTGATTTTCAAAGTGCGGCGGTAGGGTGATGTATTTTTTAAATTGTTATGGTTTATAAAATCAATTATCATTTATCATTTTTGTTAATTTAAGTTGTTATGTTTTTGTGATTTACTGATTTATATGTGTCTTTTTGTCAGGAAATTGGCATCAAAGATGATTTCTGTGAATCTTTATGAACCAAAGACTCTTAAAGGTGGATCTTTAAAAATTATTGGTGAACGAACCCCACCTGAGCTGATGGCTACAAATCTTTCAAGTGTCTCAAATGATAAGAAGATAATTTCACACTGGAAGAAATCAAAAGAAGTGAAACTTCCATCAAATGCCTAGTATGTGAAAGAAAGAGAAACCCAAAATATGCAGATATATCTATATGTTGATATACCTAATGATAATAGAATTTATGAGGTGATGGGAAAATTCATAGACATGTGTTTGGTACCAGACAATGAATTTGTTTACATATTTACAAAATGCCCAGGACACATGAAAGGTTTAAATACCAGTTATCATATTCATTGTATGACACGAGAGAGGTATCTACAAAGTTGTGTAAACAAATTGTAAATGAGATGACACAAAGTATCATAAGTATTGTTATTTATATTTGTGTTTTGCATTCTTGTAATTGTCTCACTCTATTTTTATAACTTTGTTTTTATTGACATATGATATTTTTTTTGGTATAATTTTCTTGAAAGTTGTTCAATTAGGTTGGGAGGCATTCATTTCATAGAGCATGATATTATGAAAGTTGCCAGCAGTTTCTACTCAGTGGCAGAAGAAGATATGGCAAACAAGAAAATTGTAGTAATTCATCATGCTACAAAACTACATCCAATGGATCAAAAAAAAAACAGCCTCTAGTAGATAAATCTAGCAAGGTTAGACAAATTACTTTTGAAGATGAGGAAGTTGAAACTAACAGTGAAGAATATGTTGTCATTACTGAGGATGACATTGGAACTGAGAAGAGTTGTAAAAGACTAAAAGTAACAATGCCGAAGAATAAATATGCTACAGTTAATGATGAGAATGTTATGAAGAAGAAGAGTAAAGTTGACATTTTTGAAGTAGTCATTACCAACAATCAAGAACCTAGTGAAACTTCAAAAGAAAGCAGAGAAATCATTACACCAGGAGCTTATTTAGAGGATGACATTATCAAAACAAAACAAAATGTCATTCGATAGAACTTGAAAAAGAGAAACTTAATTGAGGGTGGTCGTACATTTCAGCTTAATGTCAGACAAATCTATAAGGCAAGTGAAGGACAATGTCAATATCAAATCAGAAAACCACACTATCTGCATGTTCACAACTTGAAGACATTGATGAGGTACAATCCATATGCTCATGTGGTTAATTATGTACTTTTTGTTGATCCAGTTCAAGTTCCCAAGAAAGAAGCATTTGATAAGTCAAAATGTTTTGAATACAATTATTATGTGCTTGGGGGGAACCATTTTGTAGAAGCTCAAAGAAAATTGATGGAGGAATATCCCAATAACCCACATGTTGAAATAATGAAATGTATCATTTATGTTGGTTTATCAGATACAGAAGCAAAGTTAGTGGCATGGAATCATAATTTAGATAGTGAATATAGGATGTCTATGACTTTCATCCAAAGGGTTAGATTTATCCATAGTGACTTTGAAGAAAAATGTGGTGGGGATAGGATAAATGTTACTGTAGATTTCCGAAAGGAACGTTGTATGGAAATAGGCTATCAAATTGAAGAGAAAACTAATTCAAAAGGCAACAAATGCAGTAAAATTAGTGATTTATTCAGAGGTGTTGATAACACTTTCCAGTCTCCATTTAGAACTGGAGAGATATGGGAGTTGATTAATGAGATTTTTAGCATGTGGAAGAACATTGGCATTAAAAACTAGAAGTTAAAAAAGTCTAAGCCATTGATATGTAACAACAGTAAATCAGGTCCTGAAATGAAGCAGCTTCCAGAAGATATGACTCTCACACCTTAGAGAGCATTGCAAGGAGTGAAGGATAAAAAACTTGTCAAAGCAATATTATCTTAAGTGAGGTCAAGGGAATTATCATTGGAGGAAATGTTTGAGGAATTTCAAAAGTAAATTTGTTGAATTATTTTTATTTATTTCTAGATTATAATTTTCTTTTAAATATAACATATTGTTCTTAGTAGTATTTGTTATACATATCATTATATTAACTTTTTTTACTTTATCTATGTAGTCACAAAGTTTACATGAAAATTCAAGAACAAATGGTTAAATTGTTGACTGAAGATAGTTGGGATGATGTTGTAGGCAACTATCCAAATTCAAGTTCTACATCAACATTAAAAAAAAAAATTATCTTGCATTTAAAAAGGTATGTTGATTTATACATTCATTTTTATTGATCTGTATACTATTTTAAATTTATAACTTACACATATATTTGTTTATTTTATGAAAGATGAAGAAGGATGAAAACTGAGCACCAGATAGTTTCAAAACCTTTATTGAAAAAATAAAGATCGAAAGACTTAAGAAGCAACATTTTAAGAATGTTGAACTTCATCCAACTCTTACTCATTTCATTTGGAATGAGCTTGAAACTATTCAATATCAAGTAATACAGGGCGACTGTGAAGACATTGCTAAACCAATACCTAAAAGGGATTATGCCCTAGTTATTGCAAATATTCCTCATGATTTCAATATTCCAAACATTAACTATGATAGTGACCCTTATACTTATCAAGCTCTTAGTAAAGTGGTTGCGGTATTTCTAGAAGTCACATCATCAACATTATGGAGATTTATGACATTTCATTCAGACACACAATTGGCAATGTTATTGTCAAGCTTCAAGGGGAAACAAATTCAAGGATGCAGCTTACATGGTAAGACATTGAAAATTTATATTTGATTAATGTTAAAAAATTCATTTTTGTACAAGTTAATTGAACTTTTATTATTTCATGTTACAGGAAAAAGTCAAATCTTCTTAACCATGAAGATCAACCATTTATAAATGATTGTGGGTTCATCCATATTGATAGTTGGGAAAAAGATGATAGCTATATCTATGATTTTTAATCGAGTAGATGGAGAAATTCATAGCCAAACACTGACTTATGATGTTGCTGTGAGAAAACTAACATATGAAGACAAAGAAGCAAAAGGAGAGATAGTTAAAATTTATCAAAAACCACAGTTATTGATTAACTATCTTATAGACATATTTTCAAATGAAGGGGATTGGGTTCTAGATTTATTTTCTGGCTCAGGTAAGTTTTATTATATGGAATTGAATTTTAATTTGTTATTTCTTAATTTATATGTCATTGTACTAATTTAATTCACTATTTCTTTTGTGCTTGATAATTAGGTACAGCACTAGCATGTTGCCTTCAAAAAGGAAAAAATTGCATTGCCATTGAAAAAGATCCAATACATTGCAATTTTATTCAGCAAAGAATTAATGCTCTTCAATTTCTTCCAGATGCAATGCAAGAAATTGGGTTGAAGAAAGGGGAATTTAGTGAATCATGTATGGCAACAAAGGCAAAGGAACCCCAACCACCATTACACAGAATGATTGGAAAGGCATACATTGAGAGATTCGCAGACATCAAAGATCCATTAGAAGAGGAAAATGAGCAAAATGTAGAAAATATTGTTGAAGAAGACAATGATGAAACTCTAGAGGATGAAGAGTTTGGATTACATGACATTGTTGATTAAATTTAAGTTAAGCTTGGAATCAAGCTCATTTTTTGTAACTATTAATTAGTTATACTTGTAATGTTTTGACTTTGACATTTTATGAGAAGAATAAACACTCAATTAAGGTTGTTATGCATTCAATATTTATATTACGTGATTTTCACATTAATTTCTATGTTAATGATTATTTTTTGAAAAACACAGTGATTATTATTATTTTTTTGAACTGAAAATACTAGCAAAAAATTACAAAAAATTATCAAAACATGTAGTTTTTTAGTTATATTTATATTTAAAATGGTTATTTTTTTGTCAATTGTTAAAAATTATTGTTTTTTAGAGACAATTATTTCATGTGGATTGAAAAATAATTAACGATCTATAAATATGTAGAATATTGAAAATTCAAAATATCGACCTTCTTTAAATATGCAAAACAATAAAAACATCACTACAAAAAAAAAACAAGAAATATGAAGAAGAAGACCACTTCAAAAATTATTAAATTTAGAAAATAATTATTTACATTTCATACATTAAAAAATTTGAAGTCAAAAAATAGGTTTTTTTAAAAAAATGGCCTGATACAGAATTACCACTTTTTTAAATCAGCATGAAAATCACTACCATTCTAAAACGTAATGTACATAAAAAAAAAAAATTAAAGTGCCAAAAACTATGCTCTAGAAAAAACATGTGTGTTATGCATCACCCCTTTTCAAAATCGGGTCACTTTTTTGCCATCTCTATGAAATGGGTAACAATATCAGTTCCTATTTCAAAGTTTACATTGTTTAGTGGTATTCGTACACAAGAAGAACGAATCATGGTGCATGTGTCTGGATTATAGGGATCTCAAAAAGCTTACTATTAAAGATAAATTTCTCATTCATGTTATTGATGAATTATTGGATGAATTGCATGGAGCAATTTACTTCACCGAGTTGGATATTCATTCAAGATATCATCAAATCAGAATTAAGACTGGAGACATTCCAAAAAGAGCATTTAGAACTCATGAGGGTCATTATGAATTTTTGGCCATGCCTTTTGGCCTTACAAATGCACATTCTATATTTCAAGGTTTGATGAATTCCATTTTCAAACCCTTCCTTATAAAATTTGTCTTAGTATTTTTTGATGATATATAATCTACAAGAAGTCTTGGAAGGATCATGTTCAACATGTTGACAAGGTGCTCAAACTATTAGAGGAGAAACAATTATATGCAAAAAGCTCCAAATGTTTCTTTGGAGTAAAAGAGGGGGAATATTTGGGTCATATTGTATCTCATGAAGGTGTTAAGGTAGACCCTAGCAAAATTAAAGCCATTAAGGAATCAAAAATTTCCACATCCATAAATCACCTATGAGAATTTCTTGGGTTGAATGGTATTATCGCAAATTTGTTAAGAATTATGGGAGAATAGCAGGACCTCTAACAACATTGCTAAAGAAAGATGCATTTTCTTGGACTCTAGAAGCAATGAAGGTCTTTAGACATCTTAAAGAGGTAATGTGACAAGCATCGATCTTAGCTACGCTAGACTTCACAAAAACATTTATTGTGGAATGTGATGCATTAGGAAATGGAATTGTTGTTATTTTAATGCAAGAAGAAAGACTCATTTCTTTTGAAAGTTGTCCAAACAAAGGAAAGTATTTACAAAAAACTATTTATGAGAAGGAAATGTTGGCAATACTACATGCACTTAAGAAGTGGCGACTTTACCTAATGGGAAGATACTTCAAGGTAAAAATGGATCTTGATAATCTTAAATACTTTTTAGAATAAAGGTTATCTTCAAAAAAATAGAAAAAATTGGTCACAAAGATGTTGCGTTATGACTTTGAAATCATATACAAAAAATGAAACAAAATGTTATTGCAGATACACTCTCAAGAAAGGATGAGGATGTGGAAGCATTTTTTTTGTGCCATTTCTATTATCCAACCAGATTAGGTAAACGAAGCAAGGGATGAATGGAAGAATGACAAAGAAGTGTGGGAACTCATTCAAAAGTTGCAGCAAGATCCGAGTACATCTCATACATTTAGTTGAAAAAATGATTTTTTATGTTACAAAGATCGCTTATACCTCTGTAAGAATTCCAAACTCAAATAAAATATTCTTCTGGAATTTCACACCTCTCCCTTAGGAGGGCACTCAGGATTTTAAAAAACTTACCATAGGGTTAAGAAAGAATTTTTTTTGGATGGACTTAAATCTGATATTCAAAAGTTGGTAGTAAAATGTTTGGTTTTCCAACAAAATATAGTTGAGGAAATTAAGACCTCAGTTCTGTTACAACCTTTATCCATTCCAAGTCAATGTTGGGAGGAGGTTGTTCTAGATTTAAATAGGAATTCAAAAAATTATAGAGATAACCATAAATACAAAGATGCAGCAAAAATAATACTTCATTTCATTAATGTAAAATATTGAAATATGCTTACAAACAGAAATGGAAATAAACTAGCCCAGCAATGGTAGCTTATCTCTAGGGAGAGATGTGGCGGCTGCAAGCCTCTAAATTGTCTCACAATGAGGCTTGAAGTCCTATTTACTGTTGAGAAACAATGGAAAACCTTAAACATCCAAAAACCTAACCCTAGGAGATGAAGTGCCAAACTATGGGCCCGTTTTGGGTAAATTGGTACATCAACTTCCCGGGGTCATAACTTTGGCATACGATCTCTGTTTGACGCGTAAAATACCTCATTAGAAAGACCTATCCGAGGAATACAACATCAGCAAGAGAAACATTGCTACACAGACCCATGCTGGTCCCAATTTTCACAAAAAACATTATTTAGGGCCTCAAAATGGATCCGAAAGTTCAGGACCCGAAAAACTGCTAAAAATACTAAATTGTGCTACAATTAAAGAAACTGAAAAACTGAAAGAAAAAATGGTGGGGTTCCAAGTGGAATTGGTGGGTGGCCACCAATATCCATCTAGATCAGAGGTTTCAATGGATTTTATCACAGGTTTACCCAAGTTCGAAGGAAACAATGTCATCATGGTGGTAGTTGATAGACTTACCAAGTATGCACACTATTGTGTATTGTCTCATCCATTTAAAGCTAGTATAGTTGCCACTAAATTTATGGACATAATTCAAAAGCTACATGTTAACCCAAAGATTATTGTAAGTGATAGAGATCCCATTTTCACTGGAATGTTTTGCAGAGAATTATTTTCTTGTGTGGGTACTGAGTTAGCTCATAGCTCATCTTATCATTCTCAATCTAATGGGAAAACTGAGATAGTGAACAAATGTATGGAAGGAAATCTTATTTCCTTTGTATCTGGTAAACATACACAATGGGTTAATTGGTTGCCTTTGGTTAAATGGTGGTATAACACTTCCTTCCATACTGTAGCAAAAATGACCCCATTTATTGCACTTTATGGATATCATTCACTATCCATCACATCATCTTTAAAAGAAACTTCTAAAGTTCAAGCAGTGGAAGATTACATCAAGCATCAACAACAAGTTCTCAAACATTTAAAAGATAACCTTAATTTGTCGCAGAATAGAATGAAACAACAGGGAGATCAACATCGCAGCGAAATTAATTTTGATGTAGGTGACTGGATATTTCTACGACTACAACCATACAAATAAATGTCCCTCAAGCAAGCTAAGAAGGATAATAAATTATCATTGAAGTATTATGGCCAGTACAAGGTGTTACAAAAGATTGGTACTATGGCATACAAATTGGAGCTTCCTACATCTTCCTGAGTTCACGTTGTTTTCCATGTATCATGCTCAAATAAGGTTATAGGTGAGAAGATCCCAATTCAAACAATATTTCCAAAACATGACGAGGAAGGAAAAATCATATTAAAACCTAAAGCAGTCACAAAAACAAGAAATTGACAGCTATGAAATCGATCAATTTCAGAGTATCTCATAAAGTGGAAGAACTTACCTGCTGAAGATTCCACATGGGAGGATGGGAATTTTATACATAAGCATCAAGAACTATGCAAGCATTAAGGACAACACTTTTTGAAGGCAAGGGGCATGTTAGGTCCCAATACTACCAGTGTAACCCCTTATTGCTATTAGTACAACCCCCTTATTGTATTATTATGACCACATAGTCCTCATATTGTTATTATTGTGTCCCATAGAAGCCCACTATTTTTATTTTTGTGCCCCTATAATATTATTATTGTGTAGACTCTAATTGTATTGGGATCCCTTAGACTCCTATATATAGGAAGGAGGTGTTGTCATTTGTATCATCGAAGAATTTTTCATTTGTGCAATGTAAAGAAGGTTTCCCCCTCAAAGAGGTTGATTTTGAAATCGTTGATTGATCTTTTCTTCTATTTTGTGACCTGGTTGAATAACATAGGCTCTCCAAGCCATAACACATTAGAAATAAAATTAGAAACATAAATGGTTATGATTATCTCTGGATATCTTATTTCCCATTAAATGAAAATGAAGCCAAAGGGTTTCATAAGTAAGCCATTGAGATATAGAATCTATAGTTTTCAAAATAAAAATAAGAATAAAAAAATTTCAACCAAATCTTTGATTAAATTGGATATCCAGTTCTAGTTATGATAGAAAAGTTCTTATAAACCAAGTAGGTCTCAAAACAACATTAAAAACAAAAGGTAGAAATTAAAACTTCTTACCTTGATAGAGAAGATCAATTTACTAATTAAGTGTTCATTTAAGTTTTTGGGACATAGTCATTATGTAATATACATTTGGGATAGATGGTTTAAGGACAAAAATTGGAGATACAGGGAACATCATGGGAAAAACACTAAGTATCCCTTTGTTTTGGAGATGGAATGTACTATTTCATTCTAAGAAATTTAATACAATGCATAAAATTTGTTATTATATGAATGTGCATTTTTAGATTTGACTATGTTATCATGATGTGATATTTTCTACCTACCATCTAGTTTTGATTAAAAGTGAAATGATGAGATCATATACCATTGTCAATTAAAAAGTTTCTTTTAAAGATGATGTGATGGATAGTGAATGATATCCATAAAGTGCAATAAATGGGGTCAT